>Ga0209631_10004234_pt1 | contig 15979 bp, 13 predicted proteins | sample COG_08_FD_184752 | JGI IMG/M metagenome (GOLD analysis project Ga0209631, IMG submission 184752) | Pelagic Microbial community sample from North Sea - COGITO 998_met_08 (SPAdes) (version 2) | ecosystem: Environmental > Aquatic > Marine > Neritic zone/Coastal water | place: Helgoland, sampling...
GTGCCCAGAAGATCAACCTTGAAAGCCTGAGGACTTATTGGGAGATGGGTAAGGTGGACAATCTAGAAGATTGTGCGACCAGGATTATAGCGGTTGCCCAAAGTGTCCGGTCGGGCTTTTATGAATCCGCAGTGTTGGCCGCTTGGCCCGCCAATTCAAAGGCGCGGCGTCCTAATAGGGCAATGGCGACAAACGTAAAAAACATGCCAACCCCACCGCCTAAGAATGCAATGGCGCCGGCCAGATCGCCCTCGCCGAAAGGCGTTGCGCTGACCGAAAGACCGCGGTTTTGCGCAAAGTTCCCAGCCCAGTAGAAGATCGTATTGGCCCAGCCCGTGATGATGAGCCCCCAGCCAACCCAGCGCGCGGACTGAGCTTCAAGTTGTAGTTTGGCCATGAGTAGCGCGCCGGCGGCGATCATCACGCCGTTTAAAATACCCCCGACATGCGCGGCTTGCCAGCCCCGAGTCGAGCCGGGGATACTGACCTCCCAAGCGGGTAGTGGCCAAAGGGTCACCGCATCTAAAAGCGAAAAAATAAGGAAAACCCCAGCAACCAGTCCGATAAACAACACCGTCATAGCGTGGCCAATGACGGTAAAACAAAGCCGGTTTGATGGGTGATGAAGATTGCTCATGATGGGCCTCGGTCGGTTTTAGAGCGCGGTTATTACGGGGCAGACAAGTGCTGGCTCGTCTTTGAATCTAGGTGCTCTGCTTGGCCACCCGCCAGCACATAGTCTCGCCAAGCAACTGCCACCGGGTTTTGTTTGTCATTGCAAATCGGATGTGTTCGCGGGTGGTAGTGTCGCGAAAAAACGGGCAGAGCGCTGCGAGCAAGATCCCGGGCAAAACCAAAGAAAAACCCCCAACCCTTAATGGCTTTTCGAACTGAGTGATAATAGCCTTCGCGATTCATCATGTACCGGTAGGCCTTAAAGGTTTGCCAGCTGATGTGGATAAAAGCTTGCAGGATCATGAGCCTGCGATACCACTGTTCATCTGGATACAGGGCTTGGTAAAAATCAAAAGCAACGGCACCATGCTCCACTTCTTCAACCTGATGCCAGACCCAGAGGGCTCGAAGATCTGGGTCTGCTTCGCCCATTAATGCTTCATAGCGATCCAGAATAATCATGCCGCCTAAAAAGGTGAAGGTTTCATAGCCTGCCGTAAACCCAACCTTGAACCGCTTGCTGCGGGCGTCAAACGCAGTTTGAAAAAATGATTCAGCGGACTGTTCAAGGCGACGTAGTTCCGGATAGCGGGCGCACAACGCTTGATTCCAACGGATAAAATTGAAGGCGTGATGGGCCTCCTGGCCAATGATGGCTTGAACGTCTAGTGCAAGTGCAGGATCGGTCAGTTCGCTGCGGTATTGCCGCATGACCTTGATCAGAAATCGCTCGAAATAAGGTACATGGAGTCCAAGCGCATTGATGAAGATGGAAAATTCCGGGGAGCTTTGACTCCAAACGCAACCCGTCTCGTCCCGGTCAAAGTCAAACCGCAGTTGACGAACACTGATGTGATCCATGGGGTGGGGTAGCGACATCAAAAGCAGGCCTTTAACACCAACCCTAAGTTAATCAGAGATTCGCAACGAGTTAAAGCGCTGGTCGCAGCTAAGTCTCTCAAGTCTCAAGATAACTGCGCTGCGCGAACGGCGAAAACAAAAAAGCCTCAGGCCTTGGTTGAGTGCAGGGCCCTGTCAGTCCTGAAAATCAGAATCGAGCCTGAATGCATCGGCGGATCACTCAACCTACTATGGCGTTGTTTGAGTTGCCGACAGGTGTTGTTGCAACCATTCGTCCTGCTCCCAGAGCATATGCAGAATACTTTCTTGAGCCCGATAACCGTGGCTCTCCTTAGGCAAAATCACGAGCCGCGCTGGTGCACCCAAGCCCTTTAGAGCGTTAAAGTAACGCTCGCTTTGCATGGGGTAGGTCCCAGAATTATTGTCGGCTTCGCCATGAATGAGCAAAAGCGGTGTCTTCATCTTATCGGCATGCATAAAGGGCGACATGTCGTAATACACCTCCGGGGCCTCCCAATAGCTGCGCTGTTCGCGCTGAAACCCGAAGGGCGTCAAGGTTCGGTTGTAGGCGCCAGAGCGCGCAATGCCAGCTGCGAATAAATTAGAGTGGCTGAGCAAGTTGGCCACCATGAAGGCGCCATAGGAATGCCCGCCAACGGCAACCCGTGTCGGGTCGATGATGCCGCGTTGATCGAGGGCCTTGATGGCAGCGGCGGCATTGGCCACCAACTGTCGGCGGAAACTGTCATTCGGCTCGGTATCGCCTTCGCCGACAATTGGGAAGGCCGCATCATCCAGAACGGCAAACCCTCGGGTTACCCAGAAGATTGGACTGCCGTAATAAGGATAGGTAAAGGCATTGGGATTGGAGGTCGTTTGTCCAGCACTTTGGGCGTCTTTGTACTCTACTGGATAGGCCCAAAGTAAGAGCGGGAGCCGCTCCCCCGAGTCAGTTTGATAGGTATCGGGCAGATACAAAGTGCCGGAAAGACTTAACCCATCCTCTCGCTGGTAGGTCAGCAGCGTTTTTTGCGTATTAGCCAGCGCCGCATAAGGGTTCTCAAAATCGGTAACCTGAGTCAGGGAAGGCGCGCGAATATTTCTGAGGTAGTAGTTGGGATAGGTGCTTGGGGATTCGATACTCACAAGCAAGGTGCCAGCGTTTAGATTGATCGCACTCTGTAGCCGCTCAATCCGATCGGTATAGGCCGACTCGTATAGCCGCTGCGTTGTGCCAAGCCGGAAGTCAATCGTGTCAACGAAGGGGAACTGACCTGCATCGGAGAAGCCCTTTCCGAGTAAATAACCTTTGCCCGCATCAAGGACTAGTACCGTTTGATTCAGGGTGTTTCGGGTCTTTGCGAACTGACCAGGATCGTTATACTCATCTTGAAGATTGCGATCGAATAAGATTGTGGCGCCCGATTCAGGGTGCGTTGGATCAAATGCATAGCTTTTGGTATTGCGATTGTCGTACCAGATGTCATCGACCACGGCGATCGAGGCGTTGCCCCAATGAACACGCTGTAGTCTGTTCTGGGTTTTGATCAGCGATTTGGGTTCCCCTTTAAAAGGCGCCTCAAGTTCGAGGAGTTCATCGCGAAACGGGACGACTTGTTTTGGATCGCCGTCGTCCAGCGCCTGAACCCAAGTGATTGTTGCGGCCTGATCAGCACGCCATGCAAAACCGCGTTTTTCGGGTGTGGTCGCCATAAAACCTTTAGCGCGGGTCTCCTCAACCGGCCGGTCGATGAGCTGGGTCACGAGCTTGCCGCTGTCGGTATGAATATTGGTCTCTGCGGCAAAACGGTAATAAGGGACTAAATAGGAGAAAGGGCGTTTTACTTGAGTCACCATGACATATTCGCCATTTGGCGAGACCTCAACCGACGCATAGAGGGCGGACGATTGCCAGCGTGTTGCTCGACCCTTCAGGGTAATTCGATACAGCTCAGATCGGGTGAGTTGTTCAAAATTAAAAGCATCAGCTGGGCTTTTTAGTAGATCTTGATAGGTCCGATTTTGAGCTTTTTCACCTTGACTGACCGAGACGGTCGGCCCAGTTGGCACTGAGCGATCGGCGTCGATGAGCGCCAATCGAGTCGAAGGAACAACCTTGGTTAAGATCGATTGACTGTCTGCGGCCCAGGTAAAAGGTGAGCCTAAGTTCGCATTAAGCGGTTGCGCTGAAAGCCTTCTAGCCTTGGCGCTTGCAATATCCAAAACCCAAAGTTCGACGCCTGTCCTGCTGGTATGGGTAAAGGCAACGGTTTGTTCATCGGGTGACCAAGTAAAATAAGCCAGGCGTGGTTGTTGGGGTAGCCCGGAGACGGGTGTCGCGATGGTAGGATCAGCCGGCTTAGAATTGACCGTCGCGCCTTGATCCGTGCCGCTCAAGGCTTGTACTTGGATATCATGGTAGTAGCGCACCCGGCTACCAATATTTTTCTGAGGATTGACCCTGAGGCCACCTAATCGTAATTCAGGTTCTGAGAGAGTCGCGATCGGGGGGTAGAGCGCTCGAGTGAGCAAAAGCATGGTCGTGCCTTTGCTGTTGACGCGAACACTTGGCGCCAATTGTGCTTTTGCGAGGTTTGCGATTGCCTCGACCGGTTCTTGGTAGTTGAGACTCGCCGATATCGGCAGGGTGATCAAACATGCGAGGCTGATGAATATGGCGTGTTTCATGGTTTGAGCGATCTCCAGCGAGGTGAGTGCTTGAGTCTAATTCAATCGGGTTTGTTTCTGTGCAATCTTTTGAGGTAATACGCATTTGGCTTTAAAGTGTGTCAAGGCATGGCGCTGGAGCGCGTCAATCATGGTTCTCAAAGCGAGATTCAAGGCAAGGGCGTGGCGCGACCAGCGGTTGAAACGCGGCCACCCCCTGCGCAGGAGAATGTTTTGGCGCGCAATGTAGCAACCACGGATTACCAGATTGACCACCTTATGCTCGGGGCGTCCGATTTGGACCAGGGGAAAGCGTGGGTCAAAAATCAGTTCGGGCTGCCGGCGATAGATGGTGGTCGTCACCCAAGCCAGGGAACGCGTAATGCTTTGCTAGGACTTGCCGAGGATTGCTATTTGGAAGTGATCGCGCCTGATCCGACGCAAGGGTTGTCCGGAACGCTAGCAGAGCAGCTGTTGGGGTATACCACACCGCACTTGCGAACCTTTGCCGTGCGCTGTTCTAGTTTTGAGGATCTGGTGCTGCGATTAGAAGCGTTCGGGTTTGGCCATAGGGTGCTTGAGATGTCCAGGGAGACGATTACCGGCGGTCAACTGACGTGGCGCCTGCTATTTGTCTCGGGCCATGCTTACGGCGCAAGGATGCCGTTTTTCATCGATTGGGGCCAAAGCCCACACCCGTGCCGTGACCTTGCTGTTGCGGGAACCCTTCGCCAAGTTACTGTGCAATTATTAGATCAACTCGAACCCTTTGAGCGCTTGATGCGGCAGCTGGATTTACCCGTGACGGTGACCCAAGCGCGCCCTGGGGTCGCGGCAACGGTTGCGTGTGCGCAGGGTATCATAACGTTGTAGCGACGGCTTCGTGTTGTTTAGGGGCGTGATGAAGGCGTTTGGGTTTAAAACATTTGTCGTTGTCCGAGCGGCACATCGAGAGTAATGTTCGATAAGCGCAAGCGTGAGGGGCTTAATCTTAAGGAAAGGAAAAAAGTATGATCCGGAAAATAGGTCTTTTAATCGTTGTCATGGGCGGCGCGGGGTTAATGCCTGCGTTGGCAGAACACCATTCGGCGTTCGATAAAATGAAGCAGATGGAAGGTATTTGGGAAGGCAAATTGACTCGGGTGACGGGTGAAGTGGTTGATACCCGCTCTGAGTTCCGCTTGATTGCTGGTGGCAACACCATGGTTGAAACGCTGATCGAAGATGGGGTCGAAATGTTGACCACCTATACCGAAAAGGAAGGTGATTTGGTTGTGAAGCATTACTGCTCGCTTGGCACGGAGCCGGAGTTTCGAGTTGCAACAGAATCAGAGGATCAGGTGGCGTTGAGGCTGATTCCGGATTCGGGCTATCACGCCGAACACCACAGTTTTGTCGCGGCGATGACCTACAATTTGGGTTCAGCGGCTGAAGGCTCGGTGGTCGTGGACTCGATTATCATGAATCAGGGTGCGACCGAAGGGGGGACCGCCGTCATTCGGCGTGTTCAATAGTTTTGGGGCAAAAAACCAGCGAGGTTGGTTGAAACGTTAAGAACCAGCGCCTGATTGTTCGTGGGCGCTGGTTTTTTTTGGACAGGTCCTGAGTAACAAAGCGAAAGACGGTAGGGCCGTTTTAAAAGTAGCCAGTTTTAAAAGTAGCCCGTTTTAAAAAAAGTCCGTTTTAAAAAAGAGGTGGCATCATGAAGATTGGGATCTCTGTGAGCTCTTCCTACCCGAATGTCGCGCCGAACCTCGCGGCAGATTGGATGATCCAGCGCGCGCGAGCGGCCAATGCGGCGGGTTTAGATCATCTGTTTGTTGGCGATCATCATTCGACGAAAACGCCGTACTTTCAAAATAATGTCATGCTGGCTCGGATGCTTGCCGAATGGGGCGATAAGCCTTTTGGCGCGCTGTATCTGCTGCCCCTTTGGAATCCGGTTTTGTTGGCCGAGCAAGTGGGCACGCTCTCAGCACTGGCTAAAGGCCGGTTTATTATGCAGTGTGGTTTGGGCGATGCCCGGCAGGGTGCCGCGCTGGGTATTGATATGCGTCAACAGGTCGGTTTGTTCGTTGCGGCATTAAACGTGATGCAGTCACTTTGGCGCGGCGAGACGGTTGATGAATCCAAGTACTGGCAGCTTCAGCGCGCGCGAATCTCACCCGTGCCATCAGAACCGGTTGAAGTCTGGGTTGGTGCTCTGGTGGCGCCTGCGATTGCGCGTGCTGCGACATTAGGCGATGGCTGGCTGGCCGCGCCGTCGTTGACGCCTGCCGAGTCGGCGACTGCTATCGAGCAATATCAAGCAGCCTGTGCGGAGGCTTCTAAAGCGATGGGGGCGGCAGCGATCCGACGAGATATATTGATTGCTGAAACCAGTCAAGCCGCGAAGCGGGCGGTTGCGCCGTATCTTGCAGCTGGCTATCGCGGCATTCCGGAGGCGGCGCTGGTCGTCGGCTCTGTTGCTGAGGTCTCGGATCAGCTGGGCCAACTCAAGCAGCAAGGCTATACCGAGGTGATTGTTCGAAACATGAGCGCGGATCAAATACAGAGTCTAAAAACCATAGAACTGCTGAGGGAAGTGAAGGCCGCTTTATAATGTTAGCCGGCATTCAGAACGTCACGCGTTTTTAACGATGACAGCGGAGGGCGCAGGTCTTACTTTGCCTCGTCCACGCATCGTAAAACTTCAGTTTGGTAGGTTTTGCCGCGTTCGTTGACTAGGTCCAGCAGATGTAATGATGTGGGCACGAACGCGAGGCTGATTTGCTTTTCAGGATGCCACTGAAAAATTGATCCGCCAAGGCCCATCCAGCCATAGAAACCCTCTCTGCCCTGATTGAGTGCTCGGTTCATTGCGCCGGCGCCGGTATTGGCCTTGCTAAAATAAGCCACGCCGCCCTGGGTAAAACTGGTTTGAATATTCATGTCGCGCGTAATCGGTTCGGCATGCAGAGCCTGCCAAGCCTCGGGGTTGAGTAACATCTTGTCCTGGCTGGTACCGCCCATGGCAAGCGCAGAGCCAATGCGAGCAAGCCCGCGCGCGGAACAATGGGCATTGGCAGAAGGGGTCTCGCCTTGGATGATCAAGGGATGATTGAAGGCTTGGATGATGGGTAGGTCTTTAAACGCCTCTTTAGGACGCATGCCGGGTGACATCAACGCCCGCAGAGCGAAATTCAATAGGCGGCCGAGTAAGACCCAGAGCGTGTTGTGGGTTTTACGAGTCTTGGTAAAGGGCCATGCACTGTGCAGTAGGTGCTTGCCGATTGAGACGGGCCGCAATCGAGCGATGCGATTGAGGTCTTCGTTGGCCACACCGATATGAAGATCAGCGTTAAAAGCGCTGCGGATCTCGGTTTCAAAAAACTCACCCATCGTTCGGCCCTGTGCGTCGGCACGCCTGAAGATCTCATTGGCAATCCAGCCGCGACTGAGCGCATGATAATCCCGGCTGGCCTCGATGCCGCCTGGACGATATTGGGTCGGGTGGGCGGCGAGAATCGCGCCAATCGTATTGTCCTTGAGGCGATCGCGGTGGAGATCTTTTGGGTCTAACGCTTGGTTGAGTGCCGCAAGGCCTGCTTCGTGACGCATGACATCGGCGATGGTTTGTCGGGCTTTGTCTTGCGCTGCATAGTCTGGCCAATAGCGCGTAACAGGGTCCGTCAGTTGGAGCCTGCCTTCTGACACGAGCCAGGCCAGTGCAATCGATTCAAGACTCTTGCCACTGCTGAACACGTTGATCAAGGCATCGCCATCGAAGGCGGGTTCATCCGATGGTCGGGCCCAAAGATCGACAACGCATTGATCCTTCACATAAATGCACAGTTGCGCTTTGTCTTCGAGGTAGCGGTGCATGTTTTGCTCGAATAACGAGCGGATGGGCTCAAAGCCTTTGGCTGTTGTGCCTTCTACCGTAATGCCGGTCATATGAGCCCTGATCTGAATGCTGCGACTTGGCGGCTGTTAAGTCTGCCTGAATCCATGAATGAATGCCAAGTGTGAGCGCCGACAATGCGCGAAGGTTGCCCGGCCGGCTGAAGGTTAAGCGCAGTCGGTTTGAAGTGGGTTAGAACTTTGGTGCAAAAGGGCCGCCATTGTTCGTTTGTGGTCGATGGGATAGATAACCGCCCGCGGGAATCTACCCGAGGGCGGCCCTGAGTTAAAGCTTACTGCGCGGCGGTGTAATACGATTCACACTGCATGGCCCAGCCGTGCTGGTATTCACGGGAGCCTTCAAGATCTTTTAGCACGGCAGCAAACCAGTCTTGCGTGCGATCATCCAGTGCGGCGCCCAAAGCAGACGCAGAGGGCGAGCTCAATGACACCATCACTTGGCCTGCGCGTCGGCCCGTATCGGCAACGAAGACCTGGAGTGTTAGATCATGGCCGTTGTCTTTTAGCGCAATCTGGAGTTTATCGAGCGCGCCGAGATAGCTACCGAGGTTGTCGGTTTTAACGATTATGTTCCAAAAATAGCCTTTATCCGATGTTGTGGCAGCCGCTCTAACAATGCGCCAGTTATCCCATTCACGAATGGTGCGGGCCACTGTGTTCTTAGCAATTTCCTTGACCACGGTAGGGTTGGTATTGTCTGCGGCCCAAGCGGACGCCTGAGAATCCCAAAAGCTCCAAAGAAAATGATCCCCCATGACTTCTGCGCCGGCCATCGGTGAACAAAGGCCCATTGCCATCGCGCCATTGGCTTTCGCTATGATTGGCGCGCTGCGTTTAGCCCACTGCGCATAACCCGCGGCATCTTGGGTGTTGAGCGTGATTAAATTCATCACGGGTTCTGCCTGGCTGATTGCCGTAAAACCGAGGGTGAAGGCAGCAATACCTGCTGCGAACTTAGCTTTCAGTTTTAAAGTTGTTTTTGTCAAAGTCGGTTGCTCCTATTCGTGATTGGTTTTACAGGATTTTTTATAGAGCCATATTCGGCGCAAATTGTCATTAATGGTTCGATATTGGTCGCTTTATGGGCTCTTAAGGCTTTGTCAGAAATTCGCCGAAGGATTCACCGAGCGCGTCGCGCGTTGAGTCTCTCAGGTCTATTTGCCGATTTTTAGGATCTGCAACTGAATATTGCCCGCTGAGTCGGCACGGGCTTCCGATCATCCCGCCAAAGGATTGAACATGGCGGCGTTATAAACCGTCTCGATATTCAATTGACCCGCAAGGCCAGCTTCGCGATGCGCTGACATCGACTCAAAACCGTCGGAGAGGCTCATCGCAACCATTGCCGCCCGGTTCGGGTATTCTGCCAGCGCCACTTCATCCCAAAGTTCATCGACGACGCCAAGGGTTAAATGAGTAACGTCTCCACCAAACAAAATACGCCCACCAAACGTTTGAATGTATTGGGTGACGGCGTTGGCATAAAGCGCGTAAGCTTCACGCCCGGTAAGGGTGCTTGCGCGACCATCTTTGTAAATGGCCTTGGGTTTGAATTTTAATAAATTGACCATGACGATCGGTCCATCGGGTCCGGGTTCCATCATCTTTTCAATTTGCCCGGGTTCGGTTGGATAAACCTGGTTAATCACTTCCATGTTTTGTGTCCTCGGTGACGCGTTGTGGCGTAGGTTTCAAGAAGAGACGTTCACAACCAGTGCCGTTAATCACGGCGCCGACTTGAGCGCGCTCAGTCTCATCAAGACCAGCATATTCCTGTCGCAGCCAATGCAGGCATTTGGCCTGATAGGGGAAAGGGGTTTGTATCCAGGGTAAACCGTCAACCTTGGTTTTAACCTCAAGTTGACCCAGATCAACAGCTTCGGCATTGGCCAGCATCACGGGCACATAGGTCCGGCCGACCTCGGTAAAAATAGCTTTCAACGAGGCGCTAGTAGGCTTCGCCGTTAAGAATCCGTCGGGATCAGGTTCAAGTCCACTCAAGTCCTCACATTTGCTGACCCAGGCGTGAATCCTCGGATACAGCTGACGGGTGAGTCTTGAGGGGGTTGGATCAAACTGAGCAAGCTGGGTGAGTTGGCCGTAGAAGGCAAAGTCTGACGAGGCGGGTCTACTGCCGAGTAAAAAGGGTTGATGCTTCAGGTGCGCATTGAGCGCCTCAAGACATCGCTGGTAGCTGGCCTCAATGACGGGTGCCGTGGTGTCGTTTGAGCCAACGACGTAAAGGCGATTAATTTGACGCTCCGAGAATATTTGCTTCATCGCTTGCAGCGTTTCATCGGTCTGCGTGACATCGGCGTAGTGGGGCAGCACGGCACCAGCCAGCTCAATATCCTCTGCGTAGTACCACCGGTAATGAAACATCGCCTTGGTCAACCACTCATCGCCGTAATCCTCCAGTAAAGCATTCAGCAAACCCACAACCGGGTTTTCAGGAATGATCTGGCGATGCGGGTAATCGTGCTCAAGCCGGCGAATGATCGGCGTGCTATCAACCTCGGGTTGGCGCGCTCCCGTTGCGTCTGGCAGATAGACAACCGGAATCAAACGAACTTTGGGTTCAGGGAGCGCCGGGTCAGGACTCTGATGATAGCGGTACGGGATTTGACGGTAGCGCAAAGCTGCCAGCATTTTTCGAGTATACGGTGAGCCGGGAGAGCCTCGTATTATGAGTCGGTCATCATTCATAGGGGTTCAGTTTTTTGTCGAAAACTTATAATGGCACACATTAAATAGGTTCTACCAGCGCTAAAACCTGAGTAGTGGCTAGGCCTGCGCGAGTGCGATCGCCGTTACGGCGTAGGGTTTGCCGCCTTGGGCAAGACCCCTTAGAGCGCGAAGGGATCCGACCAACGGGGATCCGTGTACACGGCGCTGCCGGTGAGTGTTTTTAAAAATTCAACCAAATCAGTTTTCTGGGCTTCTGAAAAATTTAAACGCTGGAGTCCGCCGCCTGGTCGGCGCAATCGCTGATCGAGGCGGTCATTGTCCTCAGGGATTCGGTTGTAATGTTCGATCACGGCCTCGAGCGATTCAAAGGCACCGTTGTGCATCAACCCGCCGTTGGGAACCCCAGCAGGGTTAACCAGGTCCCGCAAGCTCGGTGAGCGTGTGTTGGTGAGGTCGGTACCACCGTCGATGGCATTAATCACCCCATTGTTACGCGTGTTCGGATCAATATCGAATTCGGGCGGGCGATGGCACCCTGCGCAACCCGCTCCGCCATCGTTCGGCGGGGCCATAAACAAGCGCTTACCCCTGTTTTCAGCCGCAGTAAAATTGTCAAAGTCTTGGTTGTCCCGATGATTGGCCCGGCCAACGTCATAAGGTGCATCGAAGGATTCAATGCTGCGGATAAATTGGGCTAGCGCCGATTGCAATCGAGGCTCTGTAATGGCGCTATCGCCAAAAGCCAGTGTAAACAAAGCAGGATATCGATCGATTGCGGCCAGTTTGTTGATCAGGTCAGCCAAGCTTGGGTCGCCGTCAGCGCCGCTAAACCCCATTTCGATATGATCCTGAATGGGTTGGGTGGTCTGTGCTTCTAAAGACGTTGCGCGTTCATCCCAAAAAAATCGCCTTTCATCACTGAAGCGGCTGTTAATGAGTCGCATGGAATGCCGGCTGGTTGTGCCATTGATCCCGATGCTTGCGATGTTCTGATCACTAAAAGCATTGGCCTGTTGATGGCAGGCGCTACAGCTTAGGCTGTCGGTTCGGGACAAGCTGGGATCATAAAACAAGACGCGGCCTAAGGTTGCGCCCGCATCGGTGATAGGGTTGCTGGCGTCGGTATTGTCTTTCGTTATGTAACTTGGACGGGTTTGATCAGCGTATTGTTCAAGTCTTTTGAGACTGATGTTGAGTTCACTTTCAATGTGCCCAAGAATGCGATTACTGGTTCTGCGGGTAGCGTGATCACCGAGTGCGCCTTGAGTTAGCGCCTCGTCCGTAAAGCCGAAAAGCAACCTTAAGAGCAGCAGGCCATCGGTTAGAGGTTGATGCAGGCCATCACCATCGAGATCAAACCGATTCGGGCGACTATTGATGTGCGCTTGAACCATTTCTGCGGTTGTATTGGTTGCATTCGCACCAAGCGCGCCCTCGGTTAATGCGGTACCCGTGAAACCAAAGAAGTGTCTTAGAACCAGCAGGCCGTCGGTGAGCGGCGCGACAACACCGTCGTCGTCGACATCAAAATCTGAGCTCCAGGCGGTTGGGGCGACGCCGAGCATCAGTAATAGGATTAGGTGGCGGCGCATTCGTTTGACCCTCAATACAGCCTTTGGTGAACGCTTGATGACACTTAGTGTGCAGTTTCTCAAGCAGCTTACCAGTGCTAATCTGAATCAAACCTGAACATCGCCCGGCACTCTGGCAGGCCGTTTAGGTTGGCGAAGGTGTTGCGTGTCGGTCGTGCCATTGCGTATTGGTCTTCAGCGCTACAACAAGCCTCGCGATGATGGGGCTGTGTGTAAGATCGTTCGTCGCCGATGAACGATATTGTTTAAAGCTTGGCCGCCAGCTGTTCTCACTTGGGCGGTCTTGGCGCAAGGCGCGGGTTTAGTCGGTAACGGACCGCAGGCCTAAGGCCTGCAGTGCGCTCGCAACCTCGGTGGCACGCGGCTGCATATCATCAAAAATATGGGCGTGGGTTGGGATATAGAACAAGTCCAGATTCATGCCGTTCAAAGCGATCTCGGCACACCGTTCAGGCGTGATGAGGCCAAGTTCTGGCGGCGCCTGCGCTGGGTCCGGTAGGCCGCCGGCGATCAAAGGGGTATAAACCGCCCCAGGCATCAAAACATGCAAATCCAAAGGACCCTCGGCTTGTTCGATTCGAAACCACTCCATCGCAATCAACAGGGCATGCTTGCTTGCGGCGTAAAGCGCAAGTCGGCCGTTTCGGACCGCGCTTGGCACGCTTAGAGAATTTTCCGATGCGGTGACGATGAAGCGGCCGCGGGCCCCGGCAGATACCAGACGCGCACTATAGGCTTTACCGAGTCTCAGTCCGGCAAAAAAATTGATCTCGAACAGCTTTTCTATGCGCTCGTCATCAAAATCGGTTGTTGCCAGTTTACGAGCAAAGCCGATCCCTGCGTTCGAGCATACGAGGTCAAGGCGCCCCATTTCCGCGTAGACAGCCTCAATCAGTTGCTCGGCGGCATTGGGGCTAGCTAGGTCGCAGGTGATTGCCTTTGCGTTGTTACCCGTTGCCACAACCGTTTGCTGAAGGCCCTCTGCGTTTATATCCGCGCAGACCACCTGAGCACCCCGTGCCGCAAAGGCGAGCGCTAAGGCTGCACCAATGCCGGAGGCAGCGCCAGTAACGAGCACCACTTTGTTGTTGTAATCGATCATGTTAAAGCGCCTGCTGTTGAACAAGGTTGTTTGCCGTCAGCGGGAAGTTTACGCCAAAAGGGCGGCAGGTGGGCACGATGATTCGATGCGTTGAGCGCCGCTGTATGGGCGCTGGGACATTTTTGGCGGTCGGCAGCGTGCCTGGAGCTGGTTAGATACAAGACCGCAGGAAAGGCCACAACCTGTTTGAACGAGCGTGCTTCTTTTTTCTAGCTTGGGCGTCTGGCATGGGTTCGGTGATGTTTGAAACTGGTTTCGTTCAATTGCGAGGGCCTATCAAAGGTCGTTGTCCTTCGATCCAACTAAAAGGCGCCTTAGAGTTTGTTATCGCTGGCGCCGGTTTGATCTCAATCGAGGGCTTCTCAGCATCCCGCGTCTAGCGCGCCTGACTCACAACGAGCGTCATCGGCCAGACTTTGCTATGGTCGTAGGCAGTAAGCAGGAGGGGTTATGACAGCAATTGTGCAGGGGTTTTGTGACGAGCGGTTTATGAAAGTCAAAGCGGTGTTAGAGACATTGCTTTCGGAGGGTGCTGATTTAGGCGCTTCATTCTCAGCAACCTGGCAGGGTGAGACGGTGGTCGATCTGTGGGGCGGCTACTTGGACGAGAACAAGACCAGGCCCTGGCAAGAAGATTCCATTGTCAATGTGTATTCGACCACGAAAACCATGTCCTTTTTGTGCGCTTTGCTGCTCGCTGATCGCGGTGAATTGGATTTTGATGCGCCGGTCGCGCGGTACTGGCCGGAGTTTGCCGCCGCCGGTAAGGGCGATGTGTTGGTTTGGCACTTGATGAATCATGCGGCGGGGTTATCGGGTATGGATGTGCCGCTGCAGGGCGATGAGCTCTACGATTGGGAACGGGTCACCCAATTGCTTGCGCAGCAAGCGCCTTGGTGGACGCCGGGAAGTGCCAGTGGCTATCACGCGTTAACTCAAGGCTACTTAATCGGCGAAGTGGTACGTCGCATTACGGGCCAAAGTTTGGGGCAGTTTTTTGCAGAGCAGATCGCAGGGCCCTTAAACGCCGACTTTATGATTGGTGTGCCGGATTCAGAATTTCATCGCATTGGGAACTTAATCCCGCCGCCGGACGGCGCCGTCTTGGGACAGGGCGCGACCAAAAACTCGATCCCCCACAGAACGTTTTCTAGCCCTAGAACAACTGCGCTAGACAGTCGTACCGATGGCTGGCGGCGCGCCGAGATTCCCGCGGCAAATGGTCATGGCAATGCCAGAGCCGTTGCAAAGATTCATTCAGCGCTGGCCAATGGTGGCCGTTGCGGTAATGTTCAGCTCCTGTCGCCAGAGATTTGTCGATCGGTCATGCAAACCCGAATTGAGGGCATGGACCTTGTTTTCGGCGGGCCGATGGCCTTTGGCCTTGGCTTTGGCTTGCACCCGGTCAAGGCGGATCGACGCAATCTGTGTTTTTGGGGCGGTTGGGGCGGCTCCAGAGCCATCATCGATCAGGACAATGCATTAAGTTTCTCCTATGTTATGAACAAGATGGCAGATGGTCTTTTAGGCGATGCTCGTGGCGATCAGCTTGCTCGAGCAACGTTTGCCAGTGTCAAAGCCTTGAGCCAATAGGGACTTTGGTTGGCAAAGCATTGCCAATAAATTGTGTTGTTTGTGGACAGAGCGCTTAGCAAAGGTCTGTAATACTTTGGTTGAGCAGGCTAGTCGTGTAGGGCAGGCTTGTAACTTAGCGTATAAAAGGGCGGTCGCAATAGGGACCAAAGCGAGGACCAGCTTGTCTTGCAATAGGACGAGACGGGCGCAGCAATCAAGGCGTGCGCGTTTTTATTTTGGCAGGTTGTGATGGTGGCTCGGATCAGTCGGTTTGCGGGGCTCTTAAAGACTTAAAAGTACGGAGGCGGGATGCAAGTTCGGAAAATGGCGGCGCCGCTGGGCGCGATTGTTGAAGATGTCGATGTTCGAGATATGACCGCAGGGCAACTGGAAACTGTTCGAGCCGAATTCTTAGCCCATCATGTCTTGGTTTTTCCAGGCCAAACCTTGACCCCTGAAGATCAGATGACCTTTGCAGAACATTGGGGCAGTCTGATGCCTTTTCCGTACGGCGCGCTCGCGGATTATCCCAATATCATTCCTTTAAAAAATCGGGGCAAAGCCAAAGATGTGAACCAGCACTGGCACTCGGATATGACCTACAGTCCTACGCCGCCGAAGTTAACGATGCTGTATGCACTCGATGCCCCAGAATTCGGTGGTGAGACGGCTTTTTCAAACCAAGTGCTGGCGTATCAAGCGCTGGGTCCTGGCCTCACCCGACTGGTGGACTCACTTCAAGCGCTGCATTCGGCCAAGGACTTGGCGCGCTTATATGGTCAGAACCCGGATGAGGCCTCTGAAGCGCACCATCCCGTTGCCCGTACACATGAAGAAACCGGCGATAAAGCCCTGTATGTCTGCGCCGCTTTTACCCAGCACTTCGAGGATTGGAGTCGGGCAGAAAGTAAAGCCC
>Ga0209631_10004239_pt1 | contig 15970 bp, 13 predicted proteins | sample COG_08_FD_184752 | JGI IMG/M metagenome (GOLD analysis project Ga0209631, IMG submission 184752) | Pelagic Microbial community sample from North Sea - COGITO 998_met_08 (SPAdes) (version 2) | ecosystem: Environmental > Aquatic > Marine > Neritic zone/Coastal water | place: Helgoland, sampling...
CTATGATAAAGAAAATCTTAAAAGCAAACTGGAATGGTTGTTCGAAATTTCCCGCGCCAACGAAAAAATTCAAGATCACTTATTCGAAATAGAACAATTGGTTTTGACCAGTACTAATCTTGATCAGATGGTCAATCAGTTGAGAAAAGAAATTCCAGATCGGTTTGGTATCCCCAGTGTTGTAGTTTGCCTCGTTCAGGGTTCTGACCATTTCATGGAAGACCGGTTGCGCGAACGATATCAGGGAGAACTCGACGAGACTGTGAAGTTCGTCTGCAAGGAAACCGCTGCAGGCTGGCTTGAAGGTGGACTCAAGCCTATTTTGCGCTCCGAAATAGAAGGGTCGGAAGTATTTGGTCCACCTAATGGCGACGACCCGATCAAATCTGAAGCACTCATCCCCATTGTGGCGCAGGAAACTTTAGTGGGCGTCATCGCGTTTGGCAGTCCCAAGGCTTTTTATTTCCATGATGGACTCGGTACCGAGTTTCTCGAACGTATGGCCGACAAAGTCGCCATCTCGATCAACAACATCCTCCTCATCGACCAACTCAAAGACCAACTCGTCCACTAACCGGCGAGTCGCCGGTGGCAATAGGTCAAGGCCCATAAAGCGGGCAGATACCGTTGCGCCTTTGACAATAATTCGTTATTCTTTTCACTACCTGTTAAAAACGGTTCCCCAATAGTATTTTAAAAAGTTTAGGACCTTTTGCAACCTTGGCAGATAAATGGGCAGAGGACAAGGGCGATGACATTGCTCCCGATGACGATAAAAAAAGAGACGAAAATAATAGATTTGGTCTAGAAATGATTTTATAACCTATGAGTCCGGTCAACAATCACGAACAAACTCTTTATGGATTGCGATACTCCTTAACTGCCTAGCTGATTGGCTCTGAATATGCTTTTCACAAAGATCGCGGTTTCTTTTTTTGGGATGCGAAAAACAAACAGGCAATGCGTTGCGCCACGACTCCACGGAGAAATTCTTTTATTGCAGGTGGAACCGTAGAACCCGATGGGAAAGAGTTTGATCTGGCCGCCAATGTAGGATCAGAAAATTATAGAATCTGTACCAACAAATTTCTCAATGAAGAATTCAAAACCGTTCGCTTTGAGATGAAAATCACCATCCATAGCAACGATAGTTTTAGTTACGATCAAGACACTCAACTGCAGATAAAGGGCAATCCTAAGCTTTTCCACCACACCGATAAAAACACACGGAGCGGAGTAAAATAGTTATCGTTGTGATGCTTGTTTATTGGGTTTTCTCATAGAAAACGCGTTTTCAATGTAAAAGGGCTAGGGCCTGCGAGACAAGTATTAACCACCTCAATCCCGCTTGATAGGGGGAATTATTGTAACGGCCTCCACGGCAGTGGGGCTTGACTAAACCCCCAAACTCATTGATACTAAAAAATCACCAGCTGTTATTACTTTTTATTGATCGATATTTTTATATTATGTTACGCCAAGCAAAATTTGAAGATGCTCAGGCCATCCAGAACCTGATTTGTTTTTATTCTGAAGACGGCAAAATGTTGTTCCGTTCGTTAGAAGAAATTAAACAGAACATTGCCGCTTTCCGTGTTTATGAAAAATCGGGAGAGGTCATTGGAATCTGCAATCTGAAGTACGGTTGGGACAAACTGGTCGAGATTCGTTCACTCGGTGTCGACCCGCGTTTTCATCGACAGGGAATTGCTACGCAAATGGTCCAAGATAGTATTGACCAGGCGTTATTGAATCAAGATTGCGATACGGTGTTTGTTCTCACTTATGCGATTCATTTATTCGAGAAGCTGGGTTTTCAAATCATAGATAAAATAAATTTGCCGCAAAAAGTCTGGAACGACTGCCAGCAATGTTTGCATCAGGATAATTGCGATGAAACGGCAATGAGCTTTTCATTGACGCCTCTTAGAAAAATACCTGCTGTAAATGATACCAATAATGATGAAGTTCTTATCCCCCAATAACCGGAGGGTTGAGTTATGTTAGGTCCTACTTTTAGTGCATTAACTGGATTAAACAACGCATCTAAACGGTTGCAGAACAGCGCTAATAATCTCTCCAATATGCAAACTGCCGGATTCAAAAAAGGTGAAATAAACAGTGTCGAAAATAAAACCGGCGGCACACGCGTAAACTCCATTTCAAAAGTCAACACGCAAGGCGGGTTGATACCAACCAACAATCCTTTAGACCTCGCTATCGAAGGAAACGGATTTTTCAAGGTGACCAATCCGAATGGAGGCGTGAGTTTTACTCGTTCGGGAAGTTTCAATTTGAACGGTGCCGGTCAAGTGGTCGATGCCAGCGGCAATGCCTTGATTCCCGAGATCAATATTCCGGCAGGCAATAATGGAATCAGTGTTGGAGCCAACGGTCAGGTTTCTACACAGACAGCAGGTGGAATAGAAGTAGCAGGCCAAATTCAACTTGCCAATTTTAATAATCCGGCGGGACTGAGTGCCGCGGGTGGCAATCTGTTAAACGAGTCAGCCGCATCCGGCGCACCGGTTGTGGGCGCACCGGGCGAAGGTGCTTTGGGATCTGTACTTTCGGGCTTTCTCGAAGGTTCCAATGTTGATATTGCAGAAGAAATGGTTGATCAGATTGTTGCCAAAGCGGCGTTTAAAGCCAATTTCAATGTTATCAAAGCCAACGATGAAATGATTGGCTCTCTGCTCGATATTAAGTCATAACCGGGCCTCGCCCGGTGGGGACTTGATATTTTCCAATGACTGATATGTTTTTTCTTATGCGGAGTGAACCTTTCTCTATATTAAAGCCGGAAATACTTTTTTTCGCGACTTCCCTGTAGTATCCTTACCGAAATTTTTTATATTTCACATTCTTAAATAAATGGAAGACTACTTTGTGACGATAGAGCGGTTTGTTCTATCGCTCAAGGAATCGGGTTTCGCCCTTTCCGCAACGGACTACGATCTCATCGAACAATGGGAGAATCGTGGTGTGTCGGCACAGGTTGTGTGCCGTGGAATTGAAACTGGATTCATCGAGTTTGAACGGACTAATCCCCGGCAGCCTATGCGAGTTAGCCTGAGTTATCTTAAAGTATTTGTTGAAGAAGAAATCGAACGCGGATGAAACAAAAAATAAAACAAGCGATCAATTGCGGCCGTTGTCGCGATAAAAAATATGTTTTCGTAAATCAAAAAGGAAAAGTACAGGCTGAAGCCTGTTCCTGCTTTGAGTGTAAGGTTTGTGAAGGTAACCGCAGAATTTTTGAAGAAACTCCAGAAGGTCTTTCAAAAATCAGAGAATGCGAATGCAGTGGACTTTTTAAAAGGATGGATCTTTTTAATCAGGCTGCAATACCGGGTAAATTTGTTCATGAAGATTTTAGCTCTTATTCTGTTGACCCGCCTCAACACCGGACTCAGAAAAATGCCTTACTCAATTCGCAAAAGTTCATAAAAGATTATATTGATAGAAAGGGCCAATATAGCCAGGGCCTTATCTATATGGGCCCGCCGGGACTTGGCAAAACCCATCTTGTCGTTTCAGTTATAAAAAATTTGGTTATGCAGTATGGAGTGGAGTGCAAGTTTGTCGATTTTTTTGAACTGCTAAGAGATATTCGTCACGGATATGGCGAAGATATTTCTGAAAAGGATTTTATAGATCCTTATGTGGGAGTCCAAGTGCTGGTGATCGATGAACTGGCTAAGGGCCGCAATACAGATTGGGAATTGACCATTCTCGATCATTTTATATCTGCCCGTTACAACGACGACGACAAGGTCACATTAGTCACCACTAACTTCAGCGATAAGTTGGGGAACGCGATTTCATCCGACCGCAATGACAAACAAGGTTTGTCCAATGCCTATTCTCGTTTCACGCTTGAAGAAAAAATCGGTGCCCGCATTCATTCTCGCCTGATGGAAATGTGCAAGAAGGTAAACCTCGAAGGCAAAGACCATCGCGGAATGTAGTTGAAAAAATAGTTTCATCGACCCGCTCTTATATTCCCGCAGGGACTCATAAATTAATTTGTTTGGATTTTAGTAAATCAGGAGAGAAAAAATGGGGCACGTGGGAGGCGGCTCCTCCTGGATTTGCCTCCCACGTAATGGGATATTCCAATATTTTGTCAACTCAACCTTGGTGGAGGATTAGGAGTCAGCCAGTAATTGAAATGTCCCTTTATAATTTGCTTCGCAATTAACTTGCGGCTATTCTTGATTTAAGTTTCGGAAGAAAGGTTCTCGTCATCGCAATCGAATTTTTGCGATTTTTGACCTTCCTTTTTTCCTTTGTTCCTGATGGGTTCACCCATCTTAAAAAACGAATTCCAATAATCTTTACTGAGTTTCTTACTGGAAAGGACTTTTTTTACTTTTCCTTTTTTATCGAATATTTTTACTTCGTGAAACATATTACACTCTAAAACTTGAAGGCCTATTCGGACTCCCCAACTTGCGGGCTCTGTAATATTTCTTTTAGAACACCGAATCCATCGGGTTCGATCGGCCAGTTGAAATTTTTTTCTCTGAATCTTCTAATACGAATAGAATCCTTGTATTAGAATGATAAGTTACTGATCCAGAACTATTCCCAAGCCTTATGACGTCTTATCGGAGGAACATTTTGAAACAATTAGCACTATTTGTATATTTGAGCCTGTTTTTCACTTTTATAGGTTGCGAGCGGGAGATGAAGGAGCATCCTTTACCCGAGAGCCTAAAAAAGGAACTGGCGCGCAAAAGCGACCCAAATGCCCATAAAAATGATGTTTCCGGTACTATTTCGATGGCTCCTGGAGTTCAGGCCACAATCCACCCCAATGCCGGATTGTTCGTTTTTGCTCGCCCAGAAGGGGTTGATGCAGGTCCTCCTTTAGCTGTTAGAAAGCACGGGATCTTCGATTTTCCGTTCGAATTTGAAATTGGACAACTCAATACCATGATAGAAGGCAGCTTATTTGAAGGAAACTTAACTCTGACCGCACGACTCGACCAAGACGGCAATCGCAAATCAAGCCCAGGGGATATCGAAGGTAAGGTAGTAGTAAAAGCGGGAGAAAAAGGAGTGAAGCTGGTTCTAGATACAATAGTGGAAGGCGAAGTTTTAAATATTCAGGGAACGGTCAGGGTCAGTGAAGGGCTCCAAAATAAGATCCCTGAGAATGCTACCTTGTTTTTGTTCGTAAGGAATCTGGATGTGAAGCGCGGGCCGCCTTTGGCTGTGCAGAGACTTGCCGAAATCAAGATGCCTTTTAAATTTTCACTGGGTCCGCAGGATATTATGATTCCCGGCACTCCCTTCGATGGACCTATGGTTCTGACAGGAAGAATTGATGCCGATGGGGATGCCCGAGTCGGTGCTGGTGATATCGAAGGTTTTGTAAAAGTAAAACCGGGAGACAAAAACGTAGAACTGCTACTGAATCATTTAACAGGAGAATAACGGTTTTAAGTTAAGCTCTTTTTACTAACAGCCAAATGGGAAGGGGCTTGGCTTGTTGGCATCATTTCTATTCTGTTGATGTTTACATGCGCAGGTTGCAATAATACCCAAATTGCGCACTCTGAAATATCTGCTGGGCATAGAGGTTTTAATCCTTCGTAAACTTCATTGGCTTTGTCCTTATCGCCTTTGAACCGCACCAATGAAAACTCACTATCGCCAACCATAGCAGGTTCAATGTTGGTCACTCGGACTGCAGTGCCCAATAAATCGGCCTTCAAATTCAGGGTAAACTGTTCAACAAATGCTTTGGTGGCACCGTATACATTTGCGCCTTTATAAGGATAGGTTCCCGCCGTAGATCCAATATTAATTATATGTCCCAAATTTCTTTCCACCATACCTGGAAGTAAGAGGTGGGTGAGGTAGGCCAAAGCCAGGCAATTTACATTAAGCATGGTTTCCCAGTCCTGCCATTCGGTTTTTTGTGCTGTTTCAAGACCTAAAGCCAGTCCAGCACAATTTATAAGAACATCCACTTTTGAGAACTCAACAGGTAAACTTTTTATCTCTTCTAATATTTTTTCTTTATCAGTAATGTCGCAGGCAATGACATGACATTCGTTATAAGATTGTAGTTCGCGTTTTAAAATTTCTAACTTATCATTTCGGCGAGCAATTAATATTAGTCGAACGCCCTGCTTTGCAAGAGACTCGGCTATGGCTTTACCAATACCAGAAGAAGCACCTGTAACGACTGCGACTTTATAATTCATTTTCCCCTCTTCGTGCGGCAATAGCAATCAGTCCTGTTACCAGCAAGCAGACCCAGCTGAAGATATCGCCATTGAGACTGTAAAAAGTTTTTCCGCCAGTTGCGGGAGTGATTTGCGTTACACGAAATTCTTCCGTGAATAACTGGGTTTCATCTCTTAATTTTCCGGTGGCTTCGATAGTGCCAGAGATGCCTGTGTTGGCGGCACGAACAATAGATACGCGGTTTTCCACCGCACGCAACGCACCCATGCTTCTATGTTGATATGAGGCCGGGCTTTTTCCGAACCATGCGTCATTGGTGATGTTCACTAAAAAGTTAGCACCATTTTTTACCGCCTGCCGGATTAGATCCGGAAAAATCATTTCATAACAGATCGAGATTCCCACTCGATTGCCAGCAGTTTGCATGACCTTTGCTTCTGTGCCTCGACCAAAATCACCGATCATTACCACCAGTTTTTCGATGAAGAATAATATTTTTCGGAAAGGAACAAACTCTCCAAACGGTACCAAATGTATTTTGTCGTAACGACCCAAAGTTTCCCCAGATTCTGAAAGCAGATAAGCGCTATTGAAATAAATTATCTCATCCTTTATTTTTTCGCGGTGCGGACTACCAAATAAAATAGGGATTTTAATCTCTCTCGCGAGGTCTCTCATTGAATCGGTTTCGCTTTGATTTTCATCAAAATAAAAGGGGGTTGCCGTTTCCGGCCAGATAATGAGATCGGGCTTTTTCTCGGCGGCTTTTAAAGTTAAATCGCGGTATTTGTTAATGACAATATTCTGGTAGACCGGATTCCATTTCATAAACTGTTCTACATTTCCTTGAACCAACGCAATTTTGATTTTTTCATTATTGGTTTCAAGTGAGGAATAGCGCTTTAGGCTTTGATTCCCATAGGCTAGCCACAAGACAGAAATCAGTAGGGTGACAGACAAGATTCTCCATCCCGTTTGCAATTCAAGATCTGTTTGTTCGCACCAGCATTTCCAGAACAAAAACAGTCCGCTGTTGACCAGTATAAGAAACCAGGAGATGCCATAGACACCTGTCCATTCAGCGATTTGGATGACAGGCAGAGTTTGAAATTGGGAATAGCCGAGGCCTAACCAGGAGAATCCATATTCAGAGTGAGTGGATCGTAAATATTCCAATGAAACCCATAAAACGGGAGCAAACAGAAAGAATCGTATACGGTTCTCTCCACAAACTTTACGCAGAAAATAGCAAAACAGCGCGATAAAGAAGGAAAGATAGGCCGATAAAAGCCCGAGAACGGCAAAACTTAGAATCCAATGCAGGTTGCCATAATTAATGAGGGTATTGTTGATCCAACTCAATCCCCAATTATAAAAAACCATACCCGTGACGAATCCAAGTAGAGCAGCCCTTTGTGGGGTTGCATTTTCTAAGGCCAGAAACAAGGGAACCCATGCAGCCCAGGCCAAAATCTCCCAATTATGCTCTGGAAAAGTCAGGGTCAGCAATACCCCGCTCAAGGCAGATAAGAGGAAAGGCTTAATTTCTTTAAGTGTTAGGTATTTCACGGGGAGTGGTTTACAATATTATGTAGATTAGAGTGCTCATACATGAGTTTTAATGGGTTCTTGAGATCTATTTTAAATAAAACAGAAAGCCCGTGTGAATCATAACGGGAACTATATATATTTTGGAAACAAAAAAACAATTAATAGACAGCTTTAAAAAGGTGTGCCTTTGTCGCAGTATCAAGGCAGGTACTATTACAGCCGCTATTCAGGAGGGTTCTTTAACTTTTGAGGCGCTGAGAAAAAACATTGGTGTCGGCACAGGAAACTGCAAAGCCAAGCGTTGCCGCACTAAAATTGAAGAAAGAATTAAAGATTATAAAGATAGCCTCAACACAAACTCCGAAACCGGCGCGCCCCCCTGCGAATAGAATTTCAGTGCTTTGAAAGCCAGCGGATTATTTTAATAATTCTACCGCTTCTTTAATACGCTTAACACCCTCTTCAATTTTATCCAACGAAGTTGCAAATGACATACGTGCATTTGCATCTGCTCCGAAAGCAATTCCTGGGACGATGGCTACCTTCTTTTCCGTTAACAAGAACTCAGTAAAATCCAATGAGCCTTGAATCACTTTCCCGTTTCGATCTTTTTTTCCATTTAGTTCGGAGAAATCCGGAAAAGAGTAAAACGAGCCATTGGGTTTGTTGCAAGAGACTCCGGGTATAGCAGCCAATTGATCAACCATGACATTTCTGCGTTTTTCAAATTCGCGCACCATTTCCAGAACATCGTCATGTGGGCCGACCAAGGCTTCAATGCTGGCTGCTTGGGAGATGGAGCACGGGCCTGATGTGCTTTGCCCTTGCAACTTGGTAACTTTTTTGACGATCTCTGCATCGGCAGCGATGTAGCCGATTCTCCAACCTGTCATGGCATAGCATTTTGAAACGCCATTGATAACCACACAATTTTTCTGCGCCTCTTTGCTTAATGAAGCGATGCTCGTGTGTTTGAATCCATCAAAAATGATCCACTCATAAATCTCATCCGAGATCATCAATAAATTATTTTCTAACGCGCACTGAGCAATAGCTTCCAGCTCCGATTTTTCATAAGCGAATCCCGTTGGGTTGCTGGGAGTGTTGATCAAAATTGCGCGTGTGTTAGGGGTCAGGACTTTCTTAATCTGATCCACAGTGATTTTGAAATTGTGTGCTGCGTCGGTTTCTATGATGACTGGTTTTGCACCCGCCAAACCTACCATCTCAGGAAATGAAACCCAGTAAGGAGCAGGAATAATGACCTCGTCCCCTTCTTCCCATAAGGCTTGCGCAAGGTTATAGAAAGAATGCTTGGCTCCACATGAAACCAGAATTTGGTTTCTATCGTAATCCAAGCCATTATCTCTTTTCATTTTGGTGATGATCGCATCTTTCAACTCGTTGGTTCCGCCAACCGGAGTGTAATGGGTATCGTTAGCTTCAATGGCTCGGATAGCCGCCTGCTTGATTCGCTCGGGAGTGTTGAAGTCAGGTTCCCCTGCGCCAAAACCAATTACATCTTCTCCATTGGCTTTCATTTCTTTGGCTTTTGCATCAATAGCCAAAGTCATAGAAGGATTGACTTGCTCTATACGATTGGAAAATTTCATAATTTATATGAGTTTTGTTAAACGATTTTAGTAATAAAAATTTTAGAAATACTTATTCTTGAAGCTCTCACTTACCTTGTAAATTCAGCCAAACTTTTTCTTTAATTCTTTAAAAACAATTTTTGGAACAAGTTTGGAAACATCGCCTTCGTGCCTGGCAGTTTCTTTTACCAGATTCGAACTTAAAAAAGAAAATTCTTGACTGGGAATCATAAACAGAGTTTCTATTTCTTCATCGAGAGTGCGGTTCATTAGTCCCATTTGTAGTTCGAATTCAAAATCACTAATTGCTCGCAACCCTTTAATGACTACGGATGCTTTTTTACTATGAGCTAAATTGATAAGCAAATTATCAAAGGGCATGATTTCTAAATTTTTCAGATTTTTGGTTGCCTCTTTTATAAAGTGAACGCGATCTTCCAAAGAGAACAAGGGGCTTTTATTTGGATTCAAAGCCACGGCGACAATCACCTGATCGAACAGTTTGAGAGCGCGACGCATTATATCAATATGACCAAAAGTCACAGGATCAAATGTTCCAGGATAGAGAGCGATGCGCTTTTTTTGCATATAAATTCCCCAATAAATTGGGAGATTATAGCTCCAATTTATTTTTTGGCAAATCTTTAGAGACGGTTTTTTTTCAGCAGGGGATATAAAGGCGTTTTAAAGAAAATTCTCGAGGTGGATATAGCATTACTCCAAATTATTGAGATATTTATATAAAATAATGAAGTTTTGTAAAATTCTCCGAAATCAATTGATTTTTCGGGTTTTTTTGTTTTTTTAATAAGCGTATTTAGCTGTAAATCTATTTTTAGGTGATAAATCGTTGGAAAACCTTTTATTTATAATGAGTTGTAGTGTTTTTGTTTTTTTCAAAAAAAACTGTTTTTTAGGGTGAAATTTTCCAATTTCGGGTACATACTTTGAGTAGTAATAAGTGCATTTTTATTAGGTAAGAGTGTTAGTTTTTTCCCCCGGATATTTTCTTGACATTATGCTTGAAATTCCATATAACAGTGGCTCAACTAGAGAAAAGGTAACAATTTTTATTCGATATTCAGGTCTTAAAAGAATGGGAATTTTCAGGAGTATTCGCCTCTTATTATTTGGATGAAACTTAAGCGAGTTTTCCTAAAGGTTAAATGACCATTTTTTTAGAGGTCTTTTTCGACGCGATTAGATGCGGGTTTCCCGCATTCGGCTTTTATTTTTTAGATGTTGTTGATGGTTAGAAAATAGGTTTAAAAGTAGTAAGTTTTAGTAGAAGTTTTTATGGCAAGGGTTTAATGGGGTTGAGAATCTAGGTTCAGAAATCCCTAAAGTAGTTGTAGTAGGAAGTAGTTGTGAAAATGGGCCCGGTTTATTTTTGCCAGGTCCGAAATTTCCAAGCTTCACAAGGAGGTTTGTAATATGAGGTTAAACAGACGTAAGTTCTTGCAGGTGAGTGCTGGTGTAGCGACAGCTATGGCATTGACGAGCAAGAGGGTTGGAGCTCAGCTGAAACCCGTAGTAAAAGTAGGGAATCCGCTGGAATCCTATCCTGACCGACGGTGGGAAGAAGTCTACCGTGATCAGTACAAGTATGAGCGATCTTTTACGTATTGTTGTTCTCCGAACGATACCCATCAGTGTCGCGTACGTGGTTTCGTACGTAACGGCATTTTGATGCGTATTGAGCAGAACTACGATCACCACAAGATTCGCGATCTGTATGGTAACCAAGCTGACGCTGCGTGGAATCCTCGCATGTGTTTGCGTGGTATGACATTTCCTCGCCGAGCTTATGGCCCTTACCGGAACAAGTATCCTATGATCCGTGTTGGCTGGAAGCAGTGGGCAGATGACGGTTTCCCTTATTTGGATAAAGAGAACCGTGAAAAGTATAAGATGACAAGCCGGGGAACAGACGAATTCGTTCGTATGACCTGGGATCAGACATTCACGTACCTCGCTAAGGGTCATGTTGCTGTAGGTAAAGCTTACAGTGGAGCCCGTGGTGCGCAGCGTCTGAAAAATGAAGGCTACCAGCCTGAAATGATCGAAGCAATGGGTGGATCTGGATCACGTGTTATGAAATATCGCGGTGGTATGGGTCTTCTCGGTGTTGTTGGTAAATACGGTATCTACCGTTTAGCTAACAACATGGGCCTCTTGGATTCGATCATTCGTGGTCGTGGTCCTGGTAAAGTGTTGGGTGGCCGAGCATGGTCAAACTACACATGGCATGGTGATCAGGCTCCTGGACATTCATGGACACATGGAATGCAGGCCTCTGATATCGATTTCGCAGATCATCGTTATGCGAAAATGACGATTCAGTGGGGTAAAAACCTGATTGAGAACAAAATGCCTGAAGCGCATTGGTACACAGAGATCATGGAGCGTGGTGGTACACTCGTTTCTGTATCTCCAGAGTACAATCCGCCTGCAACAAAAGCTGATTACTGGGTACCTGTACGTGCCGGTCTTTCTGACATCGCTCTTTTCTTGGGTGTTGCTAAGATCATCATGGACGAAGGCCTTGTAGACATCGAGTATGTGAAGGACTATACAGATATGCCTCTGTTGGTTCGAACAGATACATTGGTGCGCTTACACCCTGATGATTTCATCCCAGGATATAAAGCACAAGCTTTGCCGAAAGACGGCTTCACCACAAAGTGGATGAAGAACTTCAACCGTGACATGATGCCTGATTTCACCGTTTGGGATACCAATACGGATAAGCCAGTCGCTATCACGCGTGAAGATATCGGCGCTAAGATGAGAAAAAAGAATATCGATCCTGCATTGGACGGTGTTTTTGATATAAAACTCGTTAGCGGTAAAACCATTACGGTTATGCCTCTTTACGAAATGTACAAAATTCATCTGAAGGATTACGATGTCGAGACGGTTAACCAAATTTGTCATGCGCCTAAGGACTTAATTGTTCGTTTGGCTCGCGACATTGGTACCATCAAGCCTGTTGAAATCCATTATGGTGAAGGAATTTGTCACTACTTCCACGCAACGATGCATAACCGTGCGTCTTATGTACCTCTGATGCTGACAGGTAATGTTGGTCCTAAAGGTTCTGGCTCTCATACATGGGCTGGTAACTACAAGGCTGGCAACTACCAGGGTTCTCATTGGTCTGGACCTGGTTTTGCTGCAATGGTTGCTGAAGATCCTTTCAATCCAATTCTTGATGCTTCCAAAAATGTTGACTGGAAGAACGTTAAGGGTTACCTGAAGGGTGAAGAAGTTAGTTACTGGGCGCATCGTGATAAAGCGTTGATTGTTAATACCCCGCGATATGGTCGTAAGGTATTCACAGGACGTTCACATATGCCTACACCGACCAAATTGGTATGGTTTGTTAACGTTAACGTTATCAACAATGCTAAATGGTTCTACGAGTTGGTATTCAACACGAATAACAACGTAGACATGATCGTAGCTCAGGACATTGAGTTCACCGGTTCTTGTGAGTACAGCGATATCGTACTTGCTCCGAACAGTTGGGCTGAGTTCGAAAGTTATGAAATCACATGTGCGTGTTCAAATCCGTTCCATCAGATTTGGGGCGGCACGGGAATCAAACCTATCTTCGATACAATCGATGATAACTTGATTCATCGTGAGTTCTCACGCCGGTTGGCTGAGGTTACAGGTGACAAGCGTTTCGCTGACATCATGAAGGTTTATGAAGGTGAAGCTCCTAACCGAACCAAAGCTATGATTCGCCGGTTGTTCACAACGTCTACAACGGGTATGGGTTACAACATTGATGATATCATCAATGGTCGTTATGGAGAGCCAGGCGCTTGTCTGTTACTTTTCAGAACCTATCCTCGATCTCCATTTTGGGAGATGTATACGGAGTCTAAACCATTCTATACGCCTAATGGCCGCATCCAGTTCTACAATGATGAAGCTGAAGCGATTGAATATGGTGAAAACTTCATCGTTTCGCGGGAAGGTCCAGAAGCAACGCCTTACCTGCCAAACGTTATCATTTCAACCAATCCTTACATCCGACCGGATGATTACGGAATTCCGGAAGACGAGCAAGATCCGGATCTTCGTCACGTTCGAAACATCAAGAAACCTTGGTCTGCAGTACGAACGACTAAGAACTTCTTGTGGGAGAAGGGTTATCGGTTCTATTGTGTAACTCCTAAATCACGTCATACAGCGCATAGTTCTTGGGCAACCACTGACTGGAACATGATCTGGAACAACAACTTCGGCGATCCTTATCGAATGGATAAACGATCACCTGGTGTTGGTGAGTGGCAGGTACACATGAATCCGTTCTTGTGTAAAGATCTAGGAATTAACGAAGGTGACTATGTATATTGTGATGCGAATCCTGCTGATCGACCATACATGGGTTGGAAGCCTTCTGATCCAAGATACAAAGTGGCACGGCTGATGTTGCGGGCTAAGTACAACCCAGCATATCCGTATCACACCACCATGATGAAACATGCTACGTGGATTGCCACTGAGCGTTCAGTTAAGGCCCATGAAGAACGGCCTGATGGACGAGCAATGTCAATGACCACTCCTTACCAGAGTAACTTCCGGTATGGTGGTCAGCAATCCATTACGCGATCTTGGTTAATGCCTATGCATCAGACTGATACTCTGTTTCATAAAGCAAAATCTAAGATGAAGTTCAAACACGGCTATGAAGCTGATAACCATGCGGTTAATGCAGTACCGAAAGAAACGCTGGTTAAATTCTCCAAAGCTGAAGATGGTGGATTGCATGGTAAAGGACTCTGGGAACCAGTTCGAACTGGTTACACCCCAGAATCACCGTTGAAAGATCGTTTTGCTGAGATGTATCTCGCGGGACAGTATGTACGTGTGAAAATCTAAAGTAATAGGGGGCCCTCTCAATTGTGAGAGGGTCTCCATCGATTAATCAACATTTAACCAATGTTAACAAGGAGATACTATAATGCCTGAAGTTTATAACTGGCAGCTGGGTAGGATGGCAACTTACGTCTACGACGAAAAACATCCTAAAGAGCAGTTCACATTCGTATTTAATACGAATCGTTGTATTGCTTGTCAGACCTGCACAATGGCCCACAAATCTACCTGGACTTTCTCGAAAGGTCAGGAGTATATGTGGTGGAACAATGTAGAAACGAAGCCTTACGGTGGTTATCCACAGTTTTGGGATTGGAAGATCCTAAAAATGTTGGAGCAGTCTAACCCGGGCCAGAATGTTTGGAACGTACGTAAGACTTCTAATAAGGCGATCCATGGTGTTTACGAAGGTGTTACCATCTTCGAAGCTCCTGCAAAGATCGGTTTGAACCAGCAAGCTATCGGTTATGTACCGACTGATGAAGAGTGGCGTTTCCCGAATTTCGGTGAAGATACTGCTCATGGTCGTGAGTTCACCCAGTCCCGTGAAGGAACATTTGGTGGTGATAACGGCACGAAGTCAGTACTACCAGAGCATAAAATCTGGTTTTTCTACCTACAACGCATCTGTAATCACTGCACGTACCCCGGTTGTTTGGCGGCGTGTCCTCGAAAGGCAATCTACAAGCGCCAAGAGGATGGCATCGTTCTGATCGATCAGAGTCGTTGTCGTGGTTATAAAAAGTGTGTAGAGCAGTGTCCTTACAAAAAGCCTATGTTCCGCGGAACAACGCGTATTTCCGAAAAATGTATCGCTTGTTATCCCCGTATTGAGGGTCTAGATCCTCTGACGGAAGGTGATCAAATGGAAACACGTTGTATGGCTGCTTGTGTTGGTAAGATCCGATTGCAGGGTCTTGTTAAAATCGGCGGTAACGGCGAATGGGCACATGATCCTGATAATCCACAGTATTATCTGATTCGGGATCGTAAAGTTGCTCTGCCATTGTATCCTCAGCTGGGTACGGAGCCTAACGGTTACTACATTCCGTCACGGCACGTTCCGCGTTCTTACTCTCAGCAGATGTTTGGACCTGGTGTTGATCATTCTATCGATCAGTACATGGTTCCAGATCGAGATCTGTTAGGTGTATTGCAGCTGTTCCGGACGACCCAACGTATCATCTTTAAATGGAAACGTGAGCCAGGTCCGAAAATTTTCGAGACCAATATTCACGGTAAGAAGTTTGAGATGTATAACGACACGGTCATCGGGTTTAACAGAAAAGGTAAAGAAATCATCCGTGTTACGGTTGAAGAGCCTTTTTATGTTCGACCTGAAGAACATCCGGGTGCAATTTAAGAGGCGAAACGACGTCCGCAGTATAGCGGCGTAATTAATACGGGAGTGTGGCGGGTCGCAAGATCCGCCGCACCTTCGGAATTTCGTTGCGACGGGCGTAACTTTTAATCCCGTAAACAGTATGTTAACGAGGAGGTACACTTGTGAGTAAAAAATCTATAGTTTTTATGATGTTGTTTGCTTTCGTACTTGGATTATCAAGTGCAAATGCAGCTAACATCAAAGCTGTTAAAGTTCAGGGAGATATTCCGATCAATGCGGATGATCCTTTCTGGACTCGGTATGGTCCTACTTTCCACAAGCACACGATGGTGGATTTGGATCCGCAAATGATCACCAATCCCATGTGGCCAGCTCCGGCTAC
>Ga0209631_10004243_pt1 | contig 15967 bp, 14 predicted proteins | sample COG_08_FD_184752 | JGI IMG/M metagenome (GOLD analysis project Ga0209631, IMG submission 184752) | Pelagic Microbial community sample from North Sea - COGITO 998_met_08 (SPAdes) (version 2) | ecosystem: Environmental > Aquatic > Marine > Neritic zone/Coastal water | place: Helgoland, sampling...
CACCGCTTCTGTTAGCTTGTGTTGGGACGAAAAGGAATACACTGAAGCAGGTTCAGGCATTGGTGGATATGATGCTTTTATGAATGCTGTCAAGAAAATCCTCAAACGCCGTCAAATCATTTGTCCTGACTTGGTGGACTATGAAATCCGGATTCCTAGGAGTGGAAAAACTGATGCGTTGACCGAGGCTGTGATCACCTGGAAGATGGGTGAGAGAAGACTCCAAACGATTGGTGTGGATGGTGACCAAGTGATGGCAGCAGTTAATGCTACCTTGAAAATGCTAAATTTGCTGATGCTACAGAATCAAGTACAGGCTGAACCAGCAGCCTAATTTTTTGCAAGTGAACCCCAGGATTATTGAATCTCCTTGCCCGGAGAATGCTGATTTCCAAAATACCCTATTTGTTCCCATCACTGGAAACCCGGCAGGCTATCACCACCTTGTATTGGCAGAACTGGCCTTAAGGCAACGACCTGAATTATCGAAGGTCGTTTACCTCCTCTCTAATGGTCATCATCCAGATCCTTTCAAAAGATCAGTAACCCTCCCCAAAGATATCCGCCTCCAACTGATGCAAGACCTGCTAGCGAGTTTACATCAAAATTCTGGAAATCGACTCAATTTCATTGTTGCTCAAGTTGAAGGAATTCTTCGTCTTCGCCAAGTAGGGTTATTCGTTTCAATCAGTGAATTCAAGAAGGAAGGCCAGGTTAGACTGTTGGATAATGTCAAAAATATCTGGACAGCTATCGAGTCTGATAGCGAGTCTAAAAGTAAGCGGATTCAGGTTTTGATCGGTAGTGACTTGATCAACAGAATGCAGGATCCCAAAATATTTTCTGAAGCAGACTTGAAAGAGATGTCAAACTTGACGGAATGGCTGGTAGTACCCCGGCCGGGTGAGCGGGTTGTGGATAGTTTTGGTGAAGGACTATCTCTGAAACAGAAAATTCTAGATCCTGATCTTTTACCCATAGCACTTAAAAGCTATCTAAATCTTTCCTCAACGATAATTCGTCGAGCTGTATCCTGTGGACAGCAACTTCCCGCTTATCTGCCTGACAATGCAATTGAGCATCTTGATGAGTATCTTGGGAGTAGACTTTCAAAGAAAATTGCTGAAGTCAGTGAGTGGGAAGCCAGAATTCTGGAACTAGAGAGAGATCTCCTAGAAATCAGTCGAAAGGTCTCTCGCCAGCTTTTTGAGAGAAAAAATCCTCCGAAAATCTATCTTCTGGAAACAAGCACTGGTGGACGGATAGCAGGATCCTTGATTGGGCTACCCGGTTCGTCCAAATTCGTTCTTGGCTCTCAGGTCGCTTATGCCAATTCCTTCAAGGAACAATTGATCGGGAGATTTCTGGGGGACCACGAATCAAGCCTGTCTGAGGAATTGACAAAGGAGATGGCTTTGGCTGCAATGAAAAATATTGAAGCAGACGTGGTGCTGGCTGAAAATGGGATGGCAGGCCCCCCTGATGGAAACCTGCGCAGCAATAAGAATGGGGTTTGCCACCTGGTGCTTATCCAAAGGTCAGAAATGATGGAGCAGCGACATGAGCAAATCTACGAGGTAATTCAGGAAAATCCATTCTTCACCAAACAGGAACACCAGATTCGTTTTGCGATTTCTGCTATTAAATTGCTTTCTAGACAACTTGATTTGTATCCTACCTCAGTAAGCCATTGACCTACCAACTCCCATCGACAGCAGATAAAGCTGAATACGTTAGCCGCAAATTCAATGAAATTGCGTTGAAGTATGACAGGTTTAATGACCTCATTACCTTTGGAATGCACCGTTATTGGAAGCGTTTTGTTGCTCGTCAGACGGGACTTCGGGAAGGAGAACGTTGCTTGGATCTTTGTTGTGGGACTGGAGACATTGCTAGGGCTGTCATCAAACAGCATCCTCATGCGGAAGTGACTGGGGTTGATTTTGCTGCATCGATGTTGGGGATCGCTGCAGATCGGACCCGATTTGATTCGGTTCAATGGATTCAAGGGGATGCCCTTCGCCTTCCTTTTCCGGATAACTGGTTTGCTGCGGTGACGATTGGTTATGGACTGCGTAACCTTGATGATCTCACGAAGGGACTCTCGGAGGTCAGGCGCATCTTGCAACCAGGGGGGGTCTTGGTTAGTCTCGATGTGGGAAAAGTACGGCTACCATTGATAGATGTTTTAAGCCGTTTCTATTTCTTCAAGGTGGTCCCAAAGATTGGTGAATGGCTAATGCCAGAGCAAGAGATGTTCACCTATCTTCCTCAGTCTTCTTTGAAGTATCCTGATCAAGAAACCCTGAAGCGGAAACTACTTGAAGTCGGTTTTCAACAGGCTGACTACTACGATTTTGCATTTGGTGCCTCGACAATTCATGTCGCTTACAAAACCTCTGCTCCCTGAAGAAAGCAATCATGGAATCATTGGAACAACAATTTACGTCTGTTCTGGCTGAAATCGAAGTTGATGGAAGGCCTCTCACTGAAACAGAGATTGTTCATAGCTGTGTGGTCAACAATGACTTCGCCAAATTCACGATTGTTCTACCTTTAGAGTCGAGGTTGCGTCAAATACTCCCAACGCAGATTGAGGAGAATATCCGGAACTTATCAAGTATTTCTCGAGTGGCTGTTGAAGTCTTGGAAAAGGCCCCCATTGATGATGAATCAGATGAAGATACTGCTTCGACACCCGAATCAGAAAACAGCAGAAAAGCTCGGCAGCCTCAAAGAACCGCTTATCTTCAAAACTATGATGCGGTTTTAGCCGTGGCCAGTGGCAAGGGGGGAGTTGGGAAATCTACGGTATCCCTAAATTTAGCGCTAGCCCTCCAGCAAAAAGGATTTAGTGTAAGTTTTTTTGACGCTGATATTTATGGTCCAAGTTTCCCCATTATGACAGGTCTCCGAGGAGTGAAACCAGAACTACGGGAAGAAAACTTGATACCGCTGGAAGTGATGGGTTTACATGCGATGTCGATTGGTAATCTGATTGATGATGAGGCGGCAATGGTCTGGAGAGGGCCGATGGTTCATCAGGCAGTAGAACAACTTTTGCGAGATACAGCCTGGCCAGGTGGTGATATAATGATTATAGACATGCCTCCAGGAACTGGGGATGTTCAACTCAGCATTTCACAGCTCTGTGAGTTGGCTGGTGCCGTTGTGGTTTCCACTCCACAAGACATGGCCTTGGTGGATGCTTACAAAGCAATCACTATGTTTTCCAAAGTTGATATTCCCATCGTTGGCATTGTTGAGAATATGAGCTACTTTGAATGTCCTCATTGTGGTGAAAAAACAGCTATCTTCAGCCAACATGGCGCTGAAGAAGCCTGCCGCAAATACGAAGTGCCTTTTCTTGGTGCTATTCCTTTGGAACTAGCCCTTCGTGAAGGGGGTGACCTGGGCAAGCCTCTCATGAACCAAGCCCAATCTGATAGCCCTGCTGCGGAAGCCTTCCGCCTAATCGCTGATAATGTGATCTCTTCCCTCGACAACATCTACTGAATCAAGAATGAGCAACTATGCTGCTGCATTTGCGGATTCAGAATTTAGCGACAATTGAAAATCTAGAAATCGATTTTTTCGATGGTTTTTCCATCATGACCGGAGAAACCGGTGCAGGGAAATCGATCATGATTGATGGTCTTCAATTACTTTTGGGAGATCGAGCTGATTTTGGACTAATTCGACAGGGTTCTTCTCAAGCGCTAGTGGAGGGAACATTTGATATTTCAAAACAAACTGCATTGAAGCGATTGCTTAGTGAATCGGAAATACCTCATGAAAATGAACTATTGATTCGCCGAATGCTTAACACAAATAACCGCCAGAAACGCTTTCTAAACGACACTTCTGTCACTCAGGGCTTGCTTGCAGAAGTTGGGCAAGGACTTGTTCATATCCATGGTCAACACGATAACCAAGCACTTCTTGATTCCTCTCGTCATTTAGATTTTTTGGATGCCTTTGGCAATCTATTCCCGACAAGAGGGGCACTCCGAGAAGTTCATAAAAAATGGACTAGGAAACGACGTGAGCAGGAAGAGTGGCAGGAACGGTTAGCAAACCGTACGGATAGACAGATGCTTCTGGAGGCACAGTTTCAAGAGCTTTCCAGCCTCAACCTGGAGCGGCAAGAGATGGATGATCTTGAGACAGAGTCCAAAATGCTTGCTAATGCGGAACAACTTCTGAGCCTCTATGTAGGGATGCAGACCGTTCTTTATGAAGAGGATGGATCTATTGTGGAAGTACTGAGTAGTTTGAAAAGGCAGTTACAAGATGCTGAACGAATGGACCCTGGTTGCACGGCACTTTTAGAGAATGTTGATCAGTCACTTCTTCAGCTTGATGAATTGAGCCAGTCATTAAGACACAGACAGGACCGAATTGAAGACAACCCTGAACGCTTGGCTTGGGTCAATGATCGTTTAAGCTTACTTCAAACAATGCAGCGCAAGTATAGGGTAACCAACACAACTCAACTAATAGAACTCTGTGAACGACATCAAACGGAGCTAAAAGGTCTCCAAAATCTGGAAGAAGATGTGTCAGCCTTAGAAAATGAAATTCATGAATTAGTCACAATCCTAAGAGAACAGTCGACAAATCTTTCGTCAGAAAGAAAAAAAGCAGCTAAGAAACTCGACGAGGCGATCAGTAGGGAATTGAGAGAGCTTGGAATGAATCGGGCAAAATTCGAAACTTCCTTTGAAAAAAAATATGATGATTCATTTAGCTCAAATGGTGCTGATCGAGTTGAATTCATGCTCTCTGTCAATCCGGGCCAGCCGCTGCGTCCCCTCGTAAAGATTGCTTCTGGGGGGGAGTTATCCAGAGTGATGTTGGCAATCCAGACTATCCTAACCACAGACACTGTGGAAACTCTGATCTTTGATGAAGTCGACACGGGCATAAGTGGTAGTGTCGCAGAGACAGTTGGAAGGAAGTTGGCACATCTAGGAAAACGCCAACAGACGCTTTGTATTACCCATCTTCCGCAAATTGCAGCATTTGCTGAACACCATTATGCAGTGACTAAATCTACAGAAAAGGATCAAACCTACACTTTCATTGAAAATCTGGACAAGCAACATGCGATCATGGAAATCGCTAGACTCCTTGATGGATCGGAGATCACAAATCAAGCATTAAAATTGGCGCGTGAGATGCGAAAGCGATCCCATTCAACAACTGTGACCTAAGCCACAAAGACTCTTCCTCAAAAATGTCATTTTTTCGAAGCCGTAAACTAGCGCCAGTTACATCTGATTTTCTGCTGGAATGTAAAGATCTCGTCAAGCATTACGGGAAAATTAAGCCAGTGGATGGAGTAAGTCTGAATCTACGACCTCATGAGTTGCTTTCGATACTTGGGCCCTCTGGCTGTGGGAAATCCACCCTTCTTAACTTGATTGCAGGCTTGGATGAGCCACAATCTGGGGAGATTTTTATTGGTGGAGAAGAAATGAGTAACGTTCACCACATGGTAGCCCCTGAGTTAAGGCGTGTAGGGATGGTCTTCCAAGATATTGCTCTCTTTCCTCACCTTAATGTGTTCAAAAATGTGGCTTATGGACTAAATGGTTCAAAGGACGAAAAACGTTCACGTGTGGAGGAGATGCTGAAACTTGTGGAATTATCTGGCTCTGAAAAGAAAATGCCACACGAACTTTCAGGTGGAGAACAACAACGGATTGCGATAGCTAGAGCTCTGGCGCCGGCTCCAAGATTGTTGTTGTTGGATGAACCATTCAATAGTCTGGATTATCGGCTAAGAGTGCAGATTCGGCAGGATATTCGGGATATTCTGCATGAAGCTAAGGTGAGCGCAATTCTGGTCACACATGATCAGACGGAGGCTTACACATTTGCAGATCGAATGATTTTACTATCCCGAGGAAAAGTTGTTCAGAACGGAAACCCGGAAGAGGTATACCATGAACCGGCCACGGCTTGGGTCGCTTCCTTCGTGGGTGAAGCGAATCTGGTACCCCTAGAGCTTGTTGGATCAGCTATTGGGCTTGAAAATATACCTCAACTTCCAAAAATTCGTGACCAATTATGGATGTCTCGACTAGAAGATATCAAAATTTTAAAAGTCCCTGAGACAACTTCACAAGCAGGTTGGATTCAGGAGATTTCCTTTCGTGGTGATCACAAAATTCTGCATGTACGCCATGAGAATGGCTTGGTTCTGCGCGTCAGTGTTCCATCCAGAGAGAGTTGGCTCTTGGGAGACACAGTGCAACTTAAACCCCAACATAGCAGAACCTATCCGGCCTGATCCACAGTTGGAACACCCACCAACCCCACGCTTTTGATCAAGGCTTTTACCTCGTCCCCTTCTTTCAACTGAAGTACATCACAGGATTTTCTTGTGATTCTAGCCAAGAGAACATCCCCATTGGCTTGTTTCCCTAGACGTAAAAATACTGTAGCTTGTTGCTCCCCAAAAGGTTGAATGTCTACTATTATGGCTGATAGAACATTCAAGAAGCTAGCATCTCCGTCTTGCCATGATTTGGCGATCCCTACTTCTCTTGCCAAAATTCTTAAACGATGACGGCTTCCAACCACGCGCAAATTCTGGGATAGAGTTAGAGATCCGCCGTTAACTGATATTTTTGAAAGACAATACTTTGAATCAAAATTTTGCATCGCTCCCTCCAGAATTACAGCTGCTTCTGGTAACCTTGCTAATGGTAACTGTGGATTAGCTAGTAATTCCGAGATACTGCCTTGGGCAATGACATGCCCTTTCTTAAGCAGAATCATCCAATCTGCGAGTTGTTCGACCTCGTGCAAATCATGGCTTACGTAAACAATTGGTACTTTTAGATCCAGATGGAGCCTTTGTAGGTAAGGCAGAATCTCCATTCTGCTGAAGGGATCCAGTGCAGAGAGCGGTTCGTCCATCAAGAGAATTTCTGGAGCAGAGAGTAAAGCTCTTGCAATGGCAACTCGCTGTTTTTCTCCACCTGAAAGCTTGCTAGGTTCACGGTCTAGTAAGGCCTCCAAGCCTAACATTTCGGTTATCTCCTCCCATAGCTTGGTCTTCTGAGTGTTTTGAATGCGCCTCAACCCATATTCAAGGTTCCCTCTAACGGAAAGATGTGGAAACAGATTCGCATCTTGAAAGACATAGCCAATTGGGCGGCGATGAGTTGGCAAAAAATTAGAAGAATTCTGCCAACTTTTTCCATCAACAACTAAGTTACCCTCTAGCTGAGTTAAACCTGCAATGCAGCGTAGGATGGTGGTTTTACCGCAGCCGGAAGGACCAAATAATGCGGTAATTCCTGTTTGTGGTAGAGTGAAGAAGACATCCACCTCAAAATTTCCAAGTCTCCCTTTAAATTCGGCTTCAAATTTACTCATTACTTTTTTTTCGCCAATGACGTTCGATAAGAGTTGTTGCCAAGATCACGCAAAAGGAAAATCCAATCATACCTCCAGCCAGTACATGGGCTTTTTGCCATTGAAGAGATTCAACGTAATCATAAATCGCTACTGAAAGAACTTTGGTCTCTCCAGGGATATTTCCACCTAACATCAAAATCACACCAAACTCACCAACGGTGTGAGCAAAACCCAAGACTGATCCGGTTAGTATGCCTGGCCTAGCGAGAGGTAAGGCAACTGAAAAAAAGACATCGAATGGACTTGCCCGAAGGCTGGCCGCAGCTTCCAATGAATGCTCTCCAATAGCTTCAAAAGAGTTCCGAATAGGTTGGACGACAAAAGGCAGTGAATAGATGACTGATCCAACGACCAATCCCTTGAAGGAAAAAGGGAAGGGTGAACCAAAAACTTCTGATAACCAGCTACCAAAATTTCCCTGTGGACTAAGCAGCAAAAGCAGATAGAGTCCTAGGACTGTAGGAGGAAGAACGAGCGGCAGGGCGACTAAAGTTCCGATAATTTCTTTAATAAATGACTTTGAACGGGCAAGCCACCAAGCGATTGGAGTCCCTAGAATCAGTAACAGGAGTGTGGTGATAAAGGCTAATTTAAGGGTGAGTTTGGTAGCCTCCCACATCTCAGCATCAAACCATTCATTCAAGGGGAAATCTCATTCCAAGTCATAACCAAAAGACTGAATTATTTCTCTAGCAAGATCACTTTTAAGAAATTCTAGAAATTCTCTGGCAGCTTTTGTATCCAGACCTTTCTGTAGGAGCACAGCATCTTGTTGGATTGGGGTGTGTAAATCTGCGGGAATAGTCCAATACAGATCTGGGTCAATATTGATCAACTGAGATCTTGAGACGAAGCCTAACTCTGCATTGCCAGTGCTCACAAACTGAAAGGTCTGAGCAATGTTATCACCTTGAATAATTCTTGTACTGAGATTTTCCAAGATCACTAGGTTTTGGAGGACCTCCAATGCAGCTCTACCATATGGCGCTGTCGTTGGATTTGCGATCGCCATTCGAGCAAATTCATTCGACTTTAAAATCTCCAAAGGTTGTTGATCAGTTTCCACCCTCGGACAATAGAGCACAATCCGCCCAAGTGCATAAGTGAATTGGCTACCCTTTTCAGCAATACCTTGTGAAACTAATTTAAATGGGCGTTCTTGGTCAGCAGCAAGGAATACTTGAAAAGGAGCACCGTGGACGATTTGAGCGTATAATTTGCCAGTTGAGCCAAAGCTCAGGCTCACATTATGAGAAGTTATCCGGGAAAATTCCTGACTCAATTCTTTTGCTGGAGCGACAAAGTTAGATGCTACGGCGACAAGTAATTTCTCAGCATGTACTATGTGGAAATTAAAGAAGAGAAATAAGAGTAGAAACTGAATTTTTTTTAACAACGTTTTGCTTATTTTGAGTCTGGCTTTGGGGATACTTGTCTGAACAATTGAATACGATTTCTAGACGGAACAGAAGATTTCTCTGACGAGAATGGCCTTGGGTAAAAATTAGAACAAATGAATTTTTTAAGATTTGGCAAGTTCAGTCAGTTGTTCCTTAAGAATGCAATATTCCAAATTGTCTAATTGATATTCTAGGAATGGCCTCCGCCACGGAGTTGGGGTATCCGAATCTTTTTCTGTGATTAAATTCTGGAGGTTGCTCTCAAGCTCATTCATCTCAATTTGGATGCGCTCCAGAGTATTGACAATCTTGACATGTTGTCTTAGGAACACTGACAGTTTTTTTATATCTTGTTGCATACTATCCTCACTTTGCTTGCTTTCAAGTGTGAATGCTCGTTTCAGCATGGAAGTGGCTTTCCCAGCAATGCCTTCCTCTTTGCTGTAGCAGTTCAAAAGATTCAGTAGTTGCAGATGAGTTTTCCTCTTGGGATCAATTGGTTTTGTCAATTCCTGAATCAATGATTCTTTCTGAAGGATTTTTTCAAGTAATTGCTTTTTGGACTTTAGAAGATGCTGATAATGCTCAACTTCTTGTTGATTCTCATTGCTAAAGTCATCAGCCTCAATGAGGTCTAATTCAACCTGAATCGGATCAATCTGTTCTTGTAGATTCTTTAGATGCTTCTTAGCTTCCTCAATTCGCTGCTGATTCTGAGGCTGTTTCGCGAGTGATTTTTCCTCTTTTCGACTAAGATCCCTAGTTGTATGCACCAAGATCAGAATGGGCAGTTTATCTCCTTCAAATTGCCATGGATTAATCAACACCAAGTCATACTTTTTCATATCAGGATGTTGAAAAAGACTTGTTGGGATTTTTCGAAGATCGATCTGTTGAGCATCTTGATCGATTTTCCTCTGCAAGTGTTGCAGTTGATTGAGCGTCATTGTCTTAATACGCCGGCTGTTGTAGCCAAGCTCACCAAGCTTTCTTGGCAACTTGGAACCAAGATTATCAATGATTAGCACATTCACCAATGTCCGTATAACATTTTCAAGAAGACTGACCCCCGTAGCCGCTGTAATGGCTTTGTCCAGAGCTCCTCTTAGTCCTTCAATGTAAAGATCCTCAAATGGTTCTACTCTCTTGAGGATTGATTGTAATACTAACTGTTGTTGCCAGTGTTGTTCATTCCTTCTGAAATAATTTACGCATTGATAGCAAAATTTCTGAAACTCCAGATCATTCCGTTGGGTTTGGATATCCTTTTCGAGTTGTTTCAAACGTTGCAACCAAAGTTCAGCTTCGGAATCCATTTTCTTGGGAAGTCTCATGACCCGGGATCGGGAATAGATTTTCATACCACTCTGAGGTCGCTTTTCCGCGCCAAAATCCTCCTTATACCAAAGCCAGATAACAGCAGCGTTTTGAGCAGGTGGCCGGCCTGGGCCATGCGTAAGCAATTCGATAGAAGTGTGTCGATTTTCTAGCCGCTTTATCAATTCGGAACGAAGATTAACTGCCCAGATCTGGGGCATCGAAACTTGTAGGAGATCTGGCATTACGTACTTAACTAGGAGATTTGGATTCTTGATTCAAATGATTTGAATATATAGAATTTAAATCAACCGTCCAGATCAGAATATTTTGAGAAGTTCCAAATGATGTGATTTAGGCTGTTAAAGCATCGGATCGGAGGATGGGGACGTCAATGAAGTTGGCTCAACGCTGCCAAAAGGAGGTGAAGATATAGTCTGAGAAAAGAATAAACACTGCTGAGAAGCTCACGGCTTCAGTCGTGGCTCGACCAACTCCTTCAGCCCCGTTTTCGGTGAAGTAACCCTTGTAGCAACCTACATGAGTGAGAACCACTCCAAAAATAGCTGCCTTAATTAGGCTACCCCAAATATCTCGCAGTTCTACAAATGATTCGATTTTGGAGAGAAAAATTCCAGAATCTACTCCGAGTAACAAGACTCCAACAAGATATGAGCCTAGTATGCCAGTAAAATTGGCTACCATAGTCAGGCTTGGCAGCATCACCAAACCTGCTAGTATTCTGGGAGTTACAAGATACTGGACTGGGTTGACTGCTAGAGATTGCAACGCATCAATCTGCTCTGTGACCCGCATGGTGCCGAGTTCAGCCGCAATTGCTGAACCGGCTCTCGCATTGACCATTAAGGCCGTTAGAACTGGACCAAGTTCTCTGGTCATACTAACAGCGACCATTCCCCCCACAATGCTTTCTGAACCGAAGGTTTTTAAAGCAAAGTACGACTGAATGGTAAGTACCATTCCAGTAAATGTTCCGGTAAGAATGGTAATCCAGAGCGACTTGTTGCCAATGAATTCCATCTGTTTGAGAAAAATTTTGAAGCGAAAGGGAGGCGAGAAAAGGACTGATAAGGCTTCCAGAAGCAGCAAAGTAGCCCGGCCTACGCCAGCTATACTTTGCTGAAAATGGATCCTGAATTCGGAGAAAATCGATGGTGAGGCGCTAGGCATTTTTTCCAGTTAGCGGTGCATCAAGCGAGTGTATTTATCACGGTACACTGAGACCATCTGGCCCGGATCCTCGTCTGGCATATTTCTGATTAGAATTCTTGCAAGATCGTTATTCAATTCCATAAGATTCTTCATGGCGTTGTAGTGAGAAACTCTACGATCCCAGCATTGGCTAACCGACTGTGCAACAGATCTTGAATCACTTGCTGTGTAAAAAGAATCGAAAAGGAGATGATCTTCGCGTGTGTTCAGATACCTGGCAAAACCGCTCTTTGCTTCCTCATGCAGAAAGAACGCCTCATCAATAGTCAGATCTGCGCAAGGGCCAGCTAGCAAAGTATTTCCGTCTCCGACAATTTCTTGAATGGTGCTGCACCCGGATGATAAAAAAACCATTGTTGTGGTAACTAAAATTAAATTTTTTAACTTCATTAATTTCTCCTGTGAATGCTGAAAATTATGTTCTGAAGTTATTATCGACTTTTTGAACAGAATCTTTAGCTTTTCTGAAAAGTTCTCCTTATTTTTTGGCCTCTCCATAGTAATGAACCAAATTTACTGATGGAATTGAATCAATGGTTCCTACCAAATCTTATGAAAAAATGCTGTGAAGGAGTTGAGTGTTGAATTTGACATCTGAAAATCAAAGTCTTTTGGACTATATCGCACAATCACAACAAAAGATGGACTCCAATACTATTTTGGAGTCTGTTGTAAAAAATCTTGAATTCGTGATTTGTGAAATTCCAGAGCGAGCAAATAAAACAGATTTGTTTGAAGCTTTGGCTAGAACTGTTCGAGACAGGCTTATTGGGCAACTTAATGAAACCCAACAGCGATATGAAAAATCTGAAGCCAAACAAGTCAATTATTTGTCCCTTGAATATCTTATCGGACGAAGTCTTCGCAATAACCTTGTCAATCTAGGGATCTATGATGTTTGCCAGAAAGTGATGGAGCAATTGGGTGTGAAACTCATAGAAATAGAGGAGTGTGAGCGAGATGCAGGTTTGGGTAATGGAGGTCTTGGACGTTTAGCAGCTTGTTTTCTAGACTCCATGGCAACCCTGCAGTTACCTGCTTTTGGCTACGGTATTCGCTATGAGTATGGGATTTTTCAGCAAAAATTTGAGAATGGACAACAAATCGAATTTCCGGATGGTTGGCTAGAAAGTGGTTATCCTTGGGAAATTCGTCGACCTCACATCAACTACCCAGTCCGATTTTATGGGAGGGTGATTGATGAAACTGACGAACTGGGAAGATCAAAGCGTCGTTGGGTGGAAGCTGAACAAGCGAGGGCAGTAGCTTTTGACGTACCAGTCAGCGGCTACGCCAATGAGACCGTGAATGTTCTAAGGCTTTGGTCTGCTAGGGCTGTTCGAGATTTTGATTTGGCGAGTTTCAATCGGGGAGATTATTTACAAGCTGTGATGGACAAACAGCGAGTAGAAACAATCTCCAAGGTTTTGTATCCGAATGATCAGGCATTCAGTGGAAAGGAACTGAGGCTAAAGCAGCAATATTTTTTCGTGTCAGCTTCCTTGCAGGATATGATTGTTCGCTTCAAGGATCGCAATCAGCCCTGGGGGGCCTTCCCAGAATATATGGCAATTCAACTTAACGATACGCATCCTTCGATTGCAATTCCGGAACTGATGCGACTGTTGATTGATGAGGAGGAGTTGGAATGGGATGAATCTTGGCAAATATGTTGTCAAACCTTTGCTTACACGAATCATACGGTACTGCCAGAAGCTCTCGAGCGATGGTCTGTTGAATTACTCAACAACTTGCTTCCAAGACACATGGAACTGATCTATCAGATCAATGATCGATTTCTTCAGCAGGTAAGACAAAGAAATCCCAGAGACCCAGGTTTACTATCCAGAGTCTCTATGATTGAAGAAGGTTGGGAAAAGCAAGTACGGATGCCTTTTCTATCAATTGTTGGCAGCCACACAACAAATGGAGTAGCCGCGCTGCATACAGAGCTGCTTAAAGAGACAATTTTTAGAGACTTTTACGGCTTGTTCCCAGAGCGGTTTCAAAACAAGACTAATGGAATTACCCCAAGGCTTTGGTTACGTTGTGCGAATCCTGAGTTGTCTGAGCTAATTAGTGATAATATTGGAAGTGATTGGATCACAAATCTGGATAAGCTAAAGAAATTATTGGAATTGGCTTCAACAGAAAGCTTTCAACATCAGTGGCAAGAGGTAAAAAGACGGAAAAAACAACAACTTTGTGAGTGGATCTTAGCAACTCACAAAGTTGAACTGGCAGTTGATTCTCTCTTTGATGTCCAGGTCAAACGGATTCATGAATATAAGCGTCAGTTGCTTAATATCCTGCATGTGGTTCATCTCTACGACCAGTTGAGAAAAAAAACAAAAATGAATGCTCCCAAGCGAACCTTTCTTTTTGGTGGAAAGGCTGCTCCAGGTTACTACATGGCGAAGCAAATTATTCGCTTGATCAATGACGTGGCAGCAAAGGTTAATACGGATGTTAATATTGAAGATAGGCTTCGTGTTCTATTTGTGACTAATTATGGTGTGTCCAGCTCGGAAAAGATCATCGCGGCCAGCGAAGTCTCAGAACATATTTCTACAGCAGGGACAGAGGCTTCGGGTACCAGTAACATGAAGTTTTCTTTGAACGGCTGCATCCTACTTGGGACCCACGATGGTGCGACAATCGAAATTGGAGAGGAAGTTGGATCAGAGAATATTTTTACCTTTGGGATGAAGGCGTACGATGTTCAGCATTTGAGAGCAAATGGATATGATCCTCAGCAGATTTATAATGAAAATCCCCGAGTACAGAATGTACTAGATCTTGTTGGATCTGGTTTTTTCAATCCCCAAGAGCCTCAACGTTATCGGGATCTTATCGATTCTCTAATTTATAATGATCATTACTTACTTCTTGCAGATTTTGATGCTTACTCTGCCTGTCAAGAGTTAGTTGGAAAAACTTATCAAGATGTTCCTACCTGGACTCAGATGTCGATTGCAAATACCGCCAAAGTTGGCAAATTTTCAAGTGATCGTACGATCAGGGAATATGCAACCCAGATTTGGAATGTCCACCCCTTACTTCATGGAAGATGATTAACTGGCAATGAAGTTAAATTTATTAAGATTTTGTTGGGGCCTGATCCTTTTGGGGTTGCTCCCCAAAAATGTTATCGCACAGAATTCAGTCCAACCTGAGTTTTACAGCTACCAAACGTTTGGCAATCGTGGCAGTTCCTACACTAGCGTTGCTACTGGTGTGGGAATTTACATGATGGACCGAGAGGACGGTGGTCCACAAAGATATCTGCAAAGTTTAGTGCTGTTTGTTCCACAGGCTAGTCTGGATACTGACAGCAAACTTGGAGATCATTTCCTTTTATCATCTGGCCAAGGTCTGGAGATAGTCCTTCATGACCAATGGCGGGACCCTGTTGGGAAAGGAGCCCAAATTTCATTCAGGCATTTGAGATGGAATGCGGCTGCCAAAGTGGAGAATGAAAAGGGAGAACCGGCTTCGACGAACATTTTTCACATGGGTTGGAGTGGCTCTATGGAGGCAATTCCAACGAATTTGGTATGGTTTGTTGGTTTAGATGTCGCCCAGTTGTTTCTTCCAGGGGCTAGTTATGGTGAAATCCAAGGTGCAGTTGGTCTTCGCCTAAACTGGTGACCTAAGAAATTCCATATCTCTCATTTTCATTTCAATTCATCTCTCCAAATCTGTGAAGTCGATCCGTGAGTTCAAAGTCAAAGTCCTGCAAAAGGATGGCTCTAGAAACTCCCTTCTTGATGCTGTTGCCGTTGAAGAACCTCTTGAAATCAGGTTGTCTGTTGATGGCTTTACGCTTCGGATAGCTACAACGATGCGTACCCCAGGTAATGACAAAGAATTGGCTCTTGGATTCCTTTGGTCAGAAGGATTAATTAGGGACATAGAGTCGATTCAGTCAGTGAAAAGATCGACAGACCCCAGGCTGGAAGTTTCAGAAAATTTAATTGTTGTAGAACTATCTGCAGGAACTCGAGTTGCCTGGAGCCGCCTGAATCGAAGAAAAGATGTGCAATCTAGCTGTGGAATCTGCGGGCGTCAGTCTCTTCAAAGCCTCAAAAATCTTGAAATCAGTCAACCTAGGGGAGCACCCTGGCCAAGGGATCTATCTCTAGGGACTTTTTTGGAGCAGCTCTCCAGCTCACAAAATATGTTTCGAAGTACTGGAGGTGTCCACGCTTCAGGACTTTTCCATTACGATGGGAATTTGATTTGTTTGAGAGAGGACGTTGGTCGGCACAACGCACTTGATAAAGTTGTTGGCTGGAGTCTGGATAAGAAATTCGTTCCTGCTGAGGATTCGATTTTGTTGGTGAGCGGCAGAATCAGCTTCGAGTTGGTGCAGAAGGCACTTCTAGCAGGAATCCCAAACTTAGTTGGAATTGGAGCCCCAAGCTCCCTTGCAATAGAATTAGCTGAAGAATTTGATCTGACCTTGCTTGGATTTCTGCGAGAAAACTCTGTGAACGTTTACTCTGGTGACTGGCGCATTAGTTGATTGTAACTTAACAATCGGAATGGATTTGATAAACGAGTTAGCTCTGCCTAAGGCT
>Ga0209631_10004245_pt1 | contig 15963 bp, 17 predicted proteins | sample COG_08_FD_184752 | JGI IMG/M metagenome (GOLD analysis project Ga0209631, IMG submission 184752) | Pelagic Microbial community sample from North Sea - COGITO 998_met_08 (SPAdes) (version 2) | ecosystem: Environmental > Aquatic > Marine > Neritic zone/Coastal water | place: Helgoland, sampling...
TTTTGGAGAGAAGATTATTTTAACGATTTATTGAAAAGATTAGAAACAAATTCTGATGTTGATCCAACAATTGTTGAAGTTGATAAAAAAAGATATTTGAAGATGTTAAAAGATAATCAACAAACAATAGTTGCAGGACGACCAATCAAAGAAATTTTAATGAGATTTGATAATAAAATTAAAGATCCAAGAAAAACGAGTAAAGGCAAAAATGTTTCAAAAATTATAAAAGATTTTTTAAAGATTAATTGTCCAATAAATCAGGCTGCCAAAAAACTTAATATTTTTTTTAAAAAAAATAGAATTAACTTGGCAGTTGATCAAAAATATTTTCCAACATCAAATAATAAAATTCATAAATTAAATGTAAAATTTTCAGCTTCTTTTGGGCGACAGTTAGAATATTATACAGGTATGGTTTTTAAAATTGATATTAAATCTAAATATAAAAATATTAATATAATCAATGGTGGACGATACGACAAACTCATCTCAGACCTTGGATCAAAAAAACAAGTTCCAGCTGTGGGGGCTGCTTTAAATTTAAATTACTAATGATAAATATTGGAATTCCTAGCAAAGGTAGACTTAGAAAAGATATTTTAAAGATCTTTAAGAGAAATGGTTTAAATTTGGCATCAGAGAGAGGCGAGAGAGATTTACTGGGATCAATCAAAAATATAACAAAAGTCAAAATACTATATTTGCATGCAAGAGAGATTGTAGAAAGGCTGGGAGATGGCTCATTAGATCTTGGTTTTTCAGGGTATGATTTATTAAAAGAGAGTGAAATTATTACACAAAAAAAAATAAATGTAATAAAAAAATATAATTTTGGAAAAGCAAACTTAGTTATTGCTGTACCAGAGCCTTGGATCGATGTTCAAACAGTTGCAGACCTTGAAGAAATTGCTTTTGAATTTAAGGATAAGAAAAAGAAAAGGTTAAGAGTTGCCACAAAATATCCAAACTTGACTAGGGAATTTTTATTTTCCAAAGGTGTAACACAGTTCAAAATAGTTGAAAGTTTAGGAGCGACAGAAGCATATCCTTTCACTGGCTCATCAGAGATTATAACCGATATTACTTCAACAGGAGAAACTCTAAGTGCTAATAATCTCAGAGTACTAAAGGATGGTTTAATATTAAAATCAGAAGCTTGCATGATGGGCTCTAAGTCTGCACCTAAAAGCAGCATTCTAAATAAAATTGTTAAATTACTTTCTAAGAATTAAGTCTTTAAAATAAACTAATATAATCTTAATAATATCAAGATTTCTTAGTACAGCATAAAAAGCTGTTAAAAACCCAATAAATATAAAAATTTTAAAGATCAAGACTAATTCCATGTATTAGATATAATATAAATTCACGAATCATGGAAACAATTTTATTATCACTAATTTTAGCTATTGGTTTAGCTATTTTGTATTTTCAAATTAAAAATAGACCCAAGCAAGAAGAAAATGTAGGAGAAAAAATCAAAGATGAATTAAATTCTATCAAAACTTCATTTAGCGATTCATTTGGAAATATGTCTAGAGATATAGCAAAAGATATGACCAGTGCATTAACAAAGGTTGATGAAAAAGTTTTAAATTTTAACCAACAAATTCAAGCTATTAATGAAAGTCAAAATAGTTTTAGTAGGATATTGGCTGGAGTTAAACAATATGGTGGTTTGTCAGAGTTTTCTCTTGCTGGAATACTAGAAGATTTATTGCCTGCCACTCAATATATTGCAAATGCAAAAATGAAACCAGATGAAACTAGAGATCATGTAGAGTTTGCGGTAAAGTTACAAAATGATGTGATGTGCCCTATAGATAGTCATTGGCCTATTGAAAAATATAAGGCAGTGGATGAGGCGTTTCAAGAAAAAGATAAAGAAGCTTTAGCTCGAGCAAGGCATGATTTAGCATTGGCATTTAAAACAAAGTCAAAAAATGTTAATCAAAAGTATATCAACCCACCTCTTACAACAGACTTTGCAATTGTTTACGTTCCAACAGAAGGACTATATGCAGAACTTTCTAGTTATAGAGATCCAAAAACAAAAGAATTATTATTAGAGGAGCTTAGAAAAAAATATAAAGTAACAATTGCTGGCCCAAATACATTATGTGCAATTATTCAAGCTTATCATTTAGGATTTCAAACACTTAAGATTCAAAAAAACGCAACTCAAATTCATGATGATTTAAAAACCATTTCAAATAGGTTTATTAAACATTTCGACAACATTATTGTTCTTAGAAAAAAACTTGAAGAAGCTATTAAAGTTACAGAAGATTTTGGAAGAGATGCTAGATCTATTAAAAATGTGTTGGAAAGTATTAAAAATAGAGATGAAAATGAAGATAATGATGACGATCCAGATCCTAAAGCCCCCATGAGCTCTTTTGGAACAGTGGAAAAAAGAGAAGTATCCTAATAAACTTATATTTATGCAGTGGAATAATAAATTTTCTTACCCAAAATCAATGAGATCTATGGTTAGTGGTTCAAGAATGTACGCTGTAAACCAAGAAAAGCTTCCATCTGTAACATCAATTTTACAAGCAACTCAAAGTGAAGAAAAAAAAGCTTCACTTGCCAACTGGAAAGCAAGGGTAGGAGCAGCTGAAGCAAATAGAATTAAAAATGAAGCAAGTAGTAGAGGCACATCAATGCACGCATTTTTAGAGAAATATTTATTAGGCCAGATGAACTTAGAGTTATTAGAGGAAGATAATAAATCAAAAAAAATGGCTGATGAGATTATTGAACATGGTATAAAAAATAAACTATCAGAAATCTGGGGAACAGAAGCTACTTTGTATTATCCTGGAAAATATGCTGGAACTTGTGATGCTTGCGGTGTTTATGAGGGGCAAGAAACAATTATTGACTTTAAACAGTCTAATAAACCTAAGAAAGAAGAGTATATAACTGATTATTATTATCAACTTGCGGCTTATTCTTTGGCTCATAACGTTGTGTATAATTCAAGAATTACTCAGGGAATTGTTTTACTTTGCACTGTAGATAATTTATTTCAAGATTTTAGAATTCAAGGTGCAAAATTAGAAGAGTATCAAAATAATTTTTTAGAAAAAGTTGAACAATTTTATCATCAAAGGAATATGAATTAATATGAATTTAGCAATATGGGACATAGAATCTAGCAGTGCTAGCACCTCTTGGGGAAGTATAATTGAAGTTGGTGGAATTTTAGTTGATCCAAATTTTAAAGAATTAGACCGTTTTAATTTTAGGTGTAGACTACCTGAGGGAGAAATTCCTCAAGCAATGGCTTTAATAGTTAATAAAACTAGCGTTGATTTATTAACCAAAGGAAATCTGAGCCACTATCAAATGCTTAGTCAATTAGAAGCAACGTTTAAAAAATGGAGCCCAGCAATATTTATGGGTTGGTCAAATATTGGTTTTGATGACGAAATGATAAGAAATGAATTTTTTAGAGGAATTAGATATCCTTATATTACAAATGCCACTCCAAATAAAAGACATGATGGATTAAACATTGCAAGAGGAGCTCACGCGGTAGACGAGAGTGTTGTAAAAACTGAAATAAATGCAAAAGGTAACGCTGTAATGAAATTAGAGTCATTGGCTAGGATGAATGGTTTTGAATCTAGTGGAGCACACTCAGCTTTATTTGATGCAGAACTTACTGTTAAAGTTTTAAGCCTAATTAAAAAAAACCAACCCCAAACATGGAATACATTTTTAAGAACAGCAAATAGAACTGACACTGAAGTTATAGTAAAAAAAGAAAAAATTTTTACACTAGCAGAATATCATTTTGGTAAAAATTATAAATATGTAGTAGCTCCATTACACCCAAAGTATTGTATAGATAACTATAATTGGGGAAGAGCTGTAGATCTAAAAGTAGACCCAGTACCATTATTAAATATGTCTGTCTCAGAGCTAAAAGGAGCTATTAAAAAATTAAAATTTTTAAAAACAATACGATCAAATAAAGCTCCAATAATTTTAGAAATGGGTTATGGGATGCAAGTTGAACCTTATAGCAAATTAGATCCAGATCTAATTAAAGAGAGGGCTAGACTTGTAAATAGTAATGAAAAATTTTCACAAAATATTTTAATAGCTCTACGAGAGAATGCTGAAGAGAAAGCTCAATTTGAATCTCAGGAAGATGTTCTTGCAGAAGAAACGATCTATAAAAAATTTACTCCACAAAAAGATACTGCTTTATTTCCAAAATGGCATACAGCTTCGTGGAAAGATAAATTGATTTTATTAGATAAATTTGAAGATGAAAGAATGGTAAGTTTTGGTAAAAAAATAATTTATCAAGAGTCCCCGGAAACATTGCCTACAGATATGTTTAAATCGATCAAAAGAGCTATAGCAGAGAGGATTTTGAGTAATGAAAAAGAAAAGTGGTGGACATGCAAGGAATTTTATTTTGAATGTGATAATTTAAGAGAAAAATATACTAATGACAAAGATGAGGAAAAACTTAAATTTTTGGACGAAATCAATGAGTTTGTTGAGGGAATTCAAAAAAAATATGAACAAGCATAATTTTCCTGTTAATTATTTAAAAAAAGATATTTTTTCACATTGAATAATAGGACAAATCAAATATATAGAGTGAATTATGGCAACCGTAAGTGTAACTGATAATAATTTTGATACAGAAGTTTTAAAATCTTCAAAACCAATAGTTGTTGATTTTTGGGCAGAATGGTGTGGGCCATGTATTCAGATCGCTCCAACATTAGAAGAAATTTCAGATGAAATGAAAGATCAAGTAATAATTGCAAAGCACAATATTGATAATGAGCCTAATACTCCAACAAAATACGGTGTGAGAGGAATTCCAACAATGTTGTTATTTAAAGATGGTGAATTAAAATCAACAAAGGTTGGTGCCACACCAAAGTCGGATATTGTTTCTTGGATTAAAGAAAATATCTAATTTAAGTTTAAAATCTCTCCTGCAAGATATAGCGATCCAGTTATAAGAACAATATCATTCCTTTGAAGTTTAATTGAAGATATAGCTTCTTCAATTGAATCTTTATATTTAATATTATAGAATTTTTTTAATTTATTTTTCAAATCGTTTCCACTAATAGCGTTTGGTTGATTTGGAATATCTATTGTTGTTATAGAATTAATATTTTTAAAATGACTCATATATTTATTATGATCTTTATTCGCCATCATTCCAAGAATAATATGTTTATTACAATTTAGACTTTGAAGGTGTCGATTCAAAGCTTTTGCGCCCAGTGGATTGTGTGAACCATCCACAAATAATTGATTATTTTTGACTAAATTTTTTAATCTTCCAAATCTAACTTCTTGAAGTCTTGCTATGCTTTCAATTTTGGTAATTCCTATTTTTATGTTTGCATTGCTAATTTTATAGCATGATAATTGTTTTGCAGTAGCTATTGCCGAAGAAACATTTTCTAATTGAAATTCTCCTGAAAGGTTTGGTTTTTGAAGTTTAATTGGACCAAATTCATCTTCATAATAAAAAAAACCATTTTCTTTTGATGAAAAGTTATAGTTTTTATTAAAAATAATTTTTTTAGAACTATTATCTTTAATAGTTTTTTCTATTAGATTGATAATTTTGTTAGAACTTTGTTTGGCAACAATAATTTTTGAATTTAATAGAGACGAAGTTTTTTCGAATATAATTTTTTCAATAGTTTGTTCTCCTTTTGAAAGCCAATCTAAATGGTCTAAACCAATAGTAGTTATAATACTTGCTAAGTTTTTTTTTAAGATATTAGTTGCATCAAATCTATGAAAAAGTCCAGATTCAATTAGATTAATATTATCAGGATATTTTTTTGCATAATAAAAAAAAGCTACAGTTAGTATTTCAAAGAAAGTAATTTGTTCACCATTATTAACCTCTTCTATTTCAGATAGTAGTTTTGATAACTCATCATTATTTAAAGGCTTGTTATTATAGATAAATCTTTCATTAATTTTTTGGATGTGGGGACTTGTGTAAATATTACATTTATAATTAGCTTCTTTTAAAATTGCATATAAAGCTTGTATTGTTGAATACTTTCCATTTGTTCCAACAATTGAAACACATTTAATTTGATCTTGAGGATTACCTAATTTTTGACAAAGGTTTTTTGTTCGATCTAGGCTTAGATCTATTTCTTTAGGATGCAGCTTTTGTAAGCGTTCTACTATCTTCTGTAGTTTCATTTTCAGCTGAGCTTATAGCAGAATTTTTCTTAAGCAATATTGATAATAGTATGCCAATTTTATCTCTTAAGTCTTTTCTTTCAACAATCAAATCGACAAAGCCAGTTTTTTCAACATATTCACTTTTTTGAAATCCTTCAGGTAATTCTTCCCTTACCGTTCCTTGAATTACACGTGAACCAGCAAATGCAATAAGGGCACCTGGTTCTGCAAGATGAATATCTCCTAACATAGCATAAGATGCCGTGATACCTCCAGCAGTTGGATCAGTTAAAACAACAATATAAGGAAGTTTATTTTTTTTAAGTTCGCTAATAGCTAACGTTGTTCTTGTCATTTGTGAAAGTGAAATTAATGACTCCATCATTCTCATTCCACCGCCTGAAGTAAATACTATAAAAGGCTGTTTGTTTTCGATTGCATGTTGAATGCCATACAAGAATGCCTCTCCTTCAGCAGCACCAATTGAACCACCAATAAAATCAAAGTCAGATGCAATAGCGGTGAGATTAATATTCTTAATATTTGATTTAATTACCATCATGCCACAATCCATTTTTGTTTTTTTTCTGGCAGCTTTTAATCTATCCGCATAAGGTTTCGAGTCTTGCCAGCCCAAAGGATCATCCTTGGGAATTGGTGTCTTTAAAATTTCATAATTATTTTTACCAAAAATAATATTAAACCTTTGACTTGGACTTATTCGGTGATGTTTATTACAAGAAGGACAAACCCAAAAATTGTTTTCTAAGTCTTTTTTAAGAATTGGACCCTTACAGCAAGAGGTCCAGTCGCTATTAGCAATTTCATCCTTGCTTGGACGTTTTTTTATTATTCTTTTTATTTTTTCACCAAACTTTAAAGTTTTTTTTATCCAGTTCATGAGATTTTATTTCTTAATCTTTTTACAATATTAGTAACATTTGTGACAGGATTTTGTCTTTTTTTTATTGATTTAGAGATTTCGTTACATAATGCACTTCCAACGACTAATCCATCAGCTTTTTTTAGTGATCCTATCGTTTTTTCAGTAATTCCAAAGCCAATTACAATATTTTTACTTTGATCGATCTTTTTTATTTTGCTGTATCTTTTAAGAATTTTTTTTGGTGAGACTTTTAATTTACCTCCTGTAGTTGATAGCATGCTGATATAATAAACCATATCATGAGAATCTTTGATAATTTTTTTCATTCTACTTGGGGATGTAGTTGGTGAGATTAACTGAATAAAACTTATATTTTTTTTTTTGCATTTTTTTGCGAGTTTTTTATTTTCAGGATAGGGTAAGTCCACAACTATCAATCCATCAACACCAACTTTTTTACAAGTATTGATGAAGTTATTATCACCGTATTGATAGATCATATTATAATATCCCATCAATATTATTGGTTTTGCCTTTTTTGAATTTTTAAAATTTTCTACTATTGAAAAAACATCTTTTATTTTAATTCCATTCTTTAAAGCTCTATAGGCACTTGACTGAATTTTGCCACCATCTGCAATGGGCGTATTATGGGGAAAACCTACTTCACAAATATCAGCATAATTTGAGATAGATTTTAATATTTCTAATGACTTTTTTTTATTATTATCTCCAGCAACCGTATAAGTAAGTAATACAGGCCTTTTGCTATTTTTAGCTTTTTTAAAAGCTGATTTAATTAAAGACATTTTAGTTTGCCTTTCCCAATCTTGATTTTAAAATATCTCTATCTTTTTTGGCATCACCACAAGAATTTACAATTATAATAGTATTGTTGCTTAGTTTAGGAGCAATTTTAATTGCCTCAGCAAAAGCATGGCTTGGTTCTAAACTTGGGTTTATTTTATCTAATTTTGTTACCAACTTGTAAGCATTTAATGCATCCTCATCTGTTGCAGATGTATATCTTGCTCTTTTTGTATCTTTTAAAAAACAATGCATAGGAGAGACGCCTGGATAATCTAATCCAGCTGAAATTGACTCTGTATTACTGATCTGACCCTCATCATTCTGGCAAACGTAAGCAGCGGCACCATGTAAAATTCCAAGTTTAGCGTTATTTGTTAAGGGTGCAGCGTGAAGTTTGGATTTTTTTGGACCACCAGCCTCAACACCAATTAATTCTATTTTTTTTTTGTCATAATCAATGAATTCACTCCAAAATCCATAAGCTGAACTTCCACCCCCAACGCAGTTAATTAATTTTATTTTTTTTGGTATATTTTTAAACTCAGATTTTATTTGAAGCTTTAGTTCTCTTGAAATTTGAGCTGTACTCCACCCACAAATCTTCACAAAAATATTAGGACCAACCGTTGAACCTACACACATATGAGTATTATCACAGTTTGAAACCCAGTATCTCATACATTCACTTACAGCATCAACCAATGTTTGACTTCCTGAATAAACTGGTATTATTTCAGCGCCATTTTTTCTCATTGCATCAACATTAGGTCTTTGTCTTTTAATATCTTTGACTCCCATAAATATTTTGCATTTAAGTCCAAACTTTTTAGCAGCCATACTTAACATCTTTCCTGCATAGCCAGCACCAGTATCTCCTACAATAAACTTTTTATTTGCTTTTTTAGCTATAAGACAATGTACAGTAGCATTGTAGATTTTATGAGCACCACCATTGGCCTCAGAAACCATTTTAGCATATATTTGAGCTCCCCCGAGATGAGAGGACAAGTTTTGAAGCTTTATAAGTGAAGTTGGTGATCCGATATAATGTTTAAAGTAATAATCTCTTTGTTTAAGAAATTTTTCATCATATCTGAGTTTTTCAAAAATTTTAGTTAAGTCCTCTACAGGTTTTTTGAGCGTTTCTGGAATATAGTTTCCACCAAATTTTCCACCCCAAAAACCGTTTTTGTCATGTTGATCAATTAGTGGAATTTTTTTTTTAAGCTTAATCATTTATCTCTTTTATTTTATTTAAAAAAATATCTATTTTTTTAGTATCTTTTAATCCAGATGTTTCTAGACCTCCAGATATATCTATAATATTTGCAATTTTTGAATAATTCTCAAAATTACCATTTATTTGAATATTTCCAGCTATCATTAATTCTTTATTTAAGTGTAAATTCTTAATTAATAAGTGATCAAAAGATAAACTTTTTTCATACCCCATACTGTCAAATAAAAAAATATCAGCTATATTTTCATAGTGCTTGTATTTTAAAACATCTTTTTCATCCTTAATTGTAATGGCAACAATAATTTTTTTATTATATTTTTCTTTAATTAATTTTATCTCTTCAGAATTACAGTCATAAATTTGATAATAATCGAAAGGTAGATCTTTTATTTTTTCAAGAACCTTTTTTTCAGGTCTCACTAGCACACCAACATATTTTGAATATTTTTTATCTACTTTTAATAGCTCTTTAAGCTTATTGTGTTCTACAAATCTTTTGGACTTTGGATAGTTGACAATAAAACCAATGTATTGAGGTGGATTAATGTGTTTTGTTAAAAACTTCAATGTTTTTGTGTCAGAGATACCACAAATTTTAGACTTCATTTTAATCTATTGATGAAAGTATATTCTTTATATTTATTTTTGGATCACCTTGAGTGATAGGCCTGCCAATTATTAGACAGTCACTACCTTCTTTAATAGCCTGATTAGCGCTCATAGTTCTTTTCTGGTCATCTTTCATATCATTTAATCGGATTCCTGGGGTAAAACATTTAAGACTAGGTGCAACTTTTTTGATCATTTTTGTTTCTAATGGGCTACATATAACTCCATATAGATTTGCTTGTACTGCAATTTTAATTAGATTTTCAACTTGATTTTCAACTTTATTTTTAAATCCTAAAAGATTTAAATCATTATCATCAAAACTTGTTAAAACAGAAACTCCCAATAATTTTAAATTAATTTTTTTTGCTGCTTCATTTGCAGCCGTAAGAGCATCTAGTCCATTTAAAAGATGAACAGTTGCATATTTAACTTTTAATGGCTCAAGAGATTTTATTGACTCGACAAGTGTATTCTTAATATCAAAAAATTTTCCATCGTAAAAAATTGGTTTTTCAAATTTTGAAAGTTCAATTATATCCTTGGGACTTCTTTGGGTGATATATTGTAGTCCAATTTTAATCCCTGAAATATCTTCATGTATCAGTTCTAGTAAATTCAATATTTCTTCTTGACTTGATAGATCGCATGCTAAGAAGATACTCTTATTTTTCATTATTTAATTTTTTAAACATTTCTTTTGACATTTTAAAGTTTATAGTGGTTTTCTCAGGAGTATTAACTTTTTCTCCTGTTGCAGGGTTTCTACTGATACGCGCACGTTGAGTTTTAGGATTAAAGATGCCAAACTTACGCAGCTCTACTCTTTCTCCTCTTTTTATAGTTTGTTTGATTTCTTTTAAAATTATATCAATAAACTTTTCTAGGTCTTTTTGTAAAAAATTTGGCCAATTATTTGCTAGTTGCTTTAGAAGTTTTGATTTTACGATTGCCAATTTTTATTTGTCTTCTTTTTTTTTCTTTTTTAAGTCTTCAGATAATGATGAAAAAGGAAGGTTTTTTCCAGAGCCTTCTGAACCATATTTGTCTAAAGCATCTTTTCTATCAATTTCTTCAAGTAATTTTATACTCAATGTTGCTTTTCTTTTCTCTAAATCTAATTCGGCTATAGCACAGTCAATTCTTTCACCACCAGTAAATCTAGCTGGTCTAGCATCCGCTGCATTGATAGCAATAGCTGACTTTTTTATGTTAAAATCCATCTCACATCCCTCAGGTCTAACAACCAAACCTTTGTTTTCAGTTGAGATGATTTTTACTGTAATAGCTTGTTTAATTTTTTTATCCTTGAACCAATCAAAAGGATCAGGTTGAGTTTGACGTAGGCCAACTCTAATTTTTTGTTCAACTGCTTTTATTTCTAAAACTTTAACTTTTAATTTGTCACCTATCTTATATTTAGCTAGTTCTTCTTCAACATTTGTTAGGTATGTAAGATCATTACAGTGAAGAAAAACGTCAATATCTAAAGTATTAATTTTTAAAAAAATAGAATATTCATTTTTGCTTTCAACTTTCCCTTCAACCATTGATCCAACAGGATGTTTTTTTTCAAAGACTTCGAAAGGGTTTTCAGTTGTTAGACGGTGTGAAATTGCAACTCTTCTTTTCTCTTTATTTATTTCGGTTATTACACAATTAATTTCATCACCCACTTTGAACATTTTTTTTGCAGATACATTTTTTTTAGTCCAACTTAATTCACTTGAATGAAGTAGAGTTGATAATCCTGGTTCTAATTCACAGAATGCTCCAAAGTCCATCAACTTTACAACTTTTACTTTATATTCTTTGTTTAGTTCGTAATTTGAAATATGTTCAAAAGGATCTGGTGAAAGTTGTTTTACTGAACAACCAACTTGTAGTTTTTCTTTATCCACTGAAATAACTAGTAAATCATGTTTTTCACCAATATTAAAAACTTCGTCGGGATGATTAACTCTTGAATATGAAATTTCTTGTAGATGAACCAAAACATCAAGTTCACCATTTACATTAAAAAAGCAACCGAATGAACTGTAACCTTTTACTTCTGCTCCTTTAATTACATCCCCAACTTTGAATTTTTCAACTATTTTTATTTTATCTTCTTTTTTGAACGAAGAAATTATTTCTCTTCTAGAAACACAAGCATTTCCCCTAACTTTATCTAATTTGATTAAAGCAAACTTTTGAGGTTCATTCATCAAATGACTAATATCTTTTAAGGGAGAATCTGAAATTTGAGATCCGGGTAAAAACATTAAAGATCCAGTTTCAATATGTTCTACAATACAACCACCTTTAACACGTCCTGTTATTTTGCCCATAATAGGTTCATTCTTTTCGTAAGCCTCAACTAATTTATCCCATCCTTGTATTTTTTGAGCTTTAGAGGCTGATACTAATACTTCACCTTTTTTGTCTTCAAGTCTTTCAAGAAGAACTGAAATTTTTTCACCAATTTTTGCTTTATCTAGCATACCCATACTCTTTAATTCATTAATATCTAAAATTGGTTCAGATTTTAAACCTGGAACTTCAAGGAACACAAAGTTATCTGTCACTTTGTTTACAGTTCCGGTAATAATTTTACCCTCTTCAAGGTTTGCTGTTTTTGTAAATTGAGAATTTAGAAGTTGTTCGAATTCTTTTGAGGCAGGGTCTGAAAGATTCTTGTAGATTTCCATTAAGTTTTAATTTTCCTATCCATAATTTTTTTAATTTTTAAAAAGCATGATCTTTTAGATTCATTTTCGGAAGATATCAAGTATTGATCTTTTGTTCTTTTTAAAGGTGAAACCTTTCTATTATAGTCGCTTTTATCTCGCTTTTTGATACTTTTTAGCACTTCTTTAAGGGATATTTTTTTATTTAATGTTTTTAGTTCTTTATATCTTCTTATTGACCTAGTCTTTGCGCTTGCGGTTATGAAGAATTTAAAATCAGCTTCTGGCATAATTTTGTAAGTTATATCCCTACCATCAATAATAGAACCTTTATATTTTTTTGGTGGATTATAGGCACACTCCATCTGAAAATTATATGCAAGTTTTCTTATTTTAATATTTTTTGCAATAATAGAGGCCATACTTCCCACTTCATCAGAAACAAGCTTTCTACTTCTTAAATCTGACATCTTTAGTTTCTTCATTTTCTTTGAAATAAATGAATAATTAAATTTTTTGATATTTTTAATCTTTAAATAAGCCATAAGACGAAAAATCTTTCCTGAGTCAAGATATAAGAGGTTATAATGTTTAGCGATCAGTTTTGCTTGAGTGCCAGCGCCCGCAGCAGCTGGTGAGTCAATTGCAACCTGTAAACATTTCTTTTTATATTTTTTCATATTGTGTTATTATCTTTTAATTTCTTCTATTATTTTTAAAAAAGAAGGAAAAGACGTATTGATGGAGTCTTTGTCATAAATTTTCCAATTTCCACCACATGTTAAGGCAGCAATTGTACTCATCATAAATACTCTGTGGTCTTTTAAATAATTTTTAATTATAATTTTTTTTGATATTTTTAAATTTGGTTGCCCATGTATTTTAATTGAATTATTTGTTAGTTCTGTCTTGATACCCATCATATTTAAAATTTTAGAACCCCATTTTAATCTAGGACTTTCTTTTTGATTTAATTCAGATAAATCTTTAAAAAAAGAAATACCATTTGCTTTTGCTGCAACCAAAAAAATAATTAAAAATTCATCTATTGCGCTGCTATTTAATGAAGATGGACAATCAATAGCATTTATTTTTTTTGAACTTTTTATAACAATATGTGCAACATTTTCTCCTTTATATTTTTTTAGATTTTTAAAAGATATATTAACTCCCATCCTTTTTAAAATTTTGATTATGCCAATTCTTGAAGGATTAATATTTACATTTTTAATTATTAATGTTGAGTTTTCAGATAAGGCGGTTAAAACTATGAAAAAAGCACTGGAGCTAATATCTGCTGGCACACTGTATTGTAAAGGTGCAATCTTTTTAACTCCATTGATCTTTATAAAATCAAATTTTTTTGTTTTTTTAATTTTTATTGGAACTTTAAGGTATTTATAAAGCAGCTCAGTATGATTTCTTGACTTTTTAGCTTTTATAGTGGTCTCCCCAGGTGTATTAAGGGCTGCAAGCATTACGCTACTCTTACACTGAGCTGAGCCTCTAAACTCGAAATAATTTATAGGTTTCGCAGACTCTGACCCTATTATAGATAATGGCAATGTACTTTTTTTATTTGCATAAAATTTAGCACCAAATTTTTTTAATGGATGTATTACTCTTGAAAAATCTCTTTTAGATGCACTTTTATCACCGATTAATTTTATCTTTTTTTTAGAATGAACTAACAATCCAAGTATTAATCTTGCTAAGGTTCCAGAATTGCCAATGTTTAATGATATATTGTTTTTATAATTATAACCATTTAGTCCTCTTCCAATAATTTCACAATATTCTTTTTTAAGCTTAATTTTTACACCTAATTTTTTAAGGCAATTTAATGTGCTCAAAACATCTTCTGATTTTAAAATTTTGTAAGCTTTTGACTTTCCAGATGCTTGAGATGCTAGTAGTGCCCATCTTATAGAGAGACTTTTATCACCATCAATATTAATCTTTTTATTAAATGAAGGAATTTTTTTATTAATTTGTATTGTTTTTGACATTAAAAATTAAATTATTAATTAATCTTAAAAAATTCTCCAAAATATTCAGATTTAGCATTTTGGTTGTTCATTAATTCAGAAGGAGTTCCTTGTGCTATAATTCTACAATTAGATAGTATCATTGCCCTATCAACTATAGAAAGAAGTTCCCTAGCCTGATGTTCACAAATCACTATACAAATTTGTGGATTTTCTTTTTGAAGATTAACGAGAATTTCTTTTAACATATGAATTGTTAAAACATCAAGAGCAGCAAATATTTCATCACAAAGTAAAATTTTTGGGTTTCCTAGAAGAGCGAGACAAATAACAAGCTTTCGTCTTTGTCCACCTGACAAAAATTTTGCTTTTACTTCCTGAACATTATCAAGTTCAAATTTTGAAATTAATTCATTTATCTTAATAATTCTTTGATCGGTATCTTCTATTAAAATTTCAGCTATAGCTTGTAGGTTTTCAATCAGTGTTAGATCGTGGAAATAACCGCCATGTTGTGGTACATAACCTATCTTAAATTTTCTAGTTCGTAAATAAATTGGGTAATTAGTAGCATCAATATTTTCGAATATTACTTGTCCAAAGTTAGGTCTTATTAAACCAATTAATGTGTTAAAAATTGTACTTTTACCTGCCCCATTAGGTCCTAGTAAGCCTAAAATTTCTCCAGAATTTATATCAAAACTAACGTCATTTAAAATTTGTCTTTTATCAAAAGATAATGAAATTTTTTTAAAAGATGCAAATGGTTTTTTTTTTTTAAAACTTTTTATTCTAAACTTTTTGATTATTGCCATAATTATTCTTTGTAAATTATTTTCACTTTTGAATTAGTATCTTTCATATAAATTTTAGAGTCTTTTGTAATTAAGTCAATTTCCATTTTATCAGCATACAATTCTGTATTAATATTATTGTAAATAATATTATCATATAGTATAGCCATGTTTTTACTAAACATAAGCTTTGCCTCGTCACAATTTATTATATGCTGTCCGTAGGTAATGTTTAAATTATTACTAAAATTTGTATCAAAATTTTGACTATTATAAATTGCTGTGTCTGATAAAATGTATATTTCTTCAGCATTAGAAAAAACTATTTCTGCTGAAACTTTAGACATCATTATTAATTTTTGATCTTCTTTATTAAGATAGCCACTGTCAGCTTTTATAATATATTTGTTTCCCAGACTGTCAGTTGCTATATATTCCAAGTTTTCGATTTTATTTGAATTGTTTTCTTCACCTTCTACTACTTGGATAGTTTTTTTTTGATTAATCGAAACAATATTTTGTGGAGTATTGAATAATCTAAAATAAGTTATAATTAATATAAAGATAACTGTTAAAGATAAAACTAACTGGATAACAGTTTTTTTGTTCATTTATTGCACGTTTGCAGCAAGAATGTTATGAATATGAATAACACCGATGGTTAGAGATTTATTTCGTTTATCATGAACGCATAAACTAGTAATTTTATTTTTTGAGTTCATTATATTAAGTGCTTTGGCTGCTAGTTCGTTACGCTCAATGC
>Ga0209631_10004247_pt1 | contig 15957 bp, 15 predicted proteins | sample COG_08_FD_184752 | JGI IMG/M metagenome (GOLD analysis project Ga0209631, IMG submission 184752) | Pelagic Microbial community sample from North Sea - COGITO 998_met_08 (SPAdes) (version 2) | ecosystem: Environmental > Aquatic > Marine > Neritic zone/Coastal water | place: Helgoland, sampling...
ATACCTATCGGCAGCTTGTTATAGTCTATCTCGCATTCAGCTCTCATTTCAGTAGCACTTACAGCAGTAATATCTACCAACCCATTGGCATTAGTGAATAAACTTACAGAGCTTCGATTATACATTGAACTAAATGAATCATTCGCAATATAAGTACCTACTTCTTTAGGGATTATTCTAAACACTACAAAGACATCGCTTGCAACTGGCATCGAGCCTGCTCCGTTATAAGTAAAATCAGCTCTTACAGTCGTATTTCTTCCAGCACTCGCATCCATTAAATAAGGTTGTCCACCTATACTTAATGGCGTTGCTCCGTCAAAGCAAGATATCGCTCCAGAAGTCCAATCGCCTGCCCCATCGTCGTAATCATGCAGCGTTAATGTAGTATCGTCAGTGATTGTTTTAAGTGTGTTTTGAGATATAACCGTAGTCTGAACTCTAAGCTTTATATTCCAACCAGCAAGAGCATACAATCTTAGCCATTCGTGATTATATCCGTTAAAGTCTTCAGCGACATCTAAGAAATCGGCAGGAAGGTTTGATAAAATCAACTGTTCCCATTTTTCCCAACGTATTAAAAATGGCCATCGTAATCGATAAGCTACTTGTGTTCCAGTATCTTCTGAGCTTTCTCTAGTAAAGCTTAAAATTTTTCTGATCTCAGCAGGATTTACGTTTAAAGCATTGTTTGAACTATCGTTAATAAACCGAACACCAGCTATTTCAGGAGATTGACTTAAATCAAATTCAGTGTCATGCAGTATAGCTTCATCTGTGCCGTCAGTAGCTATTATCTGAGCTGTTACGTTTTCAATTTGAATATCATCGTACGGAGCAGCTCTATCGAGCAATATAAGCGAATCAGATACAATCTCTTCTTCTACGTTCATATCAATATTGCCTGTTCCTCCTGGATATGAATTAATATCGTGCTTATAAAAGTCATTGCTTACAGTTACTGTCGAATCTGGAATAACAACTTGAATCTCTTTAGTATCGACCAACATCGTTGTATAGTTAGCTGTTTCGGCAGTCAAACCATTACCGACAGCATAAGCAGCTATCAAATAACGCTTATTCTCTAAAGAGTCAATCTTTGTCTTAACGTCAGACCCAAAATCTATATCAAATTCTACGGCCACCTTTCCAGTTCCACTTGTTACCGTAAGGTCTTTAATTACTTCTGAGTTTGTACCGTTGTTTATCCCTTGAACAGCACCACCTCCAGTAGTGGCAAAAGCACGATCGAAAGCATAATTCTTGTACATGAACTCATTTTGATTCACATAATCGTTATCATCCTCGGGCAGCATTATAAAATTGACGCAAACGTATTGAGCATTTCCGTTTGTGTTGTCAGCAGTGTTTTCAATATCAAGATTTACTGTTATTGTATCATCTCTTGTTAATCCTTGAGAGTTTGAGTAGGTTAGGTTTGTCGATTCATATTCAGCATCGCCACCATTATACTCTTCGTCAAACCATCCAGTGTTGCCTTCTTTTAGATCGTACTCAAGCTCTTGATATACATTCGGGTCTTGAAGCTCTCTGTAAGCTCTAAACCTAAATGCGTACTTCAAACATTTTTCTCTTAAAAAATACCTAGGAGCTTTTGGTAATAAAAGATCAAGTATTTGGTTATCTAAGTAGAAAGGATGAATTAAAAACGTATGCTCAATTGTGAACTTGTATCGATAATTATTCAAATCATCTAAGGAGCTAGTGTCAGCCACTTTACAATCGTCTAGCGTTATAAGTCCGATTTGCCAATCAAGTTTACCTACTGGGTTCATTGATACAAGCGAAGGTGATATAGGAGATCCTCCGTATTCATATCGCATTAAAGAGCCATCAACCTTTGACTTGAAATTAATCCCTTCTGAATTTTCAATTAATCCGTAGTCGTGAGTAACACCTTCCGGTCTTTGATCAAGAATGATTTTTCCAGAAGTAACAGAAGCGAAAGTGCAAGTTTGATTTACTCGAATAGCATTATCATTAGGCTTTTCTAATATTGTTCCAGTTGTCCAACTTTGGCTCGCTATTGATTCTAAAACGATAGAATCATCCACGTTGAAATCAGCAAAAGCACCGCCTGAGTTAGGGTCCACTATCCAATCTGACGTTCTGTAAGATGTGTCTGCAAACACAATATTATTATCTGAGTCAATCGGCAACCACGTTTCAACCCTAAAAATTGAAGTCATAACAATACTCTGAAAGATATTACCCTTCAAGTAATCATTTACTCCAGTAGTCTGTTCCTCTTCGAAACTAATGCTCTCTAAAAAAACTCCCATATCTTTCGTGTTGCTTCTTTAATTTATCAGCCATTTTTTCGGCTTCTTCTTTGATTTCTTTCAACTGCTCAGGGTCTATGTCTTCTGGCTTTAGTGTTTTAGAAACTTGCTCGATAGTTTTCATTAAGCCTCCTAAGCCTTCTGACATTTTATCTAAATCTGATTTTAATTTTTTAGCGTCCAATTGGTTCGATTTTTACTTCAGTTAAATTATTCGTGTACATCTTTCTTTCATGCAGAACAAAATTACACAATCTTGACGATGGATTGTACTTCATCTCTATCACTTCAGCAAGGTTATTATTAGGAAGTCTTACGACTCCTTCTTGTTCTACTATTTTGACTTCACTTAAATTCATCTCTACTTGGTCAAATTGGTAGATAATTCTTTGAGCATTTTTGCTATTAGGTGCAAATGAGTTTGTGAAATGATGCTTTTCGTAAAGCTTCTTTGCTGTTAAGTAGCTTTCATTCTCATCGCTCACTTTGTTTTTTCTGTTCTCTGAGCCTATTTGTGCGATTGTGATTTTAGGTATTGAGATTATATCCGACTCAAGCAGCATGACCCCTATACGGCTATCAATTAACTCTCCTATTCCTGGGTCCGACATGGTTTTAACAGGCTTAATATTGGCTTTGATTTTTATACCAATTACGGAAAGTGCGTTTTTAAGGTTGTTAATGACTTTAATTGTAGCATTTATCCCTTTAATAGCTGCGTTTGCAATGTTTACTAAGGCTGAAACAATCGTTCCAACAAAGTTTAGAAGGGTATCAGCCACGTTTTCAGGTGTCGTAAGTTCGGTCTTTCTTATCGCTCTAGCGAAAGGTAGTTGAACCCTTGTAAGCCCTTTAATTAAAGTCAGATCGCTGCTGCCTTTCTTTATTGGCTGCAAAACAACTTGAAAGTTGTTACCTTGCCAATTTTGAATAGTCTGCTTTTCAGTTGTATCGTATGAATAGCTTATTAAATAAGTGCCTACAACATCAGTTGCATTTGTCTCGAATCGATCAACGTCATAATCTGGAAGCGTAAAGCTCGCTGAGTTTAATGTCTTAAGCGAAGGTAATATCTGAAGCTCATTCCCTACAATTCTTACCCTAGCATTAAACATATCTTTCATCGCTCGAATCAGATCAGCAAATGTGCCGTTATAAAAACCGTTTTGCCTTGTTTCGTCAGCAGATAAAAACCCAAATAGCCTGTTATCTGACTGAGCATCTAAATTATTAAAACTCTCAGGTATAACATAAAGCCTATCGTAAGGGTCTGCATCTAGCAAACTGCTTGAATAAGTTAAACCTAAATAGCTACAAGCTATATCCATGTGCTTTCGAATACTCATCATCGGTTTGTACTTAATCGGCTGAATGATTAACTGTACTAAATCAAGCATTAAGTCAGTTATTGTAATGAGTAAAGCTACTGCATAGATAATATTTGCGATCAAGCCTATCACTCCACCAGCTGAATCAATAACGGTTGTAGATTGACCGCCGTAATTCGAAAGCTCTTTTAGTACATTAGTAAGCTCAATTGTTACAAATGTGATCGTCATTGTGATTATCATTGATTCCTTATAATTAGGAACTGAATCAATAACGTATGGCATAAACTCGTAATCCCTGACTGGGATGATTAAACCTTTTTCTTTTAAGTATTCGAAAGTAAAGCCCTCAGCGACATCGTTCAACCAATCAATCTGCGCTCTTGGTACGGTATCAACTTCTACTTGATTCTCATCAAAAACAGCAGATGTCAAATCCAAGTAGCCATCGAGAAGCTTATAAGGCACTCCGTTTTCTTCTAGCTCTATCGTATGAGGTACGCCCTCGAATATACCATTACCACCGCTTAAACCAGCGTCATAGATTGACTTAATCAAAGCCCACTCTTCGAAAGCCCATGAAAAACGAGTGATATTAACAGAACGATTCGGATTATCATTATCGTAATTTACATCAAGTTCTATCTCTTCGTAATTAACAGGAGGCTTGACGGTACGGCCGTTTATTTTGTGTATTTGCTTCATATTCTAGGCCGTCTAGGTTTTGTTCTTGTTAGCTTTCGCATTCCTTTTTCATACTCATTTCGAGTTATAAAGCCTTCAGCATCTACACTTATCTCGATTGACTTAACAGCGTTTTCGATTCGTTTTAATCCTGACTCGCTAAGCGCAGAGCCGTTTTTAGATACTGTTTTACCGCTATTGTATGCGTAAGCTAAGTCAGCAAGCTGATCGTTAGTTAAGCCGCCTATTTTAGCGTTCTGAGAAGGGTTTAATACTCTTTCCTTTCCATCGACTCGAATAACGTAACCATCACGCCCTTTGAATATTGGATTCCCTAAATCCTGCTCTACATTTTCTGTACCTTCATAGAATGCGCCTGAGATTGTTTCCGCAAGTGCAACTTGTGCAAGTGCTTTTCCAGCTGCTGAGTTCGGGTCTTGCTTTAAGTATTCAGTAAATGCTGTTAAGTAAGCTAGTGCCTTTTGTCGCCTCTCTGCTTTTCTAGCAAGTTCCTCTCTTTTAGCTTCTAGCCTAGCCGCTTTCTCTTCTTCAAAAGCAAGCGTGTTTGAGAGTCCTCTTTCAGCTAGTCTTTGTTGTGTTTGGATATTTTCTTTTGTAGCCTCTGCATCCATTTCTAAAGATTGCCTTATTTTATCATCCCTCAATGTAAGTTGGTCATTTATTGTAGCGAATGACTTTGTAGCTAGTTCAGCAGCTTTTTGAGTTGATGCGATAAGTTCCTCTTGTTTCTTTTTAATCCTATCGTATTCAGAAACTAATAAATCAGCCTCCTCAGTTATTTCTTCCTCAGTACCTAATAAACCATCTGAGATAGGCGCAATTTCTAAATCCTTGAAGTCATCAACAGTATCTTGGACTTTTTCTCGATATTCGTCTAATGTGTCTGAAATTATAGCATCCTCAGCCTCTTGTTGTATAGCTAATAGTTCTCGTTGTTCTTTCTTCAAAGAATTCAAGTTCACTAGCTGCTCAGACCTTTGCCCAGTTATCCTTTCCTCGATTTCGAGTATTTTTGTTTCAGCCTCTGCAATTAAATCGAGATTTTCGGTGCTTTCTCCCTCTACTCTCGCTCTTAATTGTGCTATTTCTAATGAACGCTGCGCTAAAATAAGTTCCTGATTTGTCTGCTCATTCAATACCTTGCCCAACTCCTGGTTAGCATCTATCCTTTGTTGGATATTTAAAGCTTCATCATCACGAATTTGCCTTAATTCTTCTGCTCTTTTTTGGAATAATAGCTGAGTTTTCTCTTGCTCTCTTAATATTTTGTTGAGTTCTGTTTCTGCTTCGGCTAGTTCTTTTGACTTATCAGTAGTTTTAGCGATAGCATTAGTGAATCTATCCAGCTTTTTAGCAGCTCCCTCGAAGCCAAAGAAACTAAAAGCAGACTGCAAGGCTGATGAAGCTGAACCAGCAGCAGCAGTAATGAAGTCTAATCCTTTTGCGATTCCATCTACTAACTGAAAGGCTAAAGGCTCTACAACAGCAAGAACGCCATTTAAAACGCCTGTGAATACAGACATTATCTTATTAAGTGCTGTCTGCCCCTTCTCACTAGATTGCAACGATTCTGTGAATAGCTTGAAAGTTCCAACAACCCCAGCAAGGGCGACACCGATTGCACCGATGACCGCACCTAAGGGAGTTGCTAAGAAACTTAAACTTGCAGCTGTTGCGCTTTTTAAACCCGATACAATACCTAAAAGCCCACTTCCAAATCCACCTGATGCTTTTATAGCTTGCTCTACTTGGTCTTTATAGTTACCTACATTTCTTCCGAATTGCCCTACTGAGCCATCGACTTCTTTAACTTGACTGTCTAATTTATTGACCTCTGCTGCTAAATCTTGCGCAGCTTTACTATTGATACCCTGAGATACTGCAACGTCTTTATATCGCTTCCTAAGTATATTTAACTGTGCGCTAAGATTCTTATACGCTCCGAGAGCTTTCGTATTAGCTTGTGCCTCTTGGCGATTAATGAGGGCTTGTTCTTTCTTTAAAGCATTGACTTGCGCTAAGTCTTGCGCTTCTTTAGTTCGAAGTTCTTTTAGTTGTTGTTCCTCTCTAATTCTTTTCTTTCTAACAGTAGAAAGGGCTTCTTGTGTTTTCTTAGTTATTTGCGCGGCTTCGTTTAATTTCTTAACATCAGCACCAGTCTTAAAAGGATTGTTCTTTATAAGAGCTTTATTCGTTTCAAGAATCTTTGTTAGCTCTGCTTCGAGCTTCTTAGCATCATCAATTATGGATTGTAAGGCTTTCGGATTGATTAAATCCTGTGCCTCGATTCTTTTTTGCGCCATATTGCAAAAATACTAAAAATAAACCTACTCGTTAGGCTTTATACTTGGCTTGTTAGCTTTCTTCATTAGTCGCAAGTGAGTATAGTACCTTTTTGCTGACATTTCTCGATCGTTTATTGAGTAGCCTAGATACTTCTCTAAGATCGCTATACTCGTTTCATAATCAAAATCTTTCGAATCTTCTTTTTCCCTTTTAGCAACTTTTAACTTGAAGTTATTTAGCGCATTCGGATTAACAGCAGCATCAATGACTTTATAGAGGTAGTCTTTTTCTTCAATCAAAGCAGAAACATAATCAGGGTCTTGAATAAAAACCTCGTAAAGCGTTTCTTGGATTTCTTCCCAGGCTTCAGCAATCAGTCGAAGTTGCTTTTTTCTCTCAGGCTCAAATGAGCTTAATTCGCAAGATTCAGCTACATATTTTAGCTCACCAGTTTTGTTAATCATCCAGTAATTCCAGATCGGAAGTGTGTCTCCTGTGTGTAGTTTTATCGGCTTCATGTTTCCGTTATCTCACTTCAGTATTAACTCTTTCAAATACTTTCTGATTGTAGGGATAACAAAGTCTTTAAGCCTGGCCATGTTCTCATCATTCAATCCTAAGATCGCTCCGTATTCGCTTAAACGCTTATCCTCTTTTTGATCGTCGGCATCAATAACCAAACCCGATTGACTTACACTTATCACTTTGAAGCTTTCGTAAAACTCTCCGGTATCTTTTAAGGTCCACCTAGAATTAGGTTTTCCGTAAACCGATTGACTAACTTCTGAATAAAAAGGAAGCTGAGTATTGTCAGCTAAAACACCAAGCTGTAGCTGAAACTCTTGATTAAGCTGGATGATTATATCCTTATTGATTTGATCTTTAAACGTAAGAACGAATAAACGTCCTGGAGTTAGCCTTTGAGCATTCTGTGCTAGTTGGAGTAATTTATTCATAACATTTAGGATTTCCCTCTCTCATATCAAGAGCTACCTTGTAGGCATCTTCGTATGTATTATATTGTTGAATGTAAAAAAACTTCTTTGATGCTTGATTGGTTTTACGAAAAAAATCAAAATGCCCTCGCTTAATTGAATCAACTAATATATTAATGTTTTGAGTTATCAATATTTCACCTTTGGGATCATCAGTTGTTGCAACCCATATAGAATCAAACGACTTTAATTCTTTTACATATTCCATCAATTCGTGAACTGTTACAAATTTTAAAAGGACTGCATCTCCTTCATCGATGGCTAAGCTTAAATGTATCATACCCTAACGATTAAAGGTTGATTATCTTTTAAGTTTGTAGTAAGTAGCTTTAACTCTCTCGAATCGATCGTACCATAGCAAGCTATAATCTTATGAGTAGGCTTCATCGTTGCGCAGCTCGCAAGCTCTCCATCGATAACGCAAATGACATCGCCCTTTGTGATTCTTACCGTTCTTTTTACTCTTCCTTCGCGCTCTACAAATGCGCCTTTATGAAGCCAAATCGCTGCTAGCTCCATTTCGTTTGTAAGGTTTTTCCAGTTTATATCCATCTTGTTTGTTTTGATATGTCAAATATATAAAAATTATTTATACCACAAACAAAAGACAAAAAAAAATCGCCCCCCGAAATTCGAGAGGCGACCTAATCAAAACAAAATGAACAAATGATAGTCAGAAGAGAAGAATCATTTTTCTTTACTGCTTTCCTCCTTTTTTGGATTACTAGCAGCTTTTTTCTTTGTTGGAAGACTCTTCTTGTAACTAATCCAAGCTTTCTTTGTATTGCCTTTATAGCCTCCAGCTACAATCAGCTTTACAAATTCTTGCTCTTCAGTTACAGAGCCTACGGTTAAAGAGGTTCTCCCGAACTTTAATATTTTCGCTTCACTCATATTATGGTAGAGTTACTGTTTCAGTCTCAAAGTCGTTGTAACCTAAAGTGGCTGACTTCTTTTGAACGTAAACAGCTTCACCAGTTAAAGTAGTGAACGTGATCGCATAACGACCCTGAACGCTTGAGTCTTCGGTAGCTGTTGCAATCGCAGTTGTACCAGATGTGCTTCCAACTACGTCGAAGTCTGTAACAAGATCGAGTCCTCCGATTCCTTCTCTACTCTTAACACTTCCGTAATCGGTAGTGATATCAACTGTAAAGCCAGTTGCAGTAGGAGCAGGACTAGCAGCTATGTCATAGAACAAGTCAATCAAACCTGATACAGTAGTTAAGTCTCCAGAAGTCCAATCAGAAGCTTCGAGCATTCTTAGATTCGCATCTGAGAAGTCTGTAACCCATTGGAAGTTCAACTGTAACTGAGGAACAGTTGTATCAGTAGTATGAACATATCTAGCGTCAAAGCTACCAGATTCGATCTTAATAGGCTTTAACTTTCCAGCAGTTCCACCGTCTCCGATTAGCTGACCATCTTTAGTGATGATATAAGCTCCGAAAGTAGTACATGACCAAGAGTCAAGTTTTCTCTTCAAATCTGAAGTTTGCTTAGGAATAACTCCTGCAAAGCTTTTTACTCCATCACGAATTTTGAAAACAGAACCATCATCAAACTCTTGAGTGATAGGGTCAGCTCTTTCGATAACTACATTTTTGAAGTTTCCTATTGGAAACCATCTAGCGTTATCATCAGAGTTGTTTATCAAACCTGAGATATAACTCGCATCAAGCGTGTCGTTTTCTAAATCAATTTCGTTGGCTGTTCCATCGGATTGCTGCATAGCAACTAGAATCAGCTTAAAAGCAACTCCTTCAACTGGGAAGCAACCTGGGCGACCCGTATTCGAAAGAGATACATTACAAGTACATACACTCATCTTTTTGTGTTTTTGGTTATTGCAAATTTAAACAAAATATTTCAACTCGCTTAATATGGGTAAATCTTTATTATTTTAAACATCGTCGGATATTGTAATCTCGACTAATTCTTCTTGGCTGACTATTGGACTCAAAATACTTTTGTACTTGATGTAGTTCTTGCCTTCAAACTCAATAGGGTTTGATTGCCATGTTTCTTGATGAATTCGACCATATACAAATTGATCTATCTCATCAATGTCTTTCTGGAAATCTGTTGTTTCAAATACTATCATACTATTGTGTTCCAAGTAAAACCATATTCTGTAGCAAGTGCTTGACCTATAGTGTTCAAGTCACCTACGCTTGCGTTCTCATTTTTTAGCATGACCTCAGCAAAAGTTCCTCGAGTTCTGTATGTAGTGCGCTTAGTGAATAGCAAAGTCCAAAACACGTTGCTTGTTACTATTGAAACTGAACCTTTCAAACTTCCGTCTTTATACAAGTAGTGAGTCGTTCCGTCTGAGCGAAGCAACCAAACAGCAGCATCATCCAAATCTGTAAGCGTAAAAGAATCTCTTTTGCTTCCGTCTAAATCCCATCTATATCTAAGAAAGCTTGAACTATCAAAAGCCTCAAGAGCGACAGCATTAGAAATAGTTCCAAGTAACTCCCCTGCTGCTCCATTACTACCAACTCCAACCCACCAAAAATGAGAGCCGGACTTAACCTTGTGAGGAACGGGAAGGTCAAAATCAAACCAATCACCATATACAGTAATCGTTGGCTTATTATTGTAGGCAGGATCTGAGGCTGTATAGCTAGGCTGATAAGCTCCGTTTGACTGCGTAGCATCGTTATTATTGGAACTTTGGTCGATTAATGCTGATACAAGTCCTGCTGACTCTGTAAGATTGCTCATTACGTATCTAAACTCATAATCCTGAGAAACGGCATAGCTCAATGCTAAGTTCTTCGCTGCTGGTTGGTTAGGTTGTGCCTCTCCATTAATCGTGATACTAATATCAGGCAAAGCTAATGTAGTACCACTAGGCACTGTGTTAGTATAACTCGAATCGCTGTTTGCTACATTTACGTCAGGTGCTAAAACACTTTCAGTATCTGTGGCTTTAACTAAGCTACTTGATAAAACTGTGGCAAGACTATTTACCACATTGATAGTTGAATCAGCGACATTGTAAGCTCCTGAACCCTCTGCTGTTATAGTTGCGCTTGCTATTAAAGTACCATCGCTCTGATTGATGTTTATAGTTGAATCGGAAATTATAATATCCTCGCTAACATTGCTAGGAATTAACTCTGACCTCAGAACTGCGTTTAAAGTGTTTTTAATCACAGCAGTAGCATCAGGTGCGGTAATAGTCAATGCATCAGTCGCCAAGACGTTTGTAGTAGATAATGTAGACCCGTCCGTATTGTCTAAAGTAATGACGCTGTCAGGTATTCTAAAATCCGCACCTTGTTTTGAACCTATTAATGTGCTTCCACTGGATTGCATTACCTGAATGTTTAAGGTTGCGCCCGAAGCTACATTGTCAAAAAACACACTATTTACATTCACAGTACCATCTGCCGCTAAAGTACAAACTACATTCACGACAGAAGCCTGAGTGAACGTACTCCCATCGCTGTCTGTAACTGTGATGTCAGGAAGCGTAAGCGTTCCACCACTTGCCACAGTATTAGTGTAACTGCTGTCGCTATTTTCTACTGTAGCATCTGCTGCTGGTGTGCAAAGTACATCTTTAACACTTGGAACGCTGCTTACTGAGCCATCAGAATCTGTAACATTAATATCAGGCAACACCAATGTGCCACCACTTGCAACAGTGTTCGTATAACTTTCATCGCTATTTTCCACTGTAGCATCCAATCCAGCAGTATTAACTTCCAACACTCCACCGCTCGGTGCTAAACCTAAATCATTACCGTTTTGATCTTTTACTAAGCCAGGAGCGCAGCTCGTGTCTCTTAATCCTGAGCAGGACCTAGCTGAAGTAAGTATAGGTAAATCAACGAGGACTTCTATTGCGCTTATGTAAGCTGGAAGGATAGCGTTTTCTTGATTGCCTGATATAGAAAAACCGCCAGTTGAAAACTTAGCGTGATTCGTTCTTTCGATTGTACCTAGCTCACCGATTAAAGGGCTGCTTTTTAGCCTTGAAACAAAAGCATCGATGACATTTGTTAAAGGGTCAAAGACTTGATCGTAATGCTCGCTTGAATCCCAATCTGCCCAATTTGAAGACATACAGAAATAAAGTCTTACATCACCCTCAGTATCAATCGAGCTTAATGGGTCGTCCGGCTCTGTTCTTGGTAATAACTCATACATCCAAACAAGAGGTAAATAATCCTCTGGCTGTCTTTGCTGGAGCTGCTTGTTTACCGCTTTATACTTTCCATGAACAAAAGTCGGCGAGGGTAGCGTTTTAATTCCGGTTGTTGGTGCGCTTGCGCCTGATATTGTTAATGATTCATTTAATGTGAAATCAATTACAGTATATTCGACTGAATCGATATCGAAAACCATTTTTTGGTTTAAGTACTGAGTGCTTTCTACCGATAATGTATATGTGCTGTCTCCGTTATCAGTAACAGAGTTAATGACTAGGTTTAAACTTAATTCGCTTAATATCTGAGCTAATACTGTCTTGACTTGTATCATATCACACCCTCAAATTCAAAGTAAAATCCATCATAATCGCTGAAGTCGGAACTATCATCGACATACAATTGAAGTTCTCTAATGCCATGAACAGCTCGATTGTACGCCCTAACTGCTTTTAGTTGAAATGATGCAGGCGAGCTGGCTTCACTTTGAGCAACTTGATTGCCGTTCATTTGGTTTTGTTCAGCTTGATTTAAAACATATTCGTAATAGGCTAGATGCTTTAGCACTTCTTTTAACCCTATGCAATAAACTGGAATGTCTTCGTAAGTGAAATTGAACTCTGAGAATAGAGTAACCCACTTTGCCGTTTGAGGTACTGCTGGATCGCCGGCTAAGTCGTCAATAAACTCTTGGCCTAAAGTAGCTCCAAATATCCTTTTAATCCTACCGTAATTCTGCTCATCTGTGATATAAGCCTCTAAATCAGCTTTTGTAAATTGGTTTTGGCTGATCTTAGTTTTACCAGCTGCAAAGTCGGTAGTTTTTAAAATACTCATATTGCAAAAGTAAACAAAAAAGAGCAACCAAAATAGCTACTCTTTTTCTCTTATAATTCAGAAAATACGTGAATGAATTACTTCTTTTTTGCTGCAGGTTTTTTCTTTGTTTCTTTCACTTCTTTCTCAGCAGTTACTAAACCTTTATTAATAAGGTTCTCAGCAACTGATTCTGATACTTCCATTTCTGCCCCTTTTTTAAAGCTGTGCTTCTTGTGGCTCTTGCCTGTTCCGAATACTTTCATGAAGCAAATATAAAAAAAAGAGGTAAACTTTAAAAGCTTACCTCTTTCTTAATTTATTCTCGATTTAGCTTATGGTGTTTCCAAGATTGCTTGATCGGTAGCGAATGTACCTTTAACAAAGGCTGTTCGATCGTTGTTCTTAACGTAAACAAGCCCTCTCCACTCTGCGATAATAGTACGCAAGTTTTCAGTCCAGTCGTTTCCATCAAGTCCTACTTCGATGTTGATACCATCTTTTTCTACTAAGTAAGCTTTAGAGAAGTCGCCTAAAAGGTAATCTCCTTGAGCTACTAAAGTAGATTTTATAATAGGTGTAGCAGCATCAAGCATAAGTGTAGAACCCACTTGAGTTAAATGCTCAACATATCGCTTGTCTGTCGCTGATACTTTTTGAACTTTCAAGAAGTTTACATCTGCTGGATTCATGAAAATACCTGGCTTCAAGATTTCTTGATTAGCTGATTCGATTTGACTCATAGCAGCTACAAGAACGTCAACTTGGTTAGCGTTATCTACTCCTCCAGCAAATGGTGCTCCTGGGCTAAATGGAGATGCAGTTTGACCAACTCCGTTAAGATTGTTACCAGTATTATCACCATCAAAAGTTTGGCTCTCAACTGCCTTAAGAAGCTCTCGTCTTAATTCGTCGTCAATCTCACTCTTCATCCAAGAAACATCGTCTAGCATTTCAGTCGATACTTTAATATAAGCAGTGGTTTTCTTAACACTCTGAGACGCTACAACAAGATCATAGTCAACTTGGTTTTTAGCAGCAGCCTCACCAGTTTGTCCAGCAGAACCGTCCTTGTTCGCTTGGTAAACCCATGAAACGATATTGCTTTCTGTTGACCTTCTATTAAGGAAGTCTAAGAAACGCAAAGGTCTAGACGCAATCGTATTCAAGCCTTCAACTCGATCTTCTACTGGTACATTTCCTCCAGAAATATTTCCACTTGTGATAGTGCCAGCAGCTTTGAAGTTAAAACCTCCGTTCTTGGATTGCTTTAATTGCTTCAAACCTTCTAGGTTTTCTTCCAAACCAGATTTTACTTGATCGGCAAATGATTGTTTTGCTTCTGATTTCTCAGAATTAACCATTTTCTTAATCGCAAAACCTTGGTCTTTCAACGCTTGGTTTAAAGATTTCATTTGAGCATTAATGGTTTCGCTAAGCTCTGCCTTTAATGATGCAATGTCTTCTTTAGATGCTTTTTCTTCGATAGCTGCTTCGATCTCAGATCGTTTAGCTTCGTTGAATTCATTGTAAAGTTCCGCTTGCTTTTCAGCATCCATAGCAGCGAACTCATCAGATTTGATTCCTTTTTCTTCAAGGAATGAGTTGAATGTTTTCATTTTACTCGGTTTTTGTGTGATAGAGATTTTAGGCTTTTGCCATTATCTCAAAAAATGTTTGCTTACTCTTATCAGGCTCTGCGTCCTGCTTTTCAGCGGCTTGTTTTACCGAGTGCTTAATGTGCGGCTCAGAAGCTCCAAGTGCTTCGAATTGTTTACAAATATATAAAATTTCTCTTTCTACTTGTAATCCTTTCTCTCCGTCGTTTATCGACTTCATTAAGTCTGATACTTTTCCGTCTAAGTCTTTTCTAAAAGCTTTTACTTCTTCTTCGCTTTTACCAGTTAGGTTTGGCGTGTTCTCGTTTGCTCCGAAAGTAACGAAGCTACCCTCATACAGCTTTACTTCATGAATCTTGAAGTAACCTCCGTACATCATAACAGCTTCTTTATTGACTGAATCAAACTCACCGCTCGATACCAGCGCATCAATCTTTTCCTCTGAGTCTATCTCGATAAATTCCATCTTGTCGCCTATGTATCTAAAGCCGATAGAATGCTCGTTAATAACTCCTTCTTCATACATCTTTGCTGCATCAGCACCTTCGGTATGAGTACCTAATAAGCTCTCAAAGTAAAGTCCTTTATCATCTTCTTTTAAAACTTGGAACGATCCGACCGGTCTTTTAAGATCGTGGAAAGCTAAATGCGCGATTTTTCTATTTGCTTCACTTTTTGGACCTCTGTCTTGAATCGACTTTAAAAAAGCTCCAGGCATAATCACATCAGCATCAGAGTCAATTGTCTTAAATCCTGATAAATATCCTTTAACCAATACTCGACCATCTTCTTGCTTCTCAGCTTTAAAGCTTAGGTCAATTGATTTTTCTTTGTAGCCTGTTTTAAATTCTTTCGACATATCTGCAAAATTAAGTGTTTTCTTTTACTTCTGGATTTACGCTGTAATTCGCTTGACGAACACTAGGCTCATCCATTCCTTCTGCTTCTGATTTGTCTCTTCCAAACATTTCTCTATACTCGTTCCTTGTAATCGTACCCGAGTCAACCTCTTGTAATGCTAATCGTTTCGCTTCGAATGGGTCTGGATTAAGTGCATCGATTTTTTCTTTGTCTATTGATATACGATATTCCTTCCCATCGCTTCTTAATCCGTAAGGCTTGATGATAGTTCTTTCATAAGATCGAATAAACCTATTTGCTCCAGGAATAAAAACATCGTTATACATAGTCTTAATAGCTTCTCGTCTATTTGCGTGAGTCTTGTTATCAGGGTCGTTAAACATCTCTGAAGGCATAAAGATTGCGTTGCATAACTCTCTCAACATTGCGCTACCTTGTTCAAGCATCTGCATATCTGAAGCTGAAGTACCTAGCTGAGTCGCTTGTACTGGAGTCATCGTAGTAATTACTCCATTTACGTTTTGACTTCCTCCCATCCTTGCCCTTGTAGCTCTATCAATATCTTCCTTATCTGTCTTAGTCATAGCTAAACCATTCGCACCACCTTGAGGGGAAATAATAGTACTGGTTCCTCTATTCTCAAAGTAACTTGATTGACCTAGTGCTTGATTGTTACTAGCTCTAAGTTTATTATAAGCAGCTTGAAGTGGACTCATGCCGTTCCTTTTCTTGAAAGCTTCGACTTCTGGATTAAACATTCTTAAATGGCAAACCTCTAAAGGTGTGAAATCTTTAGTTAATCCATTAGGTTCTCTAAGCTCGTATTTTGATATATTGCTCAGAATACTATCGCTTTCTAAATAAATGCATATAAGCTCTGG
>Ga0209631_10004253_pt1 | contig 15941 bp, 12 predicted proteins | sample COG_08_FD_184752 | JGI IMG/M metagenome (GOLD analysis project Ga0209631, IMG submission 184752) | Pelagic Microbial community sample from North Sea - COGITO 998_met_08 (SPAdes) (version 2) | ecosystem: Environmental > Aquatic > Marine > Neritic zone/Coastal water | place: Helgoland, sampling...
ATTTATAGAAAGCTTGCCCCATCCTTCAAGTTTACTTATTTTATCATAATTTAGCTCAAAAATATTCGCAGGTTCTTTGATTAAATTTAATTCCCAAAATTGCTCTATAACTTTTTTTCCAAGCCCATCTATATTAAAAGCTTCTTTCGATACTATATGTTTAAGTTTTTCCTTAGCTATAAATTTACAATCGTAGCCTTTGATGCATCTTCTTACAGCATCTTCTTTTTTAGTGCTTTTACTAATTTCTTTTTTAGTTTCAGCTCCACACAAACATTTGGCTGGAAATAAAAATTTTTTAGAATTTTTATTTCTTTTAGAAATATCAACTAATACTACTTGAGGAATGACATCACCAGCTCTTTGAATTTTGATTGTATCTCCAATTCTAATGTCTTTTCTTTTAATTTCATCTTCATTATGCAAAGTTGCATTTGATACAACCACTCCTCCAACAGTAACAGGTTCAACTTTGGCTACTGGTGTTATAGCACCAGTTCTTCCCACTTGGATTATAATATCTTTTATTGTTGTAACTGCTTTTTCTGCAGAAAATTTATAGGCTGTTGCCCACCTAGGTGAGTTAGACGTATTACCTAATCTTTTCTGCAATTTTAAATCATTAATTTTAAAAACAAGACCATCAATGTCATAATCTAATGAAGATCTTAATCGATCAATCTCTGAGTGGTTTTTTTCTATTTTATCAATACCTATAATTGTTTTTGAAAGTGGGTTTACTTTAAAGCCCCATTGATTAATTTTACCCAAAAAGTCCGATTGAGTTTTAAATATCATCGGTTCAACAGCTCCAAAACCGTACGCAAAATATTTAAGGGGAATTTTAGATGTTTCATTAGGATCTTTTTGTCTTAAGGATCCTCCTGCAGCATTTCTTGGGTTAGCAAATTTTGCTTTAATATCAGCAAAATCTTTTTTACCTATATAAATTTCACATCTAATTTCTAGTAAATTTGGAACTTCTTTAGATATTATTTTTTTAGGAATTTCATTTATTGTCTTGAGGTTTGACAAAATATCCTCTCCTGTAACTCCATCACCTCTCGACAAACCTTTTACAAGTGAACCTTTCTCATAAATTAAAGTAGCTGATATTCCATCTATTTTTGGTTCTGAAAATAATTCTAAATTTTCTTTTTTTAAGTTTAAAAAATTATTTATTTTTTTAAGAAAATCTACCATATCACCCCTATCAAATGCATTGGATAATGATAACATTGGTTTCAAATGTAAAATCTTTTTAAATTTATTAGATGGTCTAGCGCCAACTATACTACTTACATTTATAATTTTTTCTAAATATGGGTTTTTTTTTACTAATTCTAAAGTCTCCTTTTTTACTTTGTCGTATTCTGAGTCTGAGACCTTAGGAGCATCTTGTGTAAAATAATATTTATTATGTTTTTTTAAAAAATTGATTTTTTTTTTATATTCAACAATAATTTTTTTCTTACTACTCATTCGTGTTCATTTTATCTTATCTATAATTTTTTTAAAAAAATTTTTTTCTTTTTTAGATTTTTTATTGTTAATTTTTTTTATATTGTAATTTTTGTTTAAAACTTTATAAGATTGTTCAAACCACTCGCTAGTATTATAGTTATAACCTAATATAGAAGCATACTTTTTTGCTTCGTTTTCAAGTCCTAAGTAATAGTGTATCTCAACTAATCTATGAAGAGCTTCTTCAATAAAAACAGTTTGATTATATTTATCTACAATTATTTTTAATCTATTTATTGCTGGAATCCATTTTTTTGTAGAAACATAAAATCTTGCTACATAAAGCTCTTTTGATGCAAGTTGATTCTGAATTAAACCTTTTTTAAATTTCAAATCAATAGCATAATCAGAATTTGGATATTTTTTAACAAAAAAATCAATTTGTTCATTAGCTAGAAGCAAAGGTTCCAGATCTTTTTTTTCATCAGATATTTGCTCAAAATAAATTATTGCTTTTAAATAATGGGCGTAAATTACATTTTGGTCAGCTGGATATTTTTTAAGATATCTTTCTAAATTTTCAAGTGCTTCAGTATAAAAATTAATACCATAAAGTGCGTAGCTTGACATGATGGCAGATTTAGCAGCAAGTTCTATTATCTCAAAATTTATTTCTGCTTCAGAAAATTTTTTATTTGCATAAAAAAAGTCATTTTTTTTAAATGACTCCATTCCTTCTGTATACAAAAGATATGGATTAACCTTAGTTGAAGGTTCGTATATTACTTCATCTTTAGAACAAGAGATTAATGGTAATATAAAAAATAGAATTAACAGCAGCCTCAAAAACATATTTAAAACTAATATCAGATTGGATAAAAATTTAAATCTTTATAATTTATGTTTAGGCGTTAACTGCAATATTAACAAATTGATTAGAATTTGTTTTTTTAGAGACTAACTTATCGGTCATTTCTATAGTTCTAATTGAAGATTTTTGATTTAATAATTTTCTTAAGAACTTATTAGTTAATTCATGACCTCCTTGATAACAAGTGACTTTTCCAAGAACTCTATAACCTGATAATAAAAAATCTCCAGCTAGATCTAGAATTTTATGATTGACAAATTCTTTCTCATTTCTTAGACCACCCTCATTTAACACTTTATTAGAATCAACTACTATTGCATTTTCAAGCGATCCCCCTTTGGCCAGTCCCGCTTTTTTAATCTTTTCTATATCCTCATATAAGCAAAATGTTCTAGAATTGGTAACGTCACTTAAATCGTCAAAACAAAAATTTATTTGATTTTTTTGTTTTCCAATAATCTCATTTTCATAATCTAATTGGAAGTTAACTTCTAAAGATGAGTCGTTAGGCTCAATAGATATTTTTTTTTCACCGTCCAACAACTCTACTTTATTTAAAATTTTAAGATATTTTCTTTTTTTTTCTAAAGTTTTAAGAGGTGTCTTTTTTAAAGAAATTAAAAAATCTTTTGCAGATCCATCCATAATAGGAACCTCTTCGTTGTCTATTTCTATAATGGCGTTATCAATTTCTGCTATATAAAGCGCAGCTAATAAGTGTTCAACCGTTGAAACCTTTATTCCTTGTTCATTTTCCAATGTTGTACAAAGTTTTGCTGATGATACACTTTCATAATTTGCTAGAACTATATTATTTTCTTTTAAATCAACTCTTTTAAAAATCACACCCTGATCAATTGATCCTGGTAAAATTGAAATTTTCGAGCTTTTGCCTGAATGCAGTCCTATTCCCTGAAAAATAATCTGTCGACTGATTGTTTTTTGATAAATTTCATTCATGGTATGAAAATGTTATATAGAAAATAGATAATTCTCTTAAAACAACTAATGTTTCCAAATAAGACAATTTTCAACTAAACAATTTATCAAAAAACCTGGCTAATAACGATTTTTTTGAATGAATTATTGGAACAGCTTCCTTTTTCCAACCAAAATGGACAATTTTATTAACATTATTCATTAGATCTTCAGTTGAAATATTTTTTGAAAAATTAACTGTTAATTTATTATATTTTTTAAGAACAGAACTATAAATATTCTTAAAACATTTGAAATGTGATTGATCATTTATTTTTATAAAAACTACTTTACTATATTTATTAAAACTTACGAGATTAATATTTTTAACTAACATTCTTTCTAATAATTCCTCAATTCTAGCCTCAGAAATTTCTAATAATAATTTTTTTTTAATTTTTATATAATGTTCATTTTCAAATATTTCTTTCTCGACCAGTTCATCTTTAGAAATATCACAAGTAAAAGAGAAATTATTTATAATTTTTTTAACAATTTTAATTTTTAATGAGGTAACTTTAGATATATCTCTAGCAATTAAATCAGATCCGAAATTAAAACTTTGTTCAAGTTTTAAAGAGTTATTTTCAAAATAAAATAACTCTGAGTCTTGTTCATTAATCTTAATTTGATAAAAAGTACTGAGATTTTCATTTTTATTACTAATATATGATCCCTCAACAAAACTTTTCAATAATATTTTTTTTACTTTTAAATTACATTTATTAAAAATATTTTTGAGATTATTATAATCATTTTCATTGATTAAACTAAGAGATATCTCTTGGGAGTAGAAGTCTCCAAATAAACCTATTGGAAGATTTTCAATATTTTTTTTATCTAAAACATATTTGGAATTAAAAATATGAAGTATTATTTTTTTTTTTTCAGTTTCATTTATGGTAGATTTAATAGAATTTAAAATATACGAAATATTTTCTTTTAAGATTTGCGATCCATTAAGTTTTTTATATCCAGTTAAATTTATAAATGAACAGTCGAAATTATTAATAACTAGAAATGTTTCTTTAAATGTAAAATTTAATTTTTGTTCAATAGCATAAATATTTTTTTTTATCGTATTAAAAACTAAATCAAAATCTGTTATTTTTTTTTTTTGTATGCCCTGCAGTTGCTCAATAGATTTATAGATAATTTGAAAATTTTTTTTTTCATTTTCATCTCCAACAGCAAAAATATATTCTGAATTATTTATTTCAATAAAAAGTTTCGGGGAGTAGATTTTCATAATTTATTTTAAAATAAGTTGATGATTTATTCTATAATCAAAAACTTGATATTTATCTAAATTATTTTCTTTTTTGAAATTTATAAATTTTTTTAAACTTTGTATATAATTTTTAGTTGGTAATTTTATTATTTTTTTTTGGTAAATTTCTAAATCCCACCTATTTGACTCGTAATAATAATATTTTTTTATTAAATCTAATGGAAAATTTATTTTTTTTAAATTAATATATAAATCTTTAAAATTCTCTTTATTTCCAAAAACTATTGGTAAATTTCTGTAGTTTTCTAAAACAATAAAATCAATCAAGTTGATATTTTCACTTATATAAAATTTATCTTTTTTATGTTGCAATATTGCTATTGGTTTTTTTTCATAAATTTTGATTATTATTTTTTTTGGATATTTTTTTTTTATCTCGAAACTTTCAACGAAATCAATTTTTTTTAATTTTTTTTCAATTTCAGAGCTTTTTAAAAATATAAGATTTGTTTGATATAGAAAATTCAATTTTTTTTTAATTTCTTCCTCCTCTAAAATAGAATTGTTTTCAATCTTTATTTCTTCTATGTTCAATTTAGTACTTAAAAACAAGTTTTGCGGTTTATATGTACTTAATGAAACTAATAATAATAATGCGATTATTAATCTGTTTTTCATCTATTGATGCTTGCATCTAGAAGAATTTTTTCAACTAAATTTTCAAAACTTATACCTCTATAATTAGCTATTTCTGGCACTAAAGATAAGTTTGTCATTCCCGGTTGTGTGTTTATCTCTAGTAAATGAAATTTATTATTAAAAAATTTAAAATCAGATCTTGTAACGCCTTTACACCCTAAAACTTGATGAGTTTTTTTTGCAATTTTGAGTACTTCATAATATTTCTTTTTATTCAATCTAGCTGGCATTATATGCTTGGTCTTCGCTTTCTTGGTATATTTAGCTTTATAATCATAAAATGATCTTGTAGGAACAAGTTCGATTGCTCCTAAGGGAATATTATTCATAACTGCCACTTGAATTTCTTGCCCACCAATATACTCCTCAAAGATTAGTTGGTTATACCTTTTAAAAAGTTTTTTTGACTCTCTTAATAATATTTTTACATTTTTACAAATTTTTACTCCTAGGCTAGATCCTTCATTCACAGGTTTTACAACAATTGGAAATTTTATTATTTTTCTACTTATTTTTTTTTTCAATTTTTGACTATTAAATTCTATATTTTGAATGGTAAGAAACTTTGGTGTTTTAATTCGTTTTTTGACGAATATCTCCTTGGAAATAATTTTATTCATAGAATTGTAAGAACTTATAACCCCAGAATGAGTATATGGTATCTTCAAATACTCAAAATAGCTCTGGGCAATTCCATCTTCACCATCCTTTCCATGAAGAGCGTTAAAAATAACATCAGTATTTTTTTTATTAATTAAATTTAGATTTTTGAATTTGGGGTCAAATGTTGAAACATTATATTTTTTTTTTTTAAGAGCTTTAATACAAGCTTTGCCACTACTGAGACTAATATCTCTTTCCCCTGAGTTTCCACCTAGTACAACTAAAACATTTTTAAATTTTTTTTTATTCACCAATAATTTTAATCTCAAGCTCTAGATTAACTCCTGTCTTTGCATATACAGCTTCTTTAACTTTTTTAATTAGGTTTTCGATGTCAGAAGATTTAGCTTTTCCATTATTAACAAAAAAATTACAATGCTTTTTAGAAATCATTGCGTCTCCTTCTTTGAAATTTTCACAACCTGCTTCTTTAATTAACATCCATGCTTTTTTATCTTTATTTATATTTTTAAAAGTACTTCCGCATGTTTTAATTTGATTTGGTTGAGATATTTTTTTTTTTTCAATCATAATAGATTGTTGTTTTTCTATTTGTTCTTTTTTTTCAATAAATCCTTTAAGTTTAGCTGAGATAATAATTAATTCTTTTGGTAAATTAGTTCCTCTATATAAAAATTTTATATCATCGCATTTAATTTCTTTTTCTTTACAATCTCTTGTGTCTATAACTTGAATCGATAATAGAATTTTAGATATTTCATTTTCGTAACATCCACTATTCATTACCACCGCACCACCGATTGATCCTGGTATACAGGATAAGAACTCAAAATTTGTAAGATCATTATCTTTTGCAAAATTTGCTACTTTACGGTCAAGTGTTGCAGCACCCACTTCAATAATGTCTTTATTAATTAATTTTGTGTAAGAAAAATTTGATCCAAGCTTTATAACAGCTCCTTTAACCCCCTTATCTCTGAATAAGGTATTAGACCCAGCACCTAGAATAGTTGTTTTTAAATTATTTTTTTTTACTTCAGTAAGAAATTCTATTAATTGATTTTTATTATTAGGTTTAAAGAATAACTCGGCATTTCCGCCCAGATTAAACCAGCTATAATTAGAGAGATTTATATTTTTACTGAGAGTATTGCTAAATTTTTTTATTAGAAGATTTTCTGCATTCATAATGAAAATTTTATACCCATCATCCATTTTGAAATTGTTCCTGCACCCATACCGATAATTATTTCATTACTAATTAAGTTTTTTTTAAAATATTTGATTAGTTCCATTTCATTCTTTACAATAATTACTTGAGTTTTTGAATTTTTAGCAATCAAATTAGCAAACTTAATTAAATTAAATTTTAAATTTTTCTTTTCACCAGCTGCATATAAAGGACATATTATTACTACACTGGAATTGAAAAAACATTTTGAAAATTCATTTTTTAATGACAGAACTCTAGAGTATCGATGAGGTTCAAAAACACTAATTATTTGTCTCTCTGGACTAACATTATGAACTCCTTCTAAGATAGAACGAATCTCTGTTGGATGATGAGCATAATCATCGTAAAAATCATTTTTATTTTTTGAGAAAACTTTAGTCATTCTTCTTTGCACACCTGAAAAATTTTTTAAAGAATTTTTAATTATATTTTGATCAGCTCCTAGATATAAGCATACTATAAAAGCAGCGGCTGCATTTAAAACGTTATGTTTTCCTAATAATTTTACATTAATATTTTTAATTTTCTTTCTCTTTTTTTGTCTGTCTTTAAAAGATAAATCAAAAATAGTGTTATCATAGTTATATCTTATTTTAGTAATTTGATAATCAGATTCTTTACTTTCTCCATATGTCAAAATATTTTTGTTTTTTATTTTATTCAAAATTTGTTTTACATTTTGACTATCTATACAAATTATTGACTTACCAGTTGGTGGGGTTTTATTAATAAAGTCTATGAAAGAATTTTCTAAATTTTTATAATTCTTATAATAATCTAAATGTTCATAATCAATATTAGTCACAACAGAATAATTAATAGGTAGTTTTAAAAAACTTCCATCTGACTCGTCAGCTTCTAAAATTGCCCAGTCACCCTTTCCAAGTTTAGCATTGCTTTTAAATGAATTAATGATTCCTCCATTTATAACAGTTGGATCTAATTTTTGATCTGATAAAATTTTTGCTACTAAAGATGTTGTGGTTGTCTTTCCATGCGATCCTGTAATTATAATATTTTTTTTTAAAGATACAGCATCAGCCAAAACTTCAGCTCTTGAATAAATTGGGATTTTATTTTTTTTTGCAAACTTAATCTCAACATTGTTATTTTTTATTGCTGTAGATTTAACCACAATAGTTGCTTTTTTAATATTATTTGATGAATGACCTATAAATATTTTAATTCCTAATTTAGAGCAACTAATTGTATTTTTATTTTTACTTTTGTCGCTTCCTTGGATTCTAAACCCCATATTTTTCATTATTTGAGCAAGACCACTCATACCTATACCGCCAATGCCTATAAAGTGAATTAAATCTTTTTGACCTAAATTAATTTTTTTCATCAATAATTTTTTGTATTTGAATATTAATATTTATAAAGATTTTTTTGTCAGAATATTGACTTTGATTTGTTAAAATATTTTTTATTAAAGATTTATTTTTAAAAATAGATTTTATTAAACCATATAATTGATCATTTATCTCATTTTCATTCACTAAATAACCAAAACCTTTTTTTTCATAATAAACAGCATTTTTAAATTGATGGTTATCTGCCGATGTTGGAAGTGGTACAGATATAAATGGAATATTAATATTAACCAGTTCTCCTAATACTGATGCACCAGAGCGGGTAATGACTAAATTTGCTTTAGAATAATAATCAATAATTTTGTTTGTAAAATTAAATATTTTGCATTCTATTTTTACTTTTTTATAAAATTCAGCAAGATCATTTGTTTGTTCTTTTTGACATTGTTGATAAATTTTAATGGGTATTTCAGAGGTTTTTAATTTTTCGAATATTTTTGGTAACTTTTCTGCAAAAGTTTTAGCGGCTTGGCTTCCTCCAAGAACTAGAATTTTAATTTCATCAAATAAATTATTTTCACTGTTTTTAATTTGTAAATTAATTATTTCTTCTCTTATTATATTGCCTATCTCTAAGACTTTATTGGTATAGTTTGCTGAGATTCCTTCGAGACATTTATATGAAACAAATATTTTTTTTGCAAAAGGAAGTAAGAACTTATTGGCTCTTCCAATAATTAAGTTATTTTCATAAATAACAAACTTAATTCTTAAGATCGTAGCTGCTATACAGACTGGAAAAGATGAATAGCCTCCCATTCCAAATATAATCGAAGGTCTATTAAATAACAAAAAAATTATAGACTTAAATATTGATAATAATATTGTTGTTATTGAAAATAAAAATTTTAAAGGATTTTTTTTTATTAAAGGAGATGAAGAAATTTTTATTATATCTAAGTTTTTGTAATCTTTTAGATAATTGAAGCCTCTATTGTCAGTAATTAATTTAACATTGTAATTATTTTTCTTGAGATAGTTTGCTAAACTATAAGCAGGAAAAACATGACCACCAGTTCCTCCCGTTGCAATTAATATTTTATTTTTTTTAATCATATAAATAAGATTTATTTTTAGTGTAATTTAATATAATTCCAGCCAAGATAGAACTTCCTATTAAGGAGGAGCCGCCGTAACTTAAAAACGGCAATGTCATTCCAGTAGCCGGTATCAAATTTGTATTAACCCCAGCATGAATAAATGTCTGAAAAATTAACAAAGTTGCTAAACCACATAAAGAAAGTTTTATAAAATGATCGTCTTGATTAAAACAATTTTTAATTATTCTAAAAGAAATATATAAAAAAACCGATATTATTAAAATTGAAACTATAGAACCATACTCTTCAGATATTATGGCGATAACATAATCAGTATGCGCTTCTGGAACTCTTTCTTTTAGTATCCCTTCGCCCATTCCTTGACCAGTAAATCCTCCCAACTTAATTGCGTCTAAAGCTGCAGATGATTGAAATTTGTCTCCTTGATTAGGGTCAAAAAAAGTTACTAACCTATTAATAATATATCCAAATTTTTCAGGTAACAAAAATAATAAAGATGTAAGTAAAATTAAAAAAATTGAAAAAAAACCAATTATATAAAAAATACTCACCCCTGAAATAAATACAGTAAATATCCAACTAACCGTTAATAAGATTGATTGGCCTAAATCAGGCTGATCAATTAATAAAATTATTACTGAACTTAAAAGTAAAAAGCTAAAAAAATATTTTATTTGAGAATTTTGCAATTTTTTTAAAGTTAATATTTTTACCGACATTAATATAAAAAAGGGTTTTAATATTTCGATTGGTTGTAATCTAAAAAAATAAAGATCCAACCAACGTCTTGCTCCTTTTACCTCGACTCCAATTATTGGAACAAGAGCTAAAAAAATAAAAGACAGAATAAATAAAGGAAGAACTAGCTTTTTTAATGTTAAAGTTTCTATAGCAGAAATAAAAACCATGATTAATAACGCTAAAATTGAAAAACTCAGATGTTTTGTGAAAAAAAAATAATAATCTTTATTTAATCTTTCGCCTGCTAAAGAAGAGGTTGAAGAAAATGAGAAGAATAAACCAAGGAAAAAAAGTAAAAGAAAGCTAAGTAATATTTTTTTATCTATACTTCTCCAATAATTTAATAACCAAAAGTTAAATGAATTTTCTAGCATAAAATGTGCTTAATTTTTTAAATTCTTCTCCCCTTTTTTCAAAATTTGTAAATTGATCATATGACGCGGCGGCTGGACTCAATAAAATTGTATTATCTTTCAAGTTCAAAAGCTTAATATCTTTAAAAATTTCAGTTAATGTTTTTGTTAAATTATTGGTAATTGAATAATTTATTTTATTATGAATTTGTTTCTTAAAGAAACTTATATTTTTTCCAATTAAATAACTTTTGATAATATTTTTTTTTATTCCGGACAAAACAATCTTATCGTTTTTTTTAGGTAAGCCTCCTAAAATCCAGTAAACATTTTTACTATTTAATAGTGCAAATTTTGTAGACTCAAAAGAGGTTGCTTTTGAGTCATTTATAAAAACAATATTTTTTCTTTTTAAAAAAATTTCATATCTATGAGACAAACCAATAAAAGAATTTATTGCTGTCATAAAACTTTTATTACTTATTTTTAGTAACTTTGAAAGAGCATAAACAAAACTCATATTTTCATCATTAATACCTAATTTTAAGTAATAATTTTTAACTTTGTGTTTTATTTTTTTATAACTATTTTTTTTTGGAATAATTAACTTACTTGCAAAATTTCTTTGTTTAAAAATTTTTTTAAAACTTTTATTCACCAATGCAAATTGATTTTTTTTTTGAAGTGTAAAAATTTTTAATTTTGAGTTAATGTAATTCGTTAAATTTCCATGCCAATCTAAATGATCATTTGTGATGTTAAGTAAAAATGCATAATCTGGACGAATAAATTTTGAGTAAGATAATTGAAATGATGAAGCTTCGATAATAACATATGAATTATCTTTTATTTTTAAATCTAAAATTGGAGTTCCAATATTTCCACCTATTAAAACTTTAAATTTATTTTTCTTCAGCAAATGACTTATTAGTTTGCATGTTGTGGATTTTCCATTCGTTCCAGTTACTACAATACTTTTAAAATTTTTATTAGTTAAAAAAAGAAAATCAATATCAGTAATTATTTTTTTTTTAAATTTAATTAAGTTTTTTTTATTAATTAAACTTATTCCAGGACTTAAGACTATATAGTCTACGTTATTCAATGTTTGATTTAAATTCTTAGTTCTTTTATTTTTAAATAAATTTTTTTGATTATCGTCCCAAACCTTAAAGTTTTTTATATTCTTTTTTTTAAAAAACTTTATTACTGATTGTCCTGATAATCCCAAACCATAGATAAGAAATGATAGCTCTTTTAAATTTGAAGTAGATAGCATTTTTTACCGTAATTTTAATGTTGCTAATCCTACTAATGCTAGGATGATAGCTATAATCCAAAAACGAATTACTATTGTCGGTTCCGCCCATCCCTTTTTTTCAAAATGATGGTGTATTGGAGCCATTTTAAATATTCTTTTTCCTGTTAATTTAAAAGATACCACTTGAATAATAACTGAAGCTGTTTCTAAAACAAATAATCCTCCAATAATTGCTAAAACAATTTCATGTTTAACAATTATTGCAATTGCTGCTAATGAGCCTCCCAAAGAAAGGGAGCCTGTATCTCCCATGAAGATTTTAGCTGGTGGCGCGTTGTACCAAAGGAAGCCTAAACATGATCCTACAATTGAACCGCAAAAAATTGAAAGTTCACCTACATCAGGAATGTACTGAATTTGTAAATATTCAGAAAAAATTGTGTTACCCACAACGTATGAAATTAGGGTAAAAGAAAGTGCTACCAACATTACTGGCACTGTAGCTAATCCATCTAAACCATCTGTCAAGTTAACAGCGTTTGAAGCTCCAATAATTATAAACAAAGCAAATGGAATAAAAAATAGTCCCATATGCCAGATTAAGTTTTTAAAAAAAGGAAAGTAAAGATCATAAATATACTTATGATCAGATAATTTGATTATAATAAATAATGCTATTGCACTTATTATAAGTTGCCCTAAAAATTTATATCTTGATTTAAGACCCTGTGAATTTTTGTATCTAATTTTTAAAATATCATCCAGTAAACCTAAACAGCCTAAACTTAAAGAGACAAAAATTAATGTCCATATATATATATTGCTTAAATCCGCCCATAAAAGTGTGCCAGATAAAATACCAATTATAATAATTACACCTCCCATAGTTGGTGTGCCAGTTTTTTTTATTATATGATCTATAGGTCCGTCTTGTCTTATTGGGCCAGTTATCATTTTTTTAGAAAAAATTTTAATCAAAGGACCGCCTATAATAAATACAATTATAAGAGATGTAATTACAGATAAACCAGTGCGAAATGTTAAATATTTAAAAACATTTAAAAATGAGTATTGATCAATAAGTGAAGTAAATAAATTAAATAACATTTAAACCTCTAATAATTTTTTTACTTAAAACATTCAATCCTGTTGCATTTGAGCCTTTTATCATAAGATAATCATTATTATTTATTATTTTGCCAAGTATTAAATCTATATCATCTTTATTTTGTAAAATATTTCCTTGTTTACTCTTATGTAAGTTTTTATAAGTGAAAAGAGTTTTTTCTCCTTTAATAAATACTTTATCGATATTAGAATTGTTAATAACTTTAGATAAATCTCTATGATATTTCTCTGACTTACGGCCTAATTCAAGCATATCTCCTAGTATTAAATATTTTTTAGAATTTTTTTTTTTAATTGCATCAAAGCTGCTAATTGCACTTTTTACTGATAGTGGATTTGCATTATAACTTTCATCTATTAATTTAAACCTTTTATTATACCTTGAGACAAGATGTATTTTACCTCTTCCCTCTGTTGGTTCAAAATTTTGAAATATTTTTTTAATATTGTTTAAGCTTAAATTTAATTCTTTTAAAACTGCTAGTGCAGCTAATACATTATAAATATTTATATTTTTAACATTTAACTTTACTTCTTCATTGCCTACTTTTAAAAGTAAATTTGTTGAATTTTTATTCTGAACAACTTTTAAAGGCCGAATATCTGATTTTTTATTTTTACCAAAACTAATTACTTTTAGATTTTTTAATCTTGCTTTTTTGTGTAAATAGCTAAAAAATTTATCATCATGATTTAATATAATCGAACCTTTTACATTAATTGCATCAATAATTTCTGCCTTAGCTTTTGCAATACCTTTAATATTATTAAAATTTTCTATATGAGCTTCACCAATATTTGTAATAATTCCAATATGCGGCCGGATTAATTTAGTAAGATTTTTAATCTCACCTCGTTTGCTCATCCCTACTTCAAAGACACCATATTTATCATTAGCACTCAAATTTGACATACTAACGGGAACACCAAAATGGTTGTTAAAAGATCTAGGTGAAGAATAGGTAGCTTCAAAATTTTGCAACAATTGTTTAATTAAGTTTTTGAGAGAGGTTTTTCCTGCACTGCCAGTAATTGCTACTATTTTAGCAGTAGAATTTTCTCTTTTAAGCTTAGCAAATTGATTTAAAAATTTAATTTCATTTTTTACTCTGATAGTTTTTTTTTTATATTTTTTAATTATTTTAGATGAAACAATATATTTTGCTCCCTTTTTAAGCGCGTTTGGTGCAAATTTGATTCCGTTACTATTCTTACCATCAATTGCAAGAAACAAATTATCCTTTTTTACCATTCTTGAGTCTAAGGCAAGGCCTTCAAAGTTACCGACATTAATATTTTTTGTGATCTTTCTTAATATTGATTTATTTTGCAAATAATTTTTCATTTTTTTGGGCAAAGTTTTTATTTTTAAATTTAAATTTTTTATAATTTTTTTGTCAGAAATATTGAAAATTCTATTTTTATAAATTTGTTTATCCTCATGTCCTTTACCTGCAATTAATACAACTTCATCCTGATCTGAATTTATGATAGCTTTTTTAATAGCTTTTTCTCTTTTTCCAATATTGAAGGATTTATTAGAATCAATATTTTTTGAAATTTCATTTCTTATTTTTTTTGGATCTTCATTTCTTGGGTTATCGTCAGTAATATAAACCTTTTTAGAATAAGTATTTGCAACCTTAGCCATTAAAGATCTTTTTGTTTTATCTCTATCTCCTCCACAGCCAAAAACTAGAGATATGTTTTTTCCATATCTATATCTTAAAGACTCTAAAACTTTAGATAAGGCATCAGGTGTGTGTGCATAATCAATAAAAACTTTTACATTATTTTTAAATTTTCTTATTAATTCTAGCCTGCCGTCAACATCTTTAATACTTTTCAGTGATTGAAGAATTTTTTTATCTTTTAAATTACAAAATTTTGTCGCTGCTATTGCCATTGCTAAATTTTTTAACTTGTATTCACTTTCATTACTTAATAAAAATTTTTTAATAATTTTACTAATTTCTAATATTTTTAGCTTTCTAATTTTTGCTATTTTGTTTAAGGCATCAAACTCTTTGGTATTTTTATCTGATATAATGATAGAATTTTTTTTTATGATTTTTTTAAATAATATAAGCTTAGCATTCAAATAAGATTTCATAGTTTTGTGATAATCTAAATGGTCCTGGCTGAAGTTTGTAAAAACTCCAGCTTTAAAATTTATATGATTAAGTCTACATTGAACCAAACCATGACTAGACGCTTCAATAATAACATTATCAATTTTGTTCTTTTTGATAATTTGTAAATATTTATGGATCGAAATTGCATCAGGAGATGTTAGACCTGTTTTTAAAATTTTATTTTTATATTTAACACCTAAAGTCCCTATGGAGGCTACTGGAACATTATTTAAAGATAATATCTGATAAAAAAAATCTGCTACAGATGTTTTTCCATTAGTACCCGTAACTGCGATAATATTCTTTGGTTTTAATTTATAAAACTTTGAAGAAATTTCACTTACAAAATTTCTAATATCTTTTTTTTTTATTACAAGAATATTATTATTTTTATATTTAAAATTTGTTGAACATACTATTGCAGAAGCGCCTCTATTAATTGCTTCTTGAATAAATTTCTCTCCATTACTATTATTTCCTTTAATAGCAAAAAAAATATATCCCTTCTTAACCTCTTTGCTATTAGTGGATAGTCCTGTAATTTTAATTTTCTTTTTTTCTTCTGGAATATTATTAATTAAATTTTTCAACAACATATTGATCAGTAAACTCATCGGTATTTATGGCTAAAATTGGCCCAATTTTTTCTATTATTTTGCCTGCAACATAAACAGAGTTCCAACCAGATGTGTTATAAGGCGCTTTAGTCTTTATTCCTCTGTAGTTATAAATCAAATCTTCATTAATTTGAGGATTTTCTAGCATCACAAGAAGAGTGTATTTTG
>Ga0209631_10004259_pt1 | contig 15920 bp, 17 predicted proteins | sample COG_08_FD_184752 | JGI IMG/M metagenome (GOLD analysis project Ga0209631, IMG submission 184752) | Pelagic Microbial community sample from North Sea - COGITO 998_met_08 (SPAdes) (version 2) | ecosystem: Environmental > Aquatic > Marine > Neritic zone/Coastal water | place: Helgoland, sampling...
ACCCCCAGCTCGGTTGCCCGCTGCAGGGCTTGGCGCATGGGGTCTTTTTTGAGGACCGCCAGGAGCAGGGTAATTCGAAGTTCAGATTCTCTATTGACTGGATCGTGTTGCTCAATGTGAACCCAAAGCCGGTCTTTCTTAACGTCGATAACCTTTGCCTGGAATTCTCCACCACTGCCGTTGAAGATAATGAGCGGATCCGAGACGCGTAGTTTAAGAACGTGAGCCAGGTGATGGGCTTTCGATCCATCCAGAATGATGACATCGCTGAGTTTGATAGATTGATCAACAAAGATCCGAGGAGTATGCACTTTAATAACCGAGGTTTTTGAGAATCCTCGCACTGGGTTTAGAGAGATTCAAGGTGTAGAAGTGCAGGCCAGGCGCACCCCCGTCGATGAGGCGCTGACAAAGGCGGGTTACGACGTCCGTCCCAAAGCCTTTAATCGCATCAGTATCATCGCCAAAATCTTCGAGGCGCTTGACCATCCATCGGGGCAGATCGGCTCCGCAGATATCAGAAAAACGCCTCAAACCTTTAAGGTTGGTAATTGGCATGATGCCCGGGACAATCGGGAGCTCGATATTGCGAGCTTGGCATTCATCGATGTACCGAAAGTAGGCATCGGCATTATAAAAATACTGGGTAATCGCTGCATTTGCGCCGGCCGCCACTTTTTCTTTAAAAAAAGTCAGCTCACTCTGAACTGAGCTTGATTCAGGATGTATCTCTGGATACGCGGCAACACTGATATGAAAATGCGAACCAGTTTCTGCTCGCACGAATGAAACCAGCTCTGCAGCGTGCGACATCTTGCTTTGGCCCAAACCAGACTGACGATCTCCCCGCAACGCGACCAATCGATGGATACCGGCTTGTTGATACTCCTTTAACAGCGCCGAGATGGTCTCTTTTGTGTCGCCACCGAACGAGAGGTGCGGCGCGACGGGAACGGCGGTTTGACCCAAGGCCAGCGCGGCTTCTTTGGTGCCATCACGGGTTGATCCCCCAGCGCCGTAGGTAACGCTGACGTATTCCGGATTAAAGACGGCGAGGCGGTCTTGGCTACGAAGCAGGGCGGCTGTTGCCTCCTCGGTCTTGGGTGCCGAAAACTCAAAGCTGATAGGGACCTGGCTCATAAGGGCGGGCTATTTCTCGTCTGACAAAGCTGCTACCCGATCGGTTCGTTCCCAAGAAAAACTGTCTTCAGTTCGTCCGAAATGGCCGTAGGCCGCAGTCGGTAGATAAATAGGCCGTTTTAGATTGAGCATTTCGATCAAACCCTTGGGGCGAAGATCAAAGTGGACGCCAATTAAGGCTTCGATGCGTTCATCTGACAGCCGCCCGGTGCCAAAGGTATTGACGCTGATCGAGGTAGGCTCGGCAACGCCAATCGCATAAGACACTTGGATTTCGCAGCGATCAGCAAGACCCGCAGCCACGATGTTTTTAGCCACATAACGCCCGGCGTAGGCCGCACTGCGGTCAACTTTGGATGGATCCTTGCCAGAGAATGCGCCGCCGCCGTGTCGCGCCATGCCGCCGTAGGTGTCCACGATGATTTTACGACCCGTCAATCCGCAATCGCCGACGGGGCCGCCAATGACGAAATTTCCGGTGGGGTTGATGAAAAATTTTGTATCCGCTGACAACCAATTGGCGGGCAGAACAGGTTTAATGATCTCCTCCATCACGGCTTCTTGGAGATCTTTTAAAGTGACGTCTGGATCATGCTGGGTGGATAACACAACCGCTTCAACGCCCTGTGGGTTGCCCGCATCATCATAGCGAAAAGTGACCTGACTCTTGGCGTCGGGACGCAAAAATTGGAGGGTTCCGTTTTTTCGGACCTCAGCTTGGCGCTTAACCAGAAGATGTGAGTAGGTGATGGGCGCCGGCATGAGGACGTCGGTTTCATTACTCGCATAACCGAACATCAAACCTTGATCACCGGCACCCTGCTCATGATCTGTTGACTCATCAACCCCCATGGCAATGTCGGGTGACTGCTTTCCCAAAGCGTTTAGGATCGCGCAAGAGGCACCGTCAAAACCGACGTCCGAGCTGTCGTAGCCGATGTCTAAGATCACATCTCGCGTGATTTGCTCATAGTCTATCTGAGCGCTTGAGGTAATCTCCCCAGCCAATACCACCATGCCGGTCTTCACCATTGTTTCGCAGGCGACTCTCGCATTGGGATCTTGCTCGAGCAACGCGTCGAGTATCGCGTCGGAGATTTGATCCGACATTTTATCGGGATGTCCTTCAGAAACCGACTCCGATGTGAATAGGCTGTTGTTCGCCATGCTTGATTTCCAAATAAAAAAGAGCGCCAATGATACTGATTTTTGGTTCCTTGAACTACGTTTTGGTCTTGAAAAGCGTTCAAGGTCTTTGGCCCTGGAATTCATTTTCGAGGTACTGGGTTTGAGTAAAGGCTAAAATAATTGGATGTAGAGGGCTAAAGAATTGCTGATTGGATGACCTTAAGCGACAATAGGGTTTTCAGAAAGGATGCCTCCCATGAGCACAGCTCGAGACCGCGCCAACGCCATTCGTGCCCTAGCCATGGACGCAGTCCAAGCCGCAAAATCGGGTCACCCCGGAGCCCCGATGGGCATGGCGGATATGGCCGAGGTCCTTTGGCGAGAGGTCTTAAAGCATAACCCCGCCAATCCAAATTGGCCGGACCGAGACCGCTTTGTGCTCTCCAACGGTCATGGCTCAATGTTGATTTATAGTTTGCTCCATCTGACCGGCTATGACGTCAGCATCGAGGACCTCCGGTCTTTTAGGCAGCTGGGCTCAAAAACCCCCGGTCATCCTGAGCGCGGTTACACCCCTGGGGTCGAGACAACCACAGGCCCTCTGGGTCAGGGCCTCGCAAACGGTGTGGGCCTCGCCCTCGCCGAAAAGTTGCTGGCCAGTACCTTTAATCGAACGACGGCAGACGGTCGTAGCTTTGACATCGTTGATCACTGCACCTACGTCTTTGCCGGCGATGGCTGTTTGATGGAAGGGGTCTCTCACGAGGCCTGTTCGCTGGCAGGAACCTTGGGTCTTGGCAAACTCATTTGCCTGTATGACGACAATGGTATTTCAATCGATGGGCCCGTGTCGGGATGGTTTACCGACGATACGCCCGGGCGTTTCGAAGCCTACGGCTGGCAGGTTATTCCCGGGGTTGACGGCCATAGTGCTGAAGCCGTTCAAGCGGCCCTAGCGAGTGCCCGTGCCAACCCAGACCAACCAACATTGATTTGCTGCAAAACCACCATCGGCTTTGGTTCACCCAACAAGGGCGGCACCGCGGGCAGCCACGGATCACCCCTCGGTGATGAGGAGATCGCAAAAACCCGAGAAGCGTTGAACTGGCCTTATCCCCCTTTCGAGATTCCCGCTGAACTTAGCGCGGAGTGGGATTGTAAAGTTCGGGGGGCCGATGCTGAAAACCAATGGCAGCAGTTGTTCAAAGAGTATGAATTAGCTTTCCCCGAGCTCGCTGCAGAATTTACGCGAAGAACATCCAATACGCTGCCTGCAGGCTGGTCAGCCTCCTTAACGGCGCTTCTGGAGGAGTACCAAAACGCAGGCAAAGCCCTTGCCAGCCGCCAAGCTTCGGGGGAAATCATCTCTCGGCTTTCCGCGCTGTTACCGGAGTTGGTGGGTGGATCGGCAGACCTCTCGGGTTCAAATAATACGATTTGGCCGGAAGCCCAGGCTGTGGGCGCGCTGCACCCAGACGGCAATTACATTTACTACGGGGTGCGTGAGTTCGGGATGACGGCCATTGCCAACGGCCTTGCTTTACATGGTGCAATCCGGCCCTTTACCGGGACCTTCCTTATGTTCATGGAGTACGCCCGGAACGCTGTTCGGATGTCCGCTTTGATGGGGTTACAAAATATTCACGTCTACACCCACGACAGCATTGGACAGGGCGAAGACGGTCCGACCCATCAGCCCGTCGAGCAACTGACCAACCTACGGACTACACCGCGCCTGAATGTCTGGCGTCCTTGCGATGCGGTTGAAACAGTAGGCGCTTGGCAGGCGGCGATTGAGCGCACTGAAGGACCGACTGCGCTGGTTTTTTCAAGACAGACTCTGGCGCACCAGGCTCGAAGCGATCTCCAGCGGTCTCAAATTTGCCAGGGTGCTTATGTACTCTTTGAACCGGAGACTGCACCCGTGGCCCTTATTATGGCCACAGGTTCGGAAGTTGAAATTGCTCGAGTCGCGGCGGTGAGGTTGTCAGAAAATGGTGTGCCCACCCGACTGGTATCCATGCCTTCCGCAGAGGTCTTCAGTGCCCAGTCGCTTGCCTATCAGGCTTCGGTTCTACCGGAATCAATTCGAGCGAGAGTCGCGGTGGAAGCTGGTCATGGTGACTATTGGCGAAAATGGGTCGGTCTCGAAGGCAATGTTGTAGGTTTGAATGAGTACGGAGAATCTGCCCCCGGCGCCGATGTACTGGCGCACTTCGGGTTTAGTGCAGAGGCCATTGAGCGCTGCGTCAAAGAGCTTCTTTGATATGCGGTTGCCGACCCTCGCTGATTTTGAACTCGGTGGTCAAACCGTTTTGGTTCGTCAAGACCTGAACGTGCCGATTCAAGATGGTCAGATTACCAGTGATGCTCGGATTCGGGCGGCTTTGCCAACCTTGCGGGCCATCCGAGCGAAAGGCGGCAAACTAAGAATCATGTCCCATTTGGGTCGCCCCAAAGAAGGGGTGCCCATCGAAGATCAACCGGAAGTCAGTTTGGCGCCCGTGGCTGCGGCACTCGAGGCATTGCTCGGCGAGACGGTCACACTGGTCGATGATTATCTCTCTGGGATTTCCGGCGAGGGCGACAACATTTTATTATTCGAAAATGTTCGGATTAATGCGGGCGAAAAAAACAATGATGAAGCCTTGTCGAGGCGGCTCGCGGGGCTCTGCGACATCTTCGTGATGGATGCCTTTGGCACCGCGCACCGCGCCCAGGCTTCGACAGCGGGTATTGTCCAATTTGCGCCTAAGGTCTGTGTTGGGCCATTGGTAGAAGCCGAGCTGGAGGCATTGGCCCGGGCCCTTGAATGCCCCAAACCGCCAGTGGTTGCGATTGTGGGGGGCAGTAAAGTATCGAGCAAACTGAGTGTATTGGAGTCTCTGAGCGATCAAGTCGATACGTTGGTGGTGGGCGGTGGTATTGCCAATACTTTTTTAGCGGCAGCGGGAATCGATGTTGGCGCATCGCTTTATGAGCCCGACCTGGTTGAGGCGGCCAGAAGAATTGCCGAGAAAGTTCAGATTCCAGATGTGATCGATGTGGTGGTGAGTCAGCGGTTTGCGTCGGATGCGCCTGCTGAAACGAAGTGGGTTGGAGACATTGGCAGCCAAGACATGATTCTTGACCTTGGACCTGAGACCATGAAGGGTATTCAGCCGCGTATTGCCCAAGCTAAAACGATCATTTGGAATGGCCCCGTCGGGGTTTTTGAGTTTGCCCAGTTTGCCCCGGGAACCCGCGTGCTGACCCAAGCGATTGCGGATAGCGAAGGATTCTCCCTGGCAGGGGGCGGCGATACGCTAGCCGCCATTGAGACCTTTGGGGTCGAAGATCAAATCGGCTATATCTCAACCGGGGGTGGCGCCTTTTTAGAGTTTATTGAAGGGAAAACCCTGCCTGCGATCGCGGCAATCGAGGCAAGGGTTGAGTCGGATCCGCACATCCAGAAGCCAGTTTAAGGAGCGCATTATGGCATTAGTGAGTATGAGACAGCTGTTAGACCACGCCGCGGAACACGACTACGGCGTTCCGGCGTTTAATGTCAACAATCTTGAGCAAATGCGGGCGATTATGGAGGCTGCTCGTGAAACCGATGCACCTGTTATCGTGCAAGCCTCTGCAGGGGCAAGAAAATATGCCGGAAGTAATTTCTTGCGGCACCTAATTTTAGCAGCGATCGAAGAGTTTCCTGAGATTCCCGTAGTGATGCACCAAGATCACGGCGCCTCGCCTGCTGCCTGTCAGCAGTCTATCCAGCTGGGGTTTTCCTCGGTGATGATGGATGGATCGCTCTTAGAGGATCAGAAGACCCCGGCAAGCTATGACTACAATGTTGCCGTGACCCAACAGACCGTCGCGATGGCGCATGCCTGCGGGGTGACCGTTGAGGGTGAGCTCGGCTGTTTGGGTTCGCTTGAAACCGGTGAGGCAGGGGAGGAAGATGGGGTGGGCGCGAGCGGCACCTTATCGATGGATCAGTTATTGACAGATCCGGAACAGGCCGCGGATTTCATCGAGCAAACCGGGTGCGATGCTCTGGCCATCGCAATCGGAACCAGTCACGGTGCCTACAAATTTTCTCGGCCGCCGACAGGGGATATTTTGGCCATTGAGCAAATCAAACAAATTCATCAAAAAATCCCCAACACCCATCTCGTTATGCATGGTTCATCGAGTGTGCCCCAGGACTGGCTAGCGGTGATCAACGAATTTGGTGGCGAGATTCCAGAAACCTACGGTGTACCTGTGAGTGAGATTCAAGAAGGCATCCGTCATGGTGTTCGCAAAATTAATATCGATACTGATCTAAGATTGGCCTCGACCGGCGCTATTCGTCGTTTCCTTGCACAAAATCCTGCTGAATTCGATCCTAGAAAGTATCTCGCTGCTTCGACCGCGGCCATGAAAGACATTGTGATTGCCCGTTATGAGGCGTTTGGAACCGCCGGTCATGCGTCATCAATTAAGCCTATCAATCTTGAGGCGATGGCCCAGCGCTACCGCGCCGAAGGCGCCTAATGTGCTGTCAGATCTTCAAAGCCAGTCCTTAGCGCAGATCTTTGATGCCGATGGGGTTTTAGTTTCTGAAGCCGATCGTACACATTATGGGCAGGACTGGTCGAGGTTCATTGCGCCAGACCCCTCCGCGATCGTTTTTCCGAAAGAAGTCTCCCAATTAAAAGCATTGGTGGCTTTTGCCCGAGCCGAACAGATTGGATTGGTGCCCTCCGGTGGTCGAACCGGACTTTCAGGGGGTGCAACAGCAGCCCGTGGTGAAGTCGTTGTTTCGTTTGAGCGGATGAACCGGGTGTTAGATTTTGATGAGGCATCTCGACTCGTGCTTGTCGAGCCCGGGGTCATTACTCAGCAACTCCAGCAGTTTGCGATGAATCAAGGACATTACTATCCCGTTGATTTTGCGTCTTCGGGTTCGAGTCATATCGGCGGCAACATTGCGACCAATGCCGGCGGGATCAAAGTTTTGCGCTATGGCTTGACCCGCGAATGGGTGGCCGGATTGGAGGTAGTGACCGGCAATGGTGATCATCTCTCGCTCAATCACGGCTTGGTCAAAAACGCGACTGGGATTGATCAGCGCCATCTCTTTGTTGGTTCCGAGGGCATTTTAGGATTCACCTCCGCCGCTTGGATGAAACTGACCGAGGCTCCCCAGCCATTGCGTGTGATGCTGCTGGCTGTGCCGAGTATGCGAATTGCGTTGTCGGTATTGGCAGAGTGCCAAAGGCATCTTAACTTAACGGCATTTGAGTTCTTTTCACGAGAGGCCTTAATGCAGGTCCGCAATCATTTATCGTTGGCTGCTCCGCTGTCCGACGCACCGTTTTACGTGTTGTGCGAGTTTGAGCAAATCAAGGGCGCCGAAGCTGGGCTCAGTGATGCCGCAGATATCTACGCGAAGTTGTCCGAAAAATCTTGGGTGAGCGATGGTGTTATCGCCCAAAGCGACCGGGAAAACCAATCACTCTGGCGGTATCGTGAGGGTATTTCTGAGGCGATCACGCCGCGTACGCCCTACAAGCATGATCTGTCGGTACGCATCAGTCGAGCGCCAGAATTTTTAGAAGCCGTAGAAAGCACACTCAAAATCGCTGCCTTACCCTTTGAAATCATATGGTTTGGACACATCGGCGACGGTAACGTGCATCTCAATATTCTCCGGCCTGAGGATTGGTCTGTTGCGCGGTTTATAAAAGCCTGCGAGCCCTTAGGGCTTCAAATTATGCAGGTCGTGGCAACATTCAATGGCAGCGTATCGGCAGAGCATGGTGTTGGGCTTTTGAAGAAAGATTATCTTCCTTTCACGAAAAGCGATTCAGAGCGCGCCATGATGCGCAACATCAAGCGGGTTTATGATCCCGATGGTGTGATGAACCCGGGTAAAATTTTTGATTAATGCGCGAATCAAGATTGGCTTGTGGATTGACCCTAGACAGACTGGGGTTTTGTGCTTTTAGTGGCTCACTTTTAGGACATGCTTTGGTCTGAGGATTAACGTTATTGAAACCTTTTGTCGGTCTGAAGCGTCCAAAGCCGAGCTGGTTCCGCGTTGCTCAATACCCACCGATCGACGGGGTTTACCGAGTATAAAAAACTGAGGGGCCTGGCTTGAATCAGGTTCCAAAACATAGTCTGGATCGAATTTTTCAACGAACCACTCAATTCAATGCTATTTCGTCCGTAGACGATCGGGCTACCTTAAAAGGTTCAGAACACCGCGATGAACGATGGCCCCAGAGGGGGTCTAGGCAGGGAGTTCCCGCCCACTTGTAAATGTGCCGACCTGGTTGTTGTGGTCCATCAACAGCACATCAGCACCTCGGTTCGCGAATAGGCCATTGGTGACAACCCCGGGAATTTGATTGATGGCGGCTTCGAGTGATGCTGGATCAGGGATCTCAAGGTCGTGCACATCGATGATCTGATGGCCATTATCGGTGATCGTGCCTTGCCGCAGTACGGGTGTACCACCGAGTTTGACCATCTCGAGCGCAACCAGGGACCGAGCCATTGAAATGACTTCAATCGGTAGCGGGAAGGCTCCCAACTGCTTGACCCATTTACTGCTGTCAGCAATGCAGACAAAACACTCGGAAGCGCTCGCAACAATTTTCTCTCGGGTTAATGCCGCGCCGCCGCCTTTAATCATGCTGAAATCGTTCGATATTTCGTCGGCGCCGTCGACGTAAACCGCGAGGGAGGAAACTTCAGTCAGTGAAACGACCTGAATACCGTGACTCTTAAGACGGTTTGCCGACGCATCAGAGCTGGCTACAGCGCCCGCAAATTTGTGTTGAACCTGCGCCAGCGCATCAATAAAAAAATTAGCCGTTGAGCCAGTGCCCACCCCAATATAGGTCTCGATTTCGAGCATTGGGTCAATATATTCAGCAGCGGCAATCCCTAGAAGTTTTTTCTTTTCGTCTTGGTCCATTGGGATAGCGCCTTTTGAAAATTTGTTGGGTTGGGTCAGTTTACCTGAAGCGGTCCCGATCTGTTTGGACGAATGCTGGGACTTTTCTTATCAACGGCGTTGCCTCTGGCGCTCCTTCGAGCAAGGGCTTGAGTGAGCTTGTCGAGTAGTCATTCCTATGGACTTGTCGCGTGATGATCCATTCTTGGGAAGATCAAAACCTGTCCCGACGGCAGATGACGGTCGACAGGTGTCATTATCGGGAGTCGGCGTGATAGCGCTCGAACTCGGCTTCAAAGCTCATCAGCGCCGGATCTTTAACATGATCGATGTAAAGACGTCCTTGAAGATGGTCCAGTTCATGCTGCACCACTGTTGCAGGAAATCCCGAAAATTGAGCCTCGATGGTTTTGCCCTGGTCATTGGTATAACAGACCTTGATGGATTGAGGCCGCTCGACGTAACCTCGCAGGCCAGGTATGGACAAGCAACCCTCCCAAAAACCAGCGGTGGTTGCATCTAGCACCTCAATCCTTGGGTTGATCAGTACGGTAAAGCCAAAGGCCGAGAGCGTCCCATAGCGCGAGTTGCCCTCAGGAATTTCGATAATCACCAGATTAAATGGAACATCAATTTGCGGTGCGGCCAGACCAATACCCCCCGCATCTTTAAGGGTGTCTCTCATGTCCGCAATCAACCTGTTGAAAGCGTCACTGCCAAGTTGATCGAGAGGGTAGTCCGCGGCTTGAATGCGTAGATTCGGGTGTCCCATTTTCAGAATCGGTTGAACTGCCATTGGGTCCTCCTAGTAGGGCTTAAGTTTAAAGGAAGTTGATGTAGGGCCCCCAGCCCACGTGATCATGCCGGAGCAGAAACCTCGATGACCTCGAGTGGTGTGATGACATAATCAAGATCAATATCCCAGGGATTACGTTCGAACTCACCCTCTTGAAAAGCATGGGCGAGCCCGATGAGGCAGGGTCGACTGGGAGCCTCAGCACACTCCGCCAGTGTCCGGTCGAAATATCCCCCCCCCATTCCCAACCGCTGACCGCCCCGGGAAAAAGCGGTCAGTGGCAGCAACAGCGCGTCGTGATGGGTTGCGCTCAGTAAAGACTCTGGTGGCACTTGGGGTTCAGGGATGTGATAACGGTTGTGCTTGTACTGGGTGTTGGGTTCAAGTTTTGCGAAGTTGAGCGATTGATCGGCTCTGATGACGGGCAGTGTGCAGGTGTAACCTAATTTGAGACATTCGCTGAGGATATCAAGCGGGGAAATTTCACCATCGCTTGGCCAATAGGCAGAAATCCGGGTAGCGCGGCGCGCTTTAAGCAGATTGAGACAGCTCGACGCGATGGTATTGGCCGCATCCATCTGCTCGTTGATGCTGAGGGATCGCCTCAGGGATCGGAAGTGCCGCCGTATCGCGTGGGTCAAAATGGCCTCAAGGAAGTCGCCTGTGTTGCAGATTAAATGCAGTTAAAATAGTGGTGCTAAACAAAAGCGACGCCCCAAATTGCCGCTGTCTGAAAGGCCCTTGAACCCTGCGGTTCAAGACGGTGGTCTCCAACGAACCGAAGGCTCTCCGCAGAACGGATGTGCGCACAAGTTTCGTTAAAAGACCTCCTAGCGTTCGCATAAAGGGTCGAGGACATATCGACTGGCTAACAATCCAGGGCGTCTTTCAAATTATAGCAGGGACCGGGCTGGGGTCTCTACGTTGATTCCGCGGTGATTTTAAGCGCCAGCTGCTTTGAGTGCGTCGATCAATTGATCAACTTTCAAAGTGCTTCCTTCGAGACTATGGCTCTGGGCTTCAAGCGAGGCCTGGGCAGATTGATTGCCACGGTCAGCGGCAAGAAAGTCGTTGGTGATGTTCAGCGCTGCCATAACGGCTAAGCGGTCGAGACCCAAAACGCTGCCGGAGCTTTTAATTTCCCGCATTTTTTGGTCCAAATAGAAAGCGGAGTCCCGTAGCGCTTGAACCTCATTGGCCGGACAGCTGATTTGATAATCTTTGTCAAAAATAGCGACGGTAATGGTCTCTTGCTGTGTCATTTCAATCTTGCTCCAGCGACTTGAGTCTTAGGATCATGGCCTCGACTTTGCCTTTGACTGCGACGTTGCGTTCGAGCAAAACCGATCGCTCTTGGCTCAGTCGTACGTTATCAGCTTGCAGTTGAGATTGTTTGGACAGCAGAGCCTCGCAGAGCTCGGTGAGTTCATCAAGTTTGGATTCTAGATCGGCTAGGCTCACAGGTGGCTCCTTTTATCTGACGGTAATATAAAGGTCGACCCAGACCAAGGTCAATGAAAGGGCCCACCCGAGGCACAAAACTCGCCTGACCACGGTGATCATCATACAATGAGGTTTGGAAATGAAAAGGGATCTGCGATATCCATGGAGGAAATGACCCACCAACAGATTGCGGGTGAATTAATAGCGCTGGGAAGTGACTGCGGACCTGGAGAGTTTCATGGTTTCGTCGTTGCCCGGGCGGCTCTCCGCGGCGCTTCTGAGGCGACACTGCCCCGGGAGGTTGCGATGGCTTGGCTTCAAGTTTCGCATCTCAGCGAGTCGTTGTACCAAGTTGCATCGAGTCTTTACAAGACGGCTATCGAGAGTTTGGAGGAGTTTGCGGATTTTGATCTAGCCCTACTTTTGCCAGATGACGAGACGGCGATGGACGATCGGTTTTCAGAACTTACGTGTTGGTGTAACGGATTTCTCGAGGAATTGCAGGCGAATCAGGGCTCGAACGATTGGCTGATGGATCCAGACTTTCAGGAAATGCGCTCAGACCTGAGCCAGATCGGACAAAGTTTAGCCCCTGTGCCTGATTCTGAAGCCAATGAAAACGACTATTTCGAAATCATTGAGTATGTCCGTGTGGTGGTTTTATCAGTTGCCACAGAGGCCCAACGATCGAAGATGCGTCTTCGGTGAGCGGCTCGATGACGGATTTACGGGGACGTAATGGATCGCTTTGACTATGTCATCGCCGGTGGTGGCCTTGTTGGGCTCGCTTGCGCTATTGAGTTCTCGCAGATGGGGTTGCGAGGGTTGCTGTTTGATCAGGGCGCTGAGCCTAAGGCACCTCCAGCCATCGGTCACGCTGAGATCGTTAATCATCAGTTGCTGAATGCGGTCTCACCCAGAGTGAGCGCGATCAATCCAGCGAGTATCCAATTTTTGGATCGGCTAGGCTGGCGATCAAACTACAGCGATGCTGGGTTGAGCCCATTTTCGGAAATGCTCGTTTGGGATGGAGAGGGCGGCGGTGATCTGGGGTTTCCCGCAGAGGGATTGATCATTGAGAATGATCGATTGCGTTGGGCCCTGCATCAGGTCGTAAAAGCACTGGTTCAAGCAGGAAGGTTGGTGTGTCGATGGCAGACCGGGATACAAGATGTTGAGGATGCAGCGGATGGGGTTTCGCTTCGATTAACTTCGGGTGAGGCAATCAGCGTAGAGTTGATGGTTGCTGCCGATGGCGCACGCTCGAAAACCCGAGACTTGCTTGGGATCCGGACCCTGAGCTGGCAATATAATCAGACTGCAATTGCCGGTGTCATCGCCACCGGTCGTCCCCATGGTCAGGTCGCCCGACAATGTTTTACGCCCGATGGCCCCTTGGCGTTCTTGCCCCTGCCTGAGCCCGATCAAAACGTGATTGTGTGGTCCTCGACCAAGAATGATGAGCGCCTGAATCTATCCCCAAGCGCATTGTGCGCCGAAATTGAGAAATATGCTGAGGGTGCACTGGGCCATGTGCGAGCGGTGGGCCCCTTGGCGCACTTTCCGCTGCAGCAACAACAGGCCCACCGGTATGTCGGCAAGGCTTCTGTTTTAGTCGGTGATGCTGCGCACAGCATCCATCCATTGGCCGGTCAAGGTCTCAATCTTGGATTTGCTGATGTTAAAGCACTGGCAGCGGCGCTTCAAAAAACGCGGCTCGGTTCAAAGCGAGGGCTCACTGCAGCGCTCCAGGTCTACCAGGGTCAGAGAAGACCGTTAAATCTTCGAATGATGGCAACGACGGAATTGCTCAAGCGGGTCTTTGACCCACCCTCCCCCGCACTTAGGCTGGCGCGTAATATAGGGTTACGCTGGCTTGATTCTCAGTCCCGGCTCAAGCAGGCGCTGACCTTGGCCGCCTCCGGCCACATGTAAGGGTTGAGATCGCCTCATTTGTGATGATGAACAAAACTGATGATCAAGCTGACCCGAATGCGGGGCACATTGAATTAAACTCCGTTAAACTCAACTCAAGTGCCGGTCGGTCAGAGAAGTCGCAATGAAACAGACGAGGCTTGCCCCTAATCATCTAGCCGCGGGCGGAAAAATGGTGGACTTCAGTGGCTGGGAAATGCCCCTCCATTACGGTTCCCAGATGGACGAGCATCATGCCGTTCGACAATCTGTTGGCATGTTTGATGTTTCCCACATGAGCGTTGTTGACGTGCAAGGCCGGGACAGTGCCCCTTACCTTCAGAAGTTGCTCGCCAATGATGTGGCTCGGCTCAAGGCGCCCGGCCGGGCTTTGTATTCGGCAATGCTCAATCCCACCGGTGGCGTAAAGGATGATTTGATTGTTTATCGGTTGGCGCTGGGTTATCGGTTGGTGGTCAATTGCGGAACCCGAGATAAGGACCTCGCATGGATGCGAGTTTGTAGTAGCGGGTTCGAAGTTGAGATCCTAGAGCGATCTGAGTTGGCGTTAATTGCCGTGCAAGGCCCAGAGTCTCTAAACCTTTTGGATGCCATCCTTGAGCCACATCAACAGTCGCTGCTTGCAGGCTTGGCGCCTTTTGAGGGGGGGTTCGCTGGGGATTGGTTTTTGGCGAGAACCGGGTACACCGGGGAGTTGGGGGTTGAAGTGATGTTGCCGAATTCGGCGGCGGAGGGGTTGTGGACAGCCTTGATGGCGGCTGGCGTGCGGCCGATAGGACTGGGCGCGCGCGATACCCTGCGCCTTGAGGCGGGAATGAATCTCTACGGTCAGGATATGGATGAATCCCATTCGCCGTTGTCATCGAACCTTGAGTGGACGTTGAAACACAATGGTCGGGATTTTATCGGCGAGGCTGCAGTCTTAGAAATGAAAGCTAGCGAAGCCTCGAGCGCGTTGATCGGTTTAGTGATGCTCGGGCGGGGCGTATTGCGGGCACATTATCCGGTGTACGCCCAGGACATTTTGGTGGGTGAAATCACCAGCGGGGCCTTCTCGCCGACGTTACAAGCGGGCATTGGTTTCGCGCGGGTAAAGCCTTGGGAGGGTCCGCTTTCTGTCGAAATACGCGGCAAACGCCAAGCGGTAGAACCCGTTTCCCTGCCTTTTGTCCGGAGAGGCCAAAAAGTCTACGAAAAGATGATCGCCGAAACGTGATTGGATCGTAAAATTGTGATTTAGAAAAATATTTAATGAAAGGAAAAGACAGTGGCGGAAGTTCGAGAAGATTTGCGGTATCAAAGCTCTCACGAGTGGGTGCGCCTTGAGGAAGATGGTACCGTGACCGTGGGGATCAGTGATCACGCTCAGGATGCCCTCGGAGACGTTGTTTTTGTTGAATTGCCCGAAGTCGGTCAGTCGGTCAATGCAGGAGACGACATAGCGGTGGTCGAGTCGGTAAAAGCCGCTTCGGATATTTACGCACCGATAGCAGGTCAAGTCATCGCTTGTAATGATCGGCTCGAATCAGAGCCAGAAACCGTCAATGAATCGCCCTTTGACGATGGCTGGTTTTTTAAGTTGGAAGTTACAGACCCCAATGCCCTGGCATCATTGCTGACAGCAGAGGCTTACGCGGACCTCTGCGCCAGCGAAGAAGCAGACTGAAAAACGCAGCAAAGCCCGAATATTTGAGATTCAACGCCTCCCTCAAACCGAGACAGGGGGCGTCTTCCAAAAACGGCCTTAACATCATCGAGCGCCTAATTTAGGAACACCCCAGTTTAGAAACACCCCAGTTTAGAAACATCCGAGTTGAGTAGAGGATCATCATGCCATTTATTCCCCATACGCCGCTTGACCAACAGCAGATGCTTGAGGTCATTGGCGCGCCAGATATTGAGGCGCTGTTTGACGAAATTCCAAAGGGCCTCAGAGCTGAGAAGCTCAACCAGATTCCGACTGGAATCTCTGAAATGGCGCTGGGTCAACTGATGAACCGGCGTGCCCGCCAGGATGAAGTTGACCTCTGCTTTTTAGGTGCAGGGGCGTACAACCATCATATTCCTGCGGCGATTTGGGACCTAGTGGCTCGGGGTGAATTCATGACCGCGTATACGCCGTATCAAGCCGAGGCGAGTCAAGGCACACTCCAATTGATTTATGAATTCCAGACGATGATCAGCAGGTTGACAGCAATGGAGGTTGCCAATGCCTCGGTCTACGACGGCGCGACCGCTCTGGCTGAAGCTATGTTGATGGCGGTGCGTGCCAACAAACGCAATCGAAGCAAGCGGATCCTGGTTGCGGGCAACATCCACCCTCAATACCTAGAGACCTGTCGGACCATTGTGAAGCCCCAGGGATTGACCCTTGATGTGCTCGATTATGATCCACGGACAGGCCGGGTCGATCTAGATAGCGATCGCGTTCAGGACGCCGCTGCGCTTGCTGTGAGCTATCCAAACTTTTTTGGGGGCCTAGATCCTGTTGATCAATTGACAGATATTGCTTCGGCCGCTGGTGCCCTGGTCATTGGAGTG
>Ga0209631_10004266_pt1 | contig 15904 bp, 14 predicted proteins | sample COG_08_FD_184752 | JGI IMG/M metagenome (GOLD analysis project Ga0209631, IMG submission 184752) | Pelagic Microbial community sample from North Sea - COGITO 998_met_08 (SPAdes) (version 2) | ecosystem: Environmental > Aquatic > Marine > Neritic zone/Coastal water | place: Helgoland, sampling...
TGTGATTGTATGATTGAAATGGGATGGGGTCCTTATCAGAATGATCATGAAGATGCTAATGGTCAATTTGAAATGAATTGGGATTATGATGATTGTTTATTGACTGCTGATAGACATACTTTCTTTAAATTCATGGTCAAAACTATTGCAGAGAAACATGGTTTAAGAGCTACATTTATGCCTAAACCATTTGAAAATTTAACTGGTAATGGGTGTCATGCGCATATTTCTGTTTGGGATGGAAACAAAAATAAGTTTTTAGATAAATCAAATAATCTGGGATTAAGTAAGATGGCTTATAATTTTCTTGGTGGAGTAATTAAAAACGCATCATCTTTATCTGCTTTTTTTAATCCTACAATAAACAGTTATCGAAGAATTAACGCTCCACCTACAAAATCTGGAGCATCATGGTCACCAAGTAGCATTTCTTATACTGGCAATAATAGAACTCACATGATTAGAATTCCTGATCCAGGTAGGTTTGAATTGAGATTGATGGATGGTTCGGCTAACCCTTATTTATTACAAGCAAGTGTCTTAGCCGCAGGTTTGGATGGGTTAAAAAATAAGATTGATCCAGGAAAACCATTAAATTGCAATATGTATGAAGAACATGAAAAATATCCAAACCTTCCAAAACTTCCAGATGAGCTAGATCAATCTCTTGAAAAACTTAAAAATAATAAGGATATGAATGATGCTTTTGGTAAAGAAACAATAAACAGTTATATCAAGCTTAGAAATTTAGAACTTAAAGAATTTAAACAAAAAGAAAATTTTGATAAAACCAAACCTATTACTAGGTGGGAACGAGATAATACGTTAGACTGTTAAAATATGACAATTTTATCTAACGGCCATTTGTGGAAACACAGTGAGTTTATTAAGAATAAAAATTTTTCATTTGATAAAAATAAAATTTTAGACTCATTATCAAAAAAAGATATAGATGATGCTTATTTAAGTATTTCTGGTTGGGAAGGATATTCTCCAACACCATTAATTGAATTAAATAAACTTTCAAAAGAACTAAACATAAATAAAATTTTTTACAAAGATGAGAGTAAAAGATTTGGTCTTAAATCTTTTAAGGCGCTAGGGGGAGCTTATGCTGTAGAAAAAGTTTCTAATGGAAATAAAGATATTATAGTTGCAACCGCAACAGCAGGTAATCACGGTAGATCTGTTGCGTGGGGCGCTAGAAGACTTGGTCTTAAATGTAAAATTTTTATTAGTGAATTTGTTAGTGAAGCGAGAGGACAGGCAATGGCTGAGCTTGGAGCCGATGTGGTAAAAGTTAAAGGTAATTATGAAAAATCATTAATTGAATGTATTAAACAATCAACAGATAACAACTGGCAAATTGTTCAAGATGTTGCTTGGAAAGATTACATGATTGTTCCTAAGTATACGATGGCTGGTTACACTGTTATGATGAAAGAAATTGTTGATCAAATTAACCAAAACAAGATTTCTCACATAATTTTACAAGCAGGTGTTGGTGGAATGGCTGGAGCAATGGTTGCAGGTATTGCAAGATATTTAGACTATGTGCCAATTACTTTAGTCGTTGAACCAGATAGTGCAGCTTGTGTTTTAGCAAGTATAAAAACTGGGAAAATAGAAAAAATAGATATTAAAAGAGAGAGTTTAATGGGTGGTATGTCTTGTGGTGAGGTATCATTGGTGCCTTGGAAGATACTTAAGAATTCAGTTAAGTATTGTATAAGCTTACCAGATGATGATATTGCAAAAACTATGAGGTTATTAGGAAATTCTAGTTTTAGCGATCAACCCATAATTGCTGGTGAAAATTCTGCACCAGGAGTGATTAGTTTAATTGCAAGTTGTGAGGATCAGAATATTAAACAAAATTTAAAATTAGATCAAAATTCAAATGTTTTGGTGATTGGTTGTGAGGGTGATACTGACCAAAAAATGTACCAAAAATTAATTAATCAAAATTAATTATATGACCGATACAGGAATTTTTTGGATAAGAGATGATTTCAGGTTAGAGAATAATCCTGCATTATCTTTCGCAACTCAAAATCACAATAGTGTAATTGCATTATTTATCTATAATAACAAGAATTTCGATAATCAAACTGAAGCCCAAAAATGGTGGGTTTCAAAATCATTAGAAGTATTTAAACAAGACTTATCTAAATATAATATTAACCTTCAGATAGTAAAAAGTGATGAACTAGAACTTTTTTCGAAGATTAAAAAGAAAGACAATCTTTCTATATATTGGAATAAGGTTTATGAACCAGATGTAATTAATAAAGGAAAAAAAATTAGAGATGTTTTTTTAAAAAATGAAATCAGTTTCAAATATTTTAAAGGAAATATTTTAAATGAATTTCAAGAAGTAACAAAAAATGATGGAACACCTTTTAAAGTCTTTACTCCTTTTTGGAGAGCAGCTGAACAAAAATATTTAAGCTTACCACCTGCCAAAAATTACATTGTTAAAAAAAAAATTAAAAAAAAAAATTTTTTTAAAAATTGTATTGAACCTAAGCATATTTTGCCTAAAAAAAATTGGTATAAAAAATTTGATAAATACTGGAAAATATCTGAAACAAATTCTAAAAAGATTTTAAAGGAATTAATAGAAAATAAAATTAAAGACTATGGAACTACAAGAGATATTCCGTTTGTTGAGGGAACTTCAAAGCTTTCACCATATATAAAACATGGTCAAATTCATGTAGCAAGTATATGGAAAAAATGTCATGAAATAAAATCTAAAGGTATAGGTTATAGAAAATATATTAATGAGCTAGGGTGGAGAGAATTTTCACATAGTTTAATAAATTATTTTCCAGAATTTTTAAAAGGTAATTATAGAAAAGATTTTGATAAGTTTCCTTGGGTTAAAAATGATAAACATCTTAAAGCATGGAAAACAGGAATGACTGGCTATCCAATAGTTGATGCTGGAATGAGAGAGTTATATGAGACGGGATGGATGCATAATAGAGTTCGTATGGTGGTTGGATCTTTTTTAGTCAAACATTTGAGAATTAATTGGATTGAGGGTGAAAAGCATTTTAGAAATTGTTTGTTAGACTTTAATAAAGCTAATAATGTAGCACAATGGCAATGGGTTGCTGGATGTGGCGCAGATGCTGCTCCGTATTTTAGAATATTCAATCCTATCCTTCAGGGTGAAAAATTTGATAAAGAGGGTTTATATGTAAAAAAGTGGGTACCTGAACTAAATAAAGTGCCTGCAAAATTCATTCATAAACCTTGGGAGATAGATTTGAAGTATCAACATGTAATCAAAACTATTATTGGAAAAGATTATCCAAATCCTATTGTTAATCATGAACAAGCAAGAACTGCTGCGCTAGAAGCTTTTCAATCATTAAAAAAAAAATAATTTAATCCCCGATAAAATGATGAATTATTGTTCGTTTTTGAGGATGAAGTCTATGCTCAAACAAAAAAATACCTTGCCAGGTTCCTAATAAAACTTCTTTATTTTTTAAACTTAATGAAATTTGATTATTTGTAAGAGCAGACTTAATATGAGCAGGCATATCATCTTTACCTTCAGTTGTGTGAACATACAATGAATTGTTCATAGGAACTAACTTATCAAAATATTTAATCAAATCTATTTGAACATCTGGATCTGCATTTTCTTGAATTATTAGAGATGCACTTGTGTGTTGAATGCTTAAGTTAATAATTCCATTTTTAAAATCATTTTTTTTTACCCAATCTAAAGTATTATCTGTAAAGTCATAAAGTTTTTGACCATTTGTGATAATTTGTAGATCAAAGAATTCTTGTTTCATAATTTAATTATATTTAATAGAAGTTAGTTCGTATAAACGGCTTATAGTTCTTTTAAAAGGTTCAAGAAGATTTTTAGATGAATTAATAAAATTTAATTCCAATTGTGATGTAATCATCATTGGAATTTTTTTTTCATAGGTAATATCAATTAATGAAATAAATCTTTGTTGTTGATTAGAATTGTTTTCATTAAAGTCAGGTAAATTTTCTATGAATAGAAAATCCGAAATATCAGCAATTGCTATATAATCTTCAGGTCCTAAATTTCTATCACATAATTCATTAAAATTAAATTTAACAATCCCATCAAAAAAATTTTCTATCAAAAATTCACGTCCTTTTATTTTTAAAATTTTTGTTGTTTTTTTTTTATTTTTTGTAATTTTTCTAAAATATTTGTTAAACATAAAATTTGTTGATTCATCAACAGGATAGAGAAATCTTTCTAAATTTATATTTTTACTTGCACGATAATCTTCATTGATAATTAATTCTTTTTCAAAACAATTGTTTTCTAATATTTTTATGAATGGAATGAACTGATCTCTTTGTAAACCATCTTTATAAAGATCATTAATTTTTATATTTGAAGAAAAAATTACTTTTATATTTTCCTCAAAAATTCTTTTAAATAATCTACCTAATATCATTGCATCAACAATATTAGTTACTTGGAACTCATCAAAGTATAGCAAATTAACATTTTTACCTAATTCTTTAACAAAAATATTAATTCCATTTTCTTTATCTTCATTTTGAAAAATAGAATTATGAAATCTAATCATAAATTCATTAAAATGGAGTCTCAATTTTTTTTTTTCTACTCTATCAAAAAAAAAATTTAAAATCATTGTTTTGCCAACACCAACATCACCAACTAAATAAAAGCCAAGTTTATTCTGTTTTTTTATAAAAATTTTATCAAAAAAACTTTTATTAAAATTATTTGAATAATATTTTTTTAGGTGGTCAATAACTGCTAATTGGTTATGATTTATTTCATACTGGTTATCTTCACAATAATTTTTAAAAAGTTTTTTTAAGTTCATTTTTTTGTTTTAAAATCTATTCCATATTCTGACCTAGGACCTTTTCTTAATCCGAAAGGTCCAGGTATGAATATTGTCATGGGACTTGTTCCAGGTTTTAAATCTACTCTATGAAAAGAATTGGCTGATCGAAATCCTATGTAACCAGGTTTTCGCCAAAATTTACCTTTTACTGTTGTTTCCCAGTACCCACCTTTAAGTATTATAGTCATATACGGGCATAAATGATTATGAACTCCATCACCATGATCGTCTGCTAACATTTCATGTATCAAAATATTAAATGGAAACCATTTAGGTCTATTTCTAAATAAAATATAGTATCGATTCATCCATGGTTTAGCTAAATCAAATCTAGGGTGTGAAGGACCTCTATCAAGAACAACTTTTTTTCTCCCTATTTTATTTAGGAATTTTAGGATCATTACTAGTTATACTTGATAATAGAACCATTTTTAATAACAAATAAGTTTTTATCATAAATGAATGGTTTAGATACAAAATCACTTGAAATTTTTTCTACTTTTAAAACGCTTCCAGAAGTTAATTGTACTACGATCAATTTTCCATCGTTATTGCTCAAATAAAGCAAATCTCTACCAATTATGAATCCAACAGGTTTAATATCTTTTCTTTTTTTGGGCTTATAATCTTTATAAATATCATTCACTCTAATAATATTTCCTTGTTTTTTTTCTATAGTGTATAAAAAACCATCCTCTGAAATAGTAAAAATTAAATTTTGTATTATAATTGGTGTTAAGTTGGAATTAATCTTATTTTTCCAATTAATTGAACCGTTTTCAGAATTAATTGAATAAATCTCGTTTTTATTATTTGAAAAATAGATTGAGTTTCCATCACTCACCAATTTTGAGGTTTTAAAGCTATAAGTTTCATTAATAATATTGCTGTTCTGTGTTGGTAATTGCCAAGTAATTAATCCAGTTTCAATATCTATTGCAGTAATGTCTCCTACAGAATTATTAAAGATAACTTGCCCATTTATAGTTATAATTGAATATTTAGAAGCTGACACGGTTAATGAATTCTCTGTTTGAAGACTCCAGCATTCAGAGCCATCTTCCAGTTTAAAACATCTTATTATGTTTTTGTAATCAACTGCAAAAAACATATCGTTGTAAACTTTTATTTCAGAGTTAAATGGATAATCGCTATTTTTAGACCAAATTAAATTGCCATTTTCCAAATTAATTAAATGTAATTTTGCTAAATTATCAATAATAATCAATTTATTTTTGTTTATTTTAAAAGTTAACTTTGGATTAATCTTTTTTTCAGATTTTGAGTAATAATTTTTTTTCCAAATAATTTTTTGATTATTATCATATCGGATAATAGTGCCTGTATTATCAAAAAAGATTAAGCTATTTTTCAAAAATATTGGTTCAAAATTAAGTTGATTGATATTTTTAAATTTTGAAAATTTAAAAACACCAATTTTGTTTAGTGATCCTGAATATTCTAATGATCCAAAGTTATTAAGATTATCAATAATTCTATTTTTTGCTTTTGGTAGATCTAATTTAATTTTTGGATTAAATTCTTTTGAAAACTTTTTTTCTTCAGTTAGGATTGTTGTTATATTTTTATCTTTTTGAATATTTTTAGTTTTCCATAATTTAGAGTCTTCATTTAAAGAACAATTTGATAGAAAAAATGAAAATAAAATAAAAAAAAATGTTCTAATCACTTAAATCTCTATTTAATCTTTTTTGTGCTTCCTTAGCTATATCTTGATTTGAATTATCTAAATTTAATATTAAACTAAAAAATTCCTTTGATTTTTTTTTTTCATTTTTCGAATAAAAGTATTCAGCTACTAAATATAAGGCGTGTGACTTCCAAACACTTTGAGAATTTATCAATGGATTTAAGATTTCTAGTAATAGATTTTCTTCAATAAAATCAGCATTGAAAAGAGCTTTCTTGTAAATAATTAGATTTTTAATCTCTTCTTCAAGTGAAGTTTTGTTTATTAAAATATCAAATAAACTATTAATCTCATCCCTATCATCAATTAATTTATTATCTATTATAAAATAAAGAGCTAAAGGTGAGTATGTGCTATCTTTATTCATAATAATTTCTTTTAAAGATGAAACTATTTCTGCATTGTTTGCATCTTTATAATCCATAACAACAGTATTATATTTATTTGAAATTAATTCCCTTTGTTTGCTTTTATATGTTTGGAAATAATAAAAACTTAAAATAATTAATATACCTAGTACAAAAGCTGATATTAAAATCTTTTTATTATCTAAAAAAAATGATCGTATTTTTTCAGAAGTTGTTTTTGTATCAATTAATTTAATTTCTTCATCCATTGTTAAATCATATTTCTTAAAACGTATTGAAGTATTCCACCATTTTTATAATACTCTAATTCATTTTTTGTATCTATCCTGCACAAAGTTTCTATTTTTTTATTTTCTCCTGATGCATATTTTATTTCAACAATCACTTTATCTGAAGGATTAATTCCATTTTCTATTTGAATTATGCTTATCAATTCTGAACCAATCAATTTTAAATTTGTTCTATTTGTATTGTTAATAAACTGCAAAGGTAAAATTCCCATACCAATCAAGTTTGATCTATGTATTCTCTCAAAACTTTCAGCAATCACAACTTTAATACCTAGTAATTTTGTACCTTTAGCTGCCCAATCTCGTGATGAACCTGTGCCATACTCTTTACCCCCAATTACTACTAAATCTGTTCCCCTTTTTTTATACTCAACAACAGCATCATAAATTGGCATTACCTTTTCTTCTGGGTATAATTTAGTAAAACCACCTTCAGTTCCTTTTGCCATTTCATTTCTAATTCTTATATTAGCAAAAGTTCCTCTCATCATTACTTCGTGATTTCCTCGTCTTGAACCATATGAATTATAATCTTTTGGTAAAATTTGATGCTTCATAAAGTATTCACCTGTTGGACTTTCTTTTTGAATATTACCCGCTGGCGAAATGTGATCTGTTGTAACCATGTCTCCCAAAATTAATAAAGGCCTAGCATCTTTAATCTCTTTAAAACCTTCAGGTTCATCTGAAAGATTGTCAAAAAAAGGTGGTTTTTTTACATATGTTGAGTTTTCTTCCCAATTGTAAATACTACTTTTTTCAGTTTTAATTTGCTGCCATTGTTTTGGACCCTCTGAAACATTTGAATATCTTTTAACAAACATTTCTGCGCTTAAAGAGACTTTTAAAGTTTCTTCAATTTCTTTATTAGATGGCCATATATCTTTCATAAAAATATCTTTGCCATTTTTATCTTTACCTAAAGAATCTTTATATAAATCAAAATTCATATGACCTGCTAAAGCATAAGCCACAACTAAAGGTGGTGACGCTAAATAATTTGCTTTTATATGAGGTGAAATTCTTCCTTCAAAATTTCTGTTACCAGATAAAACTGAAACTGCATAAATATTTTTATTTTGTATAGCTTCAACAATATTGTCATCCAAAGGTCCAGAATTACCTATGCACGTTGTACAACCATAACCCACAAGATTAAATCCAAGTTTGTCTAAATAAATATTCAGCCCAGCTTTTTCTAAATAATCTGTAACTACCTGTGACCCTGGTGCCAGTGAAGTTTTCACCCATGGTTTAACTTCAAGACCTAATTCTACAGCTTTTTTTGCAAGTAATCCGGCTCCAATGAGTACGTTAGGATTAGACGTGTTAGTACATGAAGTTATTGCTGCTATTAAAATTGAACCATCTTTTATCTCAAATTTTGAATTGGGCACTTTAGATATAGAAAAATCTTTTTTTTTAGTAATTTCTTTGAAACTTTTATCAAAACTTATTGCTGCATCAGTCAACAAAACTTTATCTTGGGGCCTTTTTGGTCCAGAAATTGTTGGTACTATTGTAGACATGTCTAGTGTTAAAGTGTCAGTGAATTCAATTTCATCACTAGCCCACAATCCTTGTGCTTTAGCATACTCTTCGACTATTTTAATTGTATCCTTATCTCTTCCAGAAAATTTAAGGTATTTTAAAGTTTCTTCATCTATTGGGAAAAAACCACAAGTCGCACCATATTCTGGTGCCATATTTGCAATTGTTGCTCGATCAGCTAATGTTAAATTCTTTAACCCTTCTCCATAGAACTCTACAAATTTTCCAACTACACCTTTGTCTCTCAACATTTTTACAACGGTTAAAACTAAATCGGTAGCAGTCGTTCCTTCAGGCATTTTATTATTTACCTCAAATCCAACTACTTCTGGAATTAACATTGATATTGGTTGTCCTAACATACCAGCTTCTGCCTCAATACCACCAACACCCCAACCTAAAACTGATAGACCATTTACCATTGTGGTATGACTATCTGTACCAACTAGAGTATCCGGAAATAAATAATCATCATTTTTGTATTTCGATTTCCAAACAACTTTCGAAAGATATTCCAAATTTACTTGGTGACATATTCCTGTCCCAGGTGGAACTATTCTAAAATTATTGAATGCCTGTTGTCCCCATTTTAAAAAAGAATATCTTTCACCATTTCTATTAAATTCAATTTCTACATTCTTTTCAAAGGAATCTGATTTTGCAGATTGATCTACTTGAACTGAATGATCAATTACAAGATCAACTGCAGAAAGTGGGTTAATACTATTTGGATCTCCATTTTTTTCTTTAACAGCTTCTCTCATTGCAGCAAGATCTGCAACTGCTGGTATCCCAGTATAATCTTGAAGCAAAACTCTAGCGGGTCTATATGCTATTTCTGTTTTTGATTTTTTTTCTTTTAACCAATTTTTAATGGCGTCTATTTGATTTTTATTGACTGACAAATCATCTTCGTACCTTAAAAGATTTTCTAGAAGCACTTTAAGTGATTTTGGCAGTTTTGAAATGCCATGTAAGCCATTTTCTTCAGCTTTCGATAAAGAAAAAATTTTATAATTTTTATCATTAATCTTAATTTCTGATAATGAGTTATAGGAGTTTTTTGTACCTGGTTTCATAGTTTATATATAAAATGTAATTATGCTCAAAAGAAGAAGTCCTGACATAGCATAATTAAAGTACTTAATAAATTTATCATTTGTCGCAAATTTCCTCAAAAATTTACCTATAAATGTCCATAATGTGATGCTTGTTGATGAAAATAAGAAAGCTAGAACAACTACTTGAGTCGCATAGTTTAAATAATTCTCTCCAAGCTCAACATAAGTGGAAACGACTATAATAGCTACCATCACCCCTTTTGGATTTAGATATTGAAAAAGAAAAGTTTCTATAAATCTTACAGGATTTTCTTTTTGAACTTTATCTGAATTTGTTGAAGATGCTATTTTGTATGCTAAGTAAATTAAAAAAAAAGTTCCTAAATATTTTATTGTAACTTGTATAATTGGAAATAATTTAAAAACATTAATCAAACCAATTGTTAAAAATATAACTAAAGAAGTAAAACCTAAAGTTACTCCAAGAATATGAGGGATAGTTTTAGTAATTCCAAAATTAAAACCTGAATAGGAAGCTACTACATTATTTGGTCCAGGTGTGTAAGCTGTTACAAACCAAAATAAAGCTATTGATAATATTTCAGGATGCATAATTACGCTATAGGTAATCCATTTTCAGATTTTTGAGAAGGATGTACCAATATCACTTTACCTTCTTTATCGATCGAGCCCAAAATCAAAACTTGAGAAACTACCCCAGCAATATTTTTTTTAGCAAAGTTACAAACACCTATCACTTGTTTTCCTTTTAAATTCTCTTCATTATAATAATGTGTTATTTGAGCCGAAGATTGTTTAACTCCAATTTCTTCACCAAAATCTACTTCAACTACTAATGATGGTTTTCTTGCTTTCTCATTTTTTTTTACTGAAATCACTGTGCCAACTCTGATATCAACTTTATCAAATATATCGTATGTTATTTGTTCTTTCATAAATGAAGTATTTATATTAATTATTAGTTATGAGTACAGAAATTAATTTAGAAAAATTATACGATAATTCAGTAAAAATTTTAACTGATCTAATTGGCTTTAGAACAATTTCTGGTGAAGATAATAGTGCTTTGATAGATTATTGTGAGGACTACCTTCATAAGCTCGGGGCTACTTCTTTTAAAACATTTGATGAAGAAAAAAAAAGGGTCAATCTTTTTGCTACATTAAAAGCAAAAAAAACAAATGGTATAAAGCCAATTATATTATCAGGACATACAGATACTGTTCCAGTTTCAAAAAGTTGGAGTACTGATCCGTTCAAGGCAACTATTAAAGGTGATAAGCTTTATGGAAGGGGTTCATGTGATATGAAAGGTTTCATAGCCTGTGCTTTAGCCTATGCACCTATTTATTCAAAATCGAATTTAAATAGAGATATTCATTTTTCTTTTACATTTGATGAAGAAACTGCTTGTTTAGGAGCTCCGATATTAATTGAAGAATTAAAAAAAAGAAATATTCAAGATGGTATTTGTATAATTGGTGAGCCAACAAAAATGAAAATTATTGATGCTCATAAAGGCTGTTATGAATACACAACATACTTTGAGGGTTTGGCAGGACATAGTTCGGCTCCTCACAAAGGTGTTAGTGCAGTTGAGTTTGCCACAAGGTATGCAGCTAAATTAATTGAATTACGAGAAGAACTAAAAAAAAGAGCTCCAAAGGACTCCATTTTTGATCCACCTTTTTCAACCTTACAAGTAGGAGGGATTTTTGGTGGAATAGCTCACAATGTTATAGCAGATAAATGTTACATTAATTGGGAAACAAGACCAGTTGTCAAAGAAGATGGGGTATTTTTGAATAATGAAATTGACAAATATGCAAATCAAATTCTTTTACCTGAAATGAAAAAGATTTTTTCTAAATCTAATATTAGAAAAGAAATCATAGGTGAGGTAACAGGATTTGATCGTGTTAAAAAATCTGAAGCATGTGAATTAGTTTCTAGTTTAACTGGTGATAATTCTAGAGAGGTAGTCTCATTTGGTACTGAAGCAGGTTTGTTTCAAGAAATTGGTATAAGCACTGTAGTATGTGGTCCTGGATCAATAGAACAAGCTCATAAAGTAGACGAATTCATTGAACTTAATGAATTAAAAAAATGCTTAAGTTTTTTAAATGGTATAAACTCTAAATCTATTTCAAATTAATAAATTGTTAAGAAATCTAAATTAATTTATAATTCTACATGGTTAAAAAAATTTCAAGAAATTTTGTTGGGTATGGTTCTAAAGGAAAAAAAATCTCCTGGCCTAATAATTCAAAATTAGCTCTACAATTTGTATTAAATTATGAAGAAGGTGGAGAGAATTCTGTTTTAAATGGAGATAAATATTCTGAAACTTTTCTGTCTGAAATTATTGGCGCTAAAGCAATTCAAGGAAGACATATTAGTATGGAGAGTATTTATGAATATGGGTCAAAAGTTGGATTTTGGCGATTAAATAATCTATTCAAAGAAAAAAAAATCCCCGTGACAATCTTTGGAGTAGGATTAGCTTTAAAACAAAATCCTGAAGTTTGTGATGCTATTAAAAATGGAGACTATGAAATAGCAGCTCATGGTTACAGATGGATTGACTACCAGAATATAAAAAAATCGATTGAAAAAAACCACATGCAAAAAGCAATCAAAACAATTAAAGATATTTTTGGTTCAAGACCTTTGGGCTGGTACACGGGTCGATGTAGTCCAAATACTAGAGATCTAGTTTTTGAAGATGGTGGTTTTTTATACGACAGTGATAGTTATAGTGATGACCTGCCCTACTGGGAAAAACGAGGTAAAAAAAAACAACTTATAATTCCTTATACATTAGATAATAATGATATGAGATTTGCGACAAACCAAGGTTTTAATACAGGTGATCATTTTTATAATTATTTAAAAGATAGTTTTGATGCTTTGTACGAAGAAGGTAAAACTAATCCCAAGATGATGTCAGTTGGCCTACACTGTAGACTTATTGGTAGACCTGGTAGAATTCAATCATTAAAAAAATTTATAGATTATGTTCTAAAATTTGATGATATTTGGATATGCAAAAGAATTGATATAGCTAAACATTGGATTAAAAACTATTCATAATATGAAAGAAAAAATAATATTTACTAATGGTTTGATAGACTTGGCCCAACCAAGGTTGGGAACAAAAGTCATTTATAAAACTGATGATTTCTTTGCTTCAGCTAGCAGAATTATTAGCCCAACCAACCCTGTGTTTAAAGAAGGTGTTTTTGATAAACATGGTAAATGGATGGATGGATGGGAGTCTAGAAGAAAAAGAACTTTAGGTCATGATTTTATTATTTTAAAACTTGGCAAGCCTGGAAAAATTTCTAAAGTAGATGTAGACACATCTCACTTTAATGGTAATCAACCTGGAATGGTATCCATTGAAGGTGCTAATTCGAATTCAAATAAAATTAATCAATTTAAATGGGTGCCTATACTTTCAAAAAAAAAAACAAAAGCTAACAGTCACCATTATTTTTCAATAAATAATAAAAAGATATTTACTCACATAAAGTTTAATATTTTTCCTGATGGTGGGGTTGCAAGATTAAGACTTTACGGCTCTATTGCAAAATCAAACAATCTAAAAAATAAAAAAATAAATCTTGCATCCTTGTTAGATGGGGCGTCAGTAATTGCTTGCAATAATGAACATTTTGGAAAAGCAGAGAATATATTAGCACCCGGTAAAGCAAAAAATATGGGTGATGGTTGGGAAACAAGAAGAAGAAGAGATAAAGGTAATGATTGGCTTATTTTAAATTCAATTGATGGAAGTTTTATAGATAAGATTGAAATTTCTACTCATCATTTTAAAGGAAACTTTCCTAGTCATTGTTCTTTGCAGGCAGCTTACTTAAATACAAAAAATTCTAAAAAAATAGTAAACTCTTCAAATAAATGGAAATATTTATTAAAGAATACAAAATTATCAGCTAATAAAACTCATACATTTAAAAATTCTTTAATGAAAAAAGAAAAAATTAATTATATTAAAATAAATATTTTTCCTGATGGTGGTATTTCTAGATTTAAAATTTTTGGAAAAAAAATATGATAAATTTAACAATTAAACCAAAATTAATAACTAAAGAAAATTTTAAAAAATTTGGGGATATGATTACAACTGAAGATATTAAGCCATTAGAAATAAATAATGGATATGCAAAAAGATATGATGGAATTGCCAAATTAAATACTAAAATAGACAATGGTGAGTCTACAATAAGTATTTTTTCTGCTCTTAAAAGATCTTTTCCTATGAAAGTTGATATGATGGAAAAACATCCTCTTGGTAGTCAAGCCTTCATTCCAATGAAAGAGACAACATTTTTGGCATTTGTTGCTCCTGAAGGAGATAAACCAGATTTAAATAAAGTTGAGTCTTTTATAATTCCGAAAGGAATTGGAGTTAATTATAATCCTGGTATTTGGCATTTTCCTTTGATTTCAACAGAAGATATGAATTTTTTAGTTGTAGATAGATTGGGTGATGGAGATAATTTAGTTATTCATAATCTAAATAAAGAAAATATTACTCTAGAATTCCAAGCATAAAAAAAGCCCACCAATAATAATTGATGGGCTTTAATTTAAAATTTACTATCTTTTAGATATAGCTAAATGAACAACGGCACCTAAAGATGCTCCAATTATCCAAGCATATCCTCCACCACCACCTAAGTTAGCGAAGAAATCACCTAAACCTAAAATCAAGATATTTGGCCAAACTGTACCTACAGCAATATAGCCTGATAATACCCAAGCTAATATTGCTTTATGGTTAAAGCCACCATTGTAATGATATTTAGCTTTTGGGCTAGCATCAAACAATGCATTAACATCTAATCTTTCTTTTTTGATAACATAGTAGTCAACTATCATGATACCAAATACAGGTGCAAGAATTGCTCCAAGTGTATTAACAAATGGAAATAACCCCATTTGAGTAATTACAGCAACCCACATACCTCCAATAACAAAACCAAAACCAGCAGTTATTAATCCACCAATTTTAAAATTGATTTTACTTGGCATCAAGTTTGCTAGATCGTATGCAGGAGGTATAAAGTTTGCAACCATATTAATTCCTACTGTTGCAGCAAAAAATGCAAATGCAGCAATAATTGTTAATCCTAAGTTGTCTACTTTAGCTACCATATCTGTTGGACTTGCAACGTATTCTCCAAAAATTGCGATTGTTCCACCAGTAATCATTAAAGTAATGAAAGAAAACAAGATTACGTTTCCTACTAATCCCCATAGGTTACCTTTTCTCATTTCTTTTTCATTTTTAACAAATCTAGCGAAATCACCAAAATTGATTACCACAGCTGCAAAATATCCAACCATGATTGAAAATACAGCTAAGAAAGCTCCGAATGATCCTAGTCCTTCAAAACCACCTGTTCTTTCACCACCAGAGAATATAGCTCCAACTTCTGAAAATAATCCTCCACCAGCTTTGGCCCAGATAACTATCATTAATAATATCATTACAGCATATACCGCAGGTCCTGCAAAATTTAAGAATCTTTTTACAAGATCAACACCTTGCCAGAATAAATAAACTTGAAATCCAGATACAAATATAAATGATACCCACATTACTCCTGTCATTCCTAAGAACATTTCAGTACCTGGGTTACCAGTGATACCTGTAATTAGAAGTGCTACAGCAGTTGATGCCGCATAAGTTTGAGCTCCGTACCAAAACATTGCAACAAGACCTCTTGCCATTGCTGGAAAATTTGCTCCGAACACACCCATACTTACTCTTGCAAATACTGGATATGGTATTCCATGTTTTACACTTGGTTTACCTGATAGGTTGACTAACCACATTATAAAAAACCCTGCTAGGATTAATGCAGCAAATACAGCCCATCCGTTTAGCCCTGAAGCTAAAAATAAAGACGCTGCCAAAGTATATCCAAATAAACTTTGAACATCGTTTGCCCATACGTTAAAGATTTCAAACCATCCCCAA
>Ga0209631_10004268_pt1 | contig 15902 bp, 13 predicted proteins | sample COG_08_FD_184752 | JGI IMG/M metagenome (GOLD analysis project Ga0209631, IMG submission 184752) | Pelagic Microbial community sample from North Sea - COGITO 998_met_08 (SPAdes) (version 2) | ecosystem: Environmental > Aquatic > Marine > Neritic zone/Coastal water | place: Helgoland, sampling...
CTCACGTCATCGCGGCGCGGGCTCGATCGGTCGAACCCTTCACCCCCGGGCACCGACGAAGGCGCCACACTATGGAGCGAGGGATTTCCGAGATTTGGCAGAAACGCAGGCAAAAATATTTCATCACCACAAACTAAACTCAATCACTCGGGGCTCCACACGTGCAGTCCTTTATCGTAGAAGCTGCACGAAACCACCACATCCTCCTTACCGCCCCGCTTCCATCCCCAGTCCGCGCCGTACGCGATCGATCCGTGCCCGTCGTACGCGCAAACAGTGCGGAGCGTCCCGGAGTCAATCTCGGGAAGTACCGACGCATCCGCTCCCTCGCCGTCCGATGACTCACAAACCTTAAGCGCGCTCTCGACTCCCGACTCACACCCGGACCACTCCACGATCGCGACGCCGCCGCCCATCGCCGCGCACGCCAACGCGCGCCGCTCCGGGTGCCAACGAAGCCGCCAGGCCCCGCCGCCGACGTCCATCGCGTCGCACATCTCAACCGGCCTAACAAACATCCGCGCGTCCCACAACCGCACCCGGTCATCGTACGAACCAGTGGCGACGACGTTCGGATCGTGCGGCGACGGTGATATACACGTGACACCCGCGCCGTGCGCCCTGCGGTTCACGAACGCGGGTGTCGATGCGTCCAGACCGCCGCGGAGGTCCCAACCCTTAAACGCCGCGTCGTCGGCGCCGGTGAAGATGAAATCGCCGCCGAGGACCGACTTCGGGTGCGCCCATGCCACCGCCCACGCCTCCAGATCGTGCGCTGATTCCCGTTCGTCGAACACCTCGAGTTCGCCGGACTCGCGCCGGGCGAGGAGACGCGCGCCGCCGTCCGCTCCCACAACCGCCAACCGCGACGATCTGAAGTAATCGATCGAATCGTCTTCGCCGTCTGAGATCAACGGACTCCAGTCGACGCATGTCGCCATGCCGAGCCCGCCCCCGCCGCACTGCACCGACGCCACCTCCACCAACTCGAACGACGTCCCTCCTTCGTCTCCTTCCACGAGCGGATGGATCTCGTAGATGGACACGAAGCCGCCGGCGTCCGCCTGCGCCAACGCCGGCGCTCCGTGGATGCCGCCCGTCAGCGCGGGGGCCCACTTCAGCTCGAAGATGGCGCGCGTGTGCCGGGTCTCGGCGCACGGCGTGAACCTCCACTCGGTGGGGGTGTTCTTGAACCCCGGCTTGGACCCATCGCCCGCGTCCGTCTCGCCGTCGTCGTCGTCGGCGGCGGCGTCGTCGTCCGATGATGGCGCGAGACTGTACAGGTAGAGCTCGCCAACCCTGGATTGGGGTTCGTCCTCGTCGCCCGGTCTGTGCAGGTAGGACGCGACCGCGCAGAGGGACCGGTGCGACGCGTGCGGGCACATCTCCACGCCGCACGCGTTCAGTCCAACCTCCAGCGTGTGGTGACGCGTGTGACCCATGGCCGCCCGTGGCTGACGCCGCACCGTGTAACCCTATTGAATAAAAAACGCGGGGAGGCTTCGGCCGGTCCGATCCCTACCCCCCCGCCTCGTCGCTCGCGGCAGTCGCCCGCACTCGCTCGAGAGCCTTTGGAGACCCTTCGTGACTCTCCGCGGTTCACCCGCCGCGACGTCGACCGCCGTTGTACGCTAAAACCCACTCCCCCTTTCGCGATCGCGGCCCTGATCTGCCGCACCCTCCGCCCACCGCCGACACACACCCACACACAAGAAGTTTCCTCGACCGTCTTACTTGGACTTGAAGACCTCCCGGGCGTAGTGGATGATGTAGGGCGCCACGCGGATGGCGGCGATCCACCCTCCTAGGATGATCGCGTTGGCCTTGAGTTCCTGGATCGCGGGGTCGGGCCTTGCCATCTTGCGAGGTGAGACCGTGGTAGTGGTAGTGGCCTCAGCAATCTTTTCAGACGCCAGCTCACTTCACTCTCTGTTGCAGGTCACGAACGTTTAAACCCCACCATCGGTCACTGCCAACCGCACGCCATGGCCATGGATCAGAACCCCTTCAAGAACTCCGACGCGTGGCGAAGGCACCCGATGCTGAACAACACGTGGAAGCACGGCGCCCCGGGCTTCTTCATCGGCCTCGCCGCCTTCTCGGCGTTCTACGCCTACGACAAGGCCACCTCCAGCAAGACCGCCAAGCACTAAAGCCTGTTTTTGCACAGCTGTGTTTAGTGCGTCGCGGGGTTGTGTGGGTTCGGGGATCGCGGGCGTCGAGGGGCGTCCGCGTCGGTGTAGTAGGACGATTTAGAACGGAGGAACGCGCGTGGGTGACGCGCGCGCGGGTGGCGGCGCGCTTCGGGCGATGGGTCGACCCAAGCGCGAGAGACCAAAGTCCGGATGCCAACCCACCTCGGAGCCCAACCCTAAGTTCGAGATGAAGGGCGGGACCGGGACGGTGAGCGCCGGGTTCATGCGCGACAGCGGCGCGCTGTGGCGCGATCGTCGCGACGATCAGGCTCTTCGCGATCGACTCGCGGAGGACGGGTACGTCATGCTCCGCGGCGCGCTCGACCCATCCGCCGTGCGCGACGCGGCCGCGACCGCCCTAGCGTCCCTGCGCCGATCCAGGCCCGAAGCCTTCGCGTCAGCCGACGACGCCGCGATCGACGGCGACGTTCTCGTCGCCGGCGCGCAGAACCTCGGGCTGCTCTCCATGCCGGAGGTCGCCGAGCTCCCCGAGGTCCGGCACGTCCTCGAGCACGAGTCGCTCTTCGCCCTGGCCGACGCGCTCCTTCACCGCGATCCCGATGCGGAGGCCGACGGCGCCATCACCGCCAAGTATAAATGGCTCAGAGCCGTCGCCGCGGGTGAGTTCACGGGGGTACACGTCGACCGCGTGTTCCTCGGAGGCGGCGGGCACGACAGGCTCGTCACACTATGGATCCCGCTGAGTGCCGTGCGGCGTGAGTGTGGGCCCATCATGGTCGCCGCGGGTTCACACCGATCGAACGCGTTTGCGAAGTTGCGCCAATCGTACGGTCGAAGTTCAGTCGGCGCGGATGGAACCGTCAGCGGGTGGATCACCGACGACGCCTCGCATCTCCCCGGGATGCTCCGCGACATGAACGATGCCGGGGGTGACATGGACGCTGACGTGGATGCTGACGTGGACTGGCGTACGGCTGACTTTGAACCGGGGGACGTGGTGGCGCTGAGCGCGGATGTGGTTCACATGTCGGCTTCTAACGAGTCGGGGTCGGGAAGGGACGGGAAGGGTGCGAGGGTACGGCTGAGCTGCGACACGCGGTGGCAGCCGAGGTCGGAGAGGACGGACCCGAGGATCAGGGTGTGGCGGCGTAGGTTGGGTGGAGACGTCGTCGACGAGGTCAGGGAACCTAGTGGTCGGTAGAATGTAAAACCAGAGAAACCAGCATCATTTGCACTGCGCGAGTCAACTTTTGAGCGGAGTTACCCGTTCATGACGCGAGACGAAAACAGCGTACAAACTCACTGTCTTGACGCCCGGCATTGACGCGTGTGAACACGACGCGACCGCCGTGATGGTGCGAAATCCCTCCCGTTTGAACCTTTAGGATGCCGACCGCGTGCACGTGGGGTGCATCGTCGCCGGAGACGCCGTAACCCGCGCGCGTTCCCCTCGACCCGGATTTGGGTCACGCATTCGAAAAACAGGGGTTGGAGCCCAAGGCGGATTGGCTGACCTCCACCTTCCCCCCCGCCCCCTCGCCCATCTCCCACAGACTTTCAAGACTCAGAGCCTGGGGCAGCTCCAGGCGCAGCGCGAGACCAAGCGCAGGCAGCAGGATAACTTCACCGCCGCCCTCCAATCGTGAGCGCCCCACGCCCGCCCCACCTACCCAACGAAAGAATGCGACGCCCCCGTTGAGGAAGCTTCCCCCCGACCCGTCACCACCGGATCCCGCGCCCGCGCCGCGCGACTGACCGCCCATCTCCCCGAACCAACGCAGCCGCCTCGACGAGAACACCGCCATCAAAAGCGCGGTCCACTCCTTCGAGAAGACCGACGACCTCCGCCGCGCGCGCGAGGCTAGGGAGCGCGCCGCGGAGGAGCGCCAGCTCGAGCAATTATACCGCGCGCACAAGGAGAAGGAGCTTCGCGCTCGCGCCCGCGCCGAGGAGGAGGCCATCGTGGACGCGCTCGAGTCCAGGAAGAAAGAGGCGTCCAAACGGCAGCTCCTCGTCCAGCAGGTGTCGGACAACTCCCAGGAACTCCGCGAGCTCAAGGAGAAGCTCCGATGCGCCGAGGTGAATTTCGAACGGTCGCTGCAGATGGAGGAAGCCGCCATGCTCAAGGAGCGCGATGACGAGTACGACGCCGCCATCCACTCCGTCATGGAGCAGCAGCGCGTCAAGGCTGTCTTCGAGGAGGAGCGCGCCATGCAGGCTAAGCGCAAGGAGCGAGCCGCGTCACGGGAGGTGCTCGCGGGACAGATCGAAGAAAAGAAGGCGATGCAAGAGGAAGCCAGGGCGGAGTACCTGAAGGAACGCGAGCAGGTGGACGCCGTGGCGCGAGCCATTCAGGAGGAAGACGAGGCTGAGCGCCTTCGCAAGGCGCAGAAGGTGAAGGACACCAAGGCTTGGGTGGCCAAGTTTCTGGAACTCCGCGAGGATCTTCGCGAGCAGGAGCGCCGGCGACTGCTGGAGGAGGAGGCGCAGATTGCACGGTTCGCGGCTGAGATTGAGCGCAGGCAGAAGGCCACCGAGGGCATGCGCGAGGCGCAGCAGGCGGAGAAGGACCGCATCCTCGAGAAGCTCGGCAAGGAGAAGGAGGAGAATGACCGCCGCCGCGACGAGATGGAGGAGCTCATCAACCGACTCTACTTTGAGGAGCAGGAGGAGAAGCACCGACTCGCCGCCAAGGAGAAGGCCGCGCGACGCGTCGCCATGGAGCGGGACGTCAAGGAGTCCAACGAGCAGCAGCGTCGCATCAAGGAAGCCATCAGGGTCCGCGAGGTTGAGCAGGAGCAGGAGTTCCGCCAGGTCATGCTCGAGAAATTCGCCGAGGAGGATCGCGTGGAGCAGATGAACGCGCAGCGGAGACGAATGAAGATGCAGGAACACAAGCGCGAGGTGGAGCGGCTCGCGGCGGTCAAGAAGGCCATGCACGAGGAGCAGATGGCGCGGGAGGAGGAAGAGGCGGACGCGATCGCGGCGGCGGAGGCTGCCGACGCGGCCATCGTCGAGGGCGAGAGGAAGCGCCTGCTCATGGAGCACGCCGCGAGGCTGAAGGATTTCCTGCCGAAAGGAGTGCTCGCGTCCGGGGAGGACCTCGACCTGATCAACACGGTGTCGTCGAGGCTCGGGGAGATGTCGATGACTGGAACGTCGCGCGCGGGGACCAGGGCGGCGGGGTCCAAGGCTTTCGCCATGTGAGTCAAAGGCGCGAAACGAGCGCCCGCGAATTTGTAATCAAAAAGTCAATAACGACGCTAATAACAAAGACGTCCACCCGCTCGCTATTGGCTACGCGTCGTGCTTCCCGACACGCGAAGGCCGCTCCATCGCCGGCCTCGACGCGACGAGCCGCGGCGTGCGCACCCCCCTCACGCCGGGAATCGACCCCGCCGGTTCATCTTCCGCCGGCGGCGCCATCAAGTCCACCTTGCCCGTCTGCAGGTAAAACGCGGGCGTCACCCACGCGCCGCAGCCGCACTGGCACCCGGCCCAGTTGAACGCCCCGATCTTCTGCTCGCACTTTGGACAACACAGTTTACCCTCCGTGGACATACCGTCCTCCACGCCGCGCATCCACGCGATCGGCTGGACGAAGAGGTTCTGGCAGTGTCCGGACGCTGAAGCCGAGTCCGAGTCGCGATTCGCCGCTTCCATCTTGTGCCGTTTACGCCAGCTGAACGCGTCGATGCCTTGGCCGGGGACGTGCGGCAGGAGGTTAGCGCCGCGCGCCACGAGCCGCCTGCACCGCCTGCACCGGATCATCACCCCAGCCTCCGCGCCGCCGCCGTCTTTGGGACCGAGTATGGCGGCGGTTGACGAAGCTCCGCTGAACGGCATCACATGCATTGAAGAATGATGATCAGACGATGACGCTTCGGCGTCGGCACTCGTGGACGCTCGTTCGGCTCCCGGGTCGGGTTGGACGTCCGTGGCGTCGACGTAGCCGCGGTACTCGCGTTCCCTCGCCAGCCGCGCGACGCTGTAGAGTTTGTAGGCTTCGTCGGCCATGTTCAGCTTGCAGTCCATCGAGCGCCAGAGTTCGAGCTGCGCGACGAACCCTCTGTTGGGATCCGCGTGAGGGTGCGCGCGCCGGACGATGTCGAGCGCGTCGGGTGGGTCCATCCCGCGGGTCTTCATGACGTGCGCGGCGATGACCGCGCACGAGCGGGAGACCCCGGCGTGGCAGTGCACCAGCGCGCCCCCGAACGCGACGCCCGTGTCGGATGATGATGGCGTGGAGCATCCCTCGGCGTCGTTCACCTCCGCCGCCGCCATGGCGCGGTTGGCATCGCGGAGCCGCAGCGCGTCCTGGATGAACGCGACGCAGTGTGGGATCTGCGTCAGGAGGTCGCCGTCCTCGTCGTCCTCCAGCGTCACGCGCAGCGTCTTCACCCCGCCGTCCTCGTCGTCCCCGACTCGCGCCGCGCCCGCGGGATTTTCCGGTGGCGGGTAGCCGATGGAGATGAGGTGCGTGATGCCGAGGTTTCGGTCCGCGAGCGCCGCGGGGACCGCCGCCTCGGAGCACACCCACAGCCCGGGCTCAACCTCCGACGGGCGCTCGGGCGGCACGTCCTCCGCCATCTCCACCTCTCCGCGCTGCGGTGTGTCGATGACGCGAGAGATTTATTTGAAGAGGTGCCCACTCGAGTGAGACTTTCATTTTTGGCAGCGCGCACTCACCGCCTCCATGGTGCAGCTCGACGAGCTCGACGAGGACGTCGCCCCCGCCGAGCTTCAGCTTCACGCCTCCCCCATCGCGGAGGTTCCGGGGCTGTGGCTGGCGAGCCGCGATGCCTGCGTCGACGGCAAGGCGCTCGTGGAGGCTGGCGTGAAAGCGATCGCAGTCTTTGGACCCAACGCGGATTGGCTCGACCGAGACTCGTTCGGCGGACGGGTGCACGTGTACCCACGGGCGGAAAACGGCGCGCTGATCACCAACCTGAAGGAGACGTGCGACTTCCTCACGATCATGCTCGATGACTACGGCGCCGTCGCGTGCACCAGCGACGAGCGCGGGAGCGATGACGACGGTGGGTCGGCATCTGGCGATGGGGAAGCCGGAGCCGGGTTCGTGTGCGCGGCGTACATGATCATCGCGAAGGGGAAGAGCGCGCAGGAGGCGGCGGACGCGGTGGAGGAGAGCCGCCCGGGGTGTGGGCTCAAGGCGCACGACGAGTTCATGAAGAACCTGAGGTTCCTACAGAGGAACGGCATCCCCGACTGGGCCTAGAGTAGCACGTCTCATCTCAACGCTGAAGTTTCTTCGTTCGTCACTTCCCTCCGTCGTCACAACGTAGCGCTACTGGACACGACGTGGGCGCCATGGACGAGCGCGAGCCGCCGCTCACGGGTGATCCCCACCCGGAGTCGTGGGACCTCGTGTGCATCGGAACCGGCCTCGCCGAGTCCCTCCTCGCGGGGTAAGCGCGCACCCATCGTCCATCGCTCGGCACCCGAGATCTCCATCTCCATCTCGATCACGACCATCCATCCCCGTTCGAGTCCCTGACCATCCATCCCCGTTCACGATGTCACCCGCAGGTCCGTCGCCAAGCGCGGCAAGAAGGTGCTCCACCTGGACGCCGCGGATACCTACGGCGGCGCGTGGGGCATCCTGCGCGAATCACCGGACGGCGTCGGGTGGATCCTGCCGACGACGACGACGATCGACGACGACGACGCCGAAGCCCCGCGTGATCCCGACGGGGTCCCGCTCCCCGCGCGCGGCGCGCCCGTCGCCAACGCCGCGCACGCCTCCTGGTCCACGATCTGCACCGACCCGTCCTCCGCGGCGACGACGCTGGGCAACCGCCGGCGGTTCTCCCTGGACCTCGCGGCGCCCAAGCTGTGCTATTGCGCCGACGACTTCGTCCAAGCGCTGGTCAACAGCGGCGCGCACAAGTACTGCGAGTTCAAAGCCCTGGATCAGACGTGGCTCCTGTGGGAAGGCGAGGCGTCGCCGGTGCCCGCGTCCAGGGCGGAGGTGTTCAGGGATAGGTCCATGCCCCCGGGGGATAAGCGGGCGCTCATGCGTTTTCTCAAGCGGGTCGTCGCGCTCGCGGAGAGCGAAGCCGGGCTGGTGGTCGGCAGCGGGGACCCCGACGACGCGAACGTGGCGATCGGCGCGCCGGGGAGCGAGTGGGGTGGAACCGGCGGTCGGCACCTGAACGGAGGAGAGTCGGCACCCGGGGACGGCGGGGATATCCCCGGGGATGGGGAAAGTCTGTGCCCGGACCCACACGAGCCGTTCCGAGCGTGCCTCGAACGCAGACACGGTCTCTCCCCGCGGCTCGCCGCGGCGGTGCAGTACGCCCTGGCGCTCAGGGACGATGTACATGCGTTATCAGGTCCCGGGTTCGAATCCCTGGCGAGGTACGTGGCGTCGTTGGGCCGGTTCGGTCCGACGGTGGGCGCGTTGCTCTCACCCGTGTACGGTGCGTTCATCTTTATTTTCATCATATGGGCAATTAGCGTAGAGTGACCTGACGTCGTGTGTATTGAACAGGATGCGGGGAATTTCCGCAGGCGTTTGCTCGAGTCGCCGCGGTCGCGGGCGCGACGTACGTGCTCAGGCTGCCCGTGCGATCGTACGTCGCCGCCGGTGACACGGTGAGTGAGATCGTGACGGTCGGTGGGCAGAGGCTTCGATGCGGCGCGCTGGCCATCGCTGCCGAAGCGTTGGGTGGTTCGGATCAAAACCAAACCCAAAACCAAACCCAAACCCAAAACCAAAACGATAGACGGCGTAAGTGGGTGTCCCGCGGCGTGTGGGTCGTGGACGGGGCCGTGTTCCCTGCCGGTTGCAACCAGGGCATGCTCATCGTCCCTCCAGGTCAGGGTCCACCCGGGACGCCGGACGGGTGCGCGGTGCGTGTGTGCCAGCTGGGCGCGGCGACGTCTGTGGCGCCCGAGGGAAAGTTCGTGCTTCACGCCTCCGCGACGGTGGAGGGTGTCGGGACGAGCAGCGCGGAGGATGACTTGCGTGGGGTGCTCGAGATGCTGGTGGACGTGCGGAGTCGGCACCCGGAGTCGGCATCCGGGGATGGGGATATCCCCGGGGACGTCGGCGGAGGAGCCGGTGTGATCCCGGGGGTTGAAAAGCCGAGGCTGGTGTGGGGCGCGTTTTACCGCCAGTCCTACTCCGCCGAGACGGACCGCGAGGAGGACGTCGCGCTGCCCTCGAACGTCGCGACGTGCCCGGCGCCGGACGCGAGCTGCGACTTCATCGACGCGGTTCGCGCGGCGGAGAGGGCGGCGGCGCGGCTCTTCGGGAGGGGCGACGGCGAGAAGTTATTCCCAGACGACACTCCGTCGGGGGCGGGCGCGGAGGACGGGGACGAAGATGACCGCACGAACAAGAACCCCCCGTTTGCGGTTGACGAGGAGGAGGACGAGATGGACGCCTTGCTGCGGGACATCCCGGGTTTGGACATCCCGGCGGACTAGCTAGTAGACGATAAGCCGTGAACTGAAGTCAGTTTACAAAAGAATTAGCGGCGGCGCAAACAATAACCCGTTTATCCCATATCCCAAAGCAAAGCGTAATATGCTATTTTAGCGAGCGAAACACGTGAAGCGAGACTTCCCCGTCGATCCTTACTTCTTCATCCCCTGCTGCTTCATCGCCTTTTTGTCCATCTTGGGGTTCTTGAGGATGCGAATGCTCTCCGGCGTCACCTCCACGAGCTCGTCGTTTCCGATGTACTCGACGCAGTCGTCGAGCGAGAGCGACTTGGGCTCGTTCAGCACCACGGTGGCATCCTTGTTCGACCGCACGTTCGTCGCCGCCTTGCGCTTCGCCACGTTGACCTTGAGGTCACCGTTACGCTGGTGGATGCCCACGACCTGGTTCTCGTAGACGTCGACGCCGGGCTTGACGAACATGACGCCGCGCTCCTGCGCGGAGAAGAGGGCGTAGGAAGTCACCTGACCCGTCTCGAACGCCACGAGGGAGCCGTTCTCCCTCATGGAGATGTCACCCGCGTAGGGGTAGTAGCCGTCGAAGATGGTGTTGAGGACGGCGGTACCGCGCGTGGAGGTGAGGATGGCGTTGCGGAGGCCGAGGAGACCGCGGGTGGGAACCTTGTACTTGATGGTGGTGGTTCCCTTGTCGTTCGTCATCAAGTCGAGCATCTCGCCCTTCCTGTTGGACAGGAGCTCGACGACGGAGCCGTTGTACTCCTCGGGCACCTCGACGGAAGCCTCCTCGAAGGGCTCGAGCTTCTTGCCGTCCTCGTCGAGCTTGGTGATCACCTGGGGGGGCCCGATGCAAAACTCGTACCCCTCGCGGCGCATGTTCTCGATGAGGATGGTGATGTGAAGCGCGCCGCGGCCGCAGACGATGAAGGTATCCGCGGTGTCTCCGGGCTCAACCTTGAGCGCGAGGTTGCGCTCGAGCTCGCGGTCGAGCCTCTCCTTGATGTTGCGGGAGGTGACAAACTTGCCTTCCCGGCCCGCGAACGGCGAGGTGTTCACGTTGAACGTCATGCGCACGGTGGGCTCCTCCACCTCGATGGTGGGGAGCGGCACGGCGCCGTCCGCCATGATGGTCTCGCCGATGCCGACGTCGGGGAGGCCCGCGATGGCGCAGATGTCGCCCGCGCCCACGGACGGAATATCCGTGCGCTTGAAGTTGTTGTAGATGAACACCTCGTTCACCTTGCCGTTCCTGGTCGGTTCGCCCGGGATGCCAATCTTGATGTTCTGCGACGTCTTGATGGTGCCGGCGTTGACGCGGCCGAGCGCGATCCGCCCCTTGAACTCGTCGTAGTCGAGGTTGGTGATGAGCATCTGGAGCGGGGCGTCGACGTCGACGACGGGCTTGGGGACCTCCTTGACCACCATGTCGAAGAGGGGCTCGAGGGAATCCGTCATCTGATCGATCTCGATGCCCGCGATGCCTTGAAAGCCAGAGGCGTAGATGACGGGGAACTCGCACTGCTCGTCGGTGGCGCCGAGGTTGCAGAAGAGGTCGAAGGTGGTGTCGACGACCCAGTCGGGCCTGGCGCCGTCGCGGTCGATCTTGTTGACGACGACGACGACCTTCTTGTTGAGCGCGAGCGCCTTCTTCAGGACGAATCTGGTCTGGGGCATCGGGCCCTCGATGGCGTCGACGAGGAGGAGGACGCCGTCGACCATGTTGAGGACGCGCTCGACCTCACCGCCGAAGTCAGCGTGTCCCGGTGTGTCGATGATGTTGATCTTGGTGTCCTTGTACGTCACAGCGGTGTTCTTGGAGAGGATGGTGATGCCGCGCTCGCGCTCGAGATCGTTGCTGTCCATGACGCGCGTCTCGACCTTCTCGTTCTCGCGGAAGACCTTGGACTGCGCGAGCATCGCGTCGACGAGGGTGGTCTTGCCGTGGTCGACGTGCGCGATGATGGCGATGTTGCGGACGTCGTCGCGCTCCTTCAGGTTCGCCGACGCCGCCTCGGGCTCCGCGATGGCCTTGGAACGCACCGACATGGCGCGCTTGGGCTGGCGGACCTTGGAGGCCTGTCGGGCGTGAACGCGCTGGGCGACGGGCGCGGCGACGCGCTGAGTGGCCATGGCCTGCATGATGCCTCTCGTGTGGGGAGGGTGAAAAGGTGTGAGTGCGGTGGCTGCTTACCGGGGAGGCAAGGCAGTGTCGAAACGCACAGAATTTCTCTGGATAAAGTAAAGGCGGCGACGTCACCCGCTGCTTTCTGAGCCTCAGGAAAGCGAGCTGCACAAATCCCTCAACGCTTCACTCGTATGACCTTTTCGGTTAGCCTAAACTTGGATTACCTTTTTGGATATGGGTCTGCCGAGCGAAAATCGACGGGTGAGAAAGATTTGCGCCTTTTTCCCAGCTTCACCTTCACAGGCAAGGGAGCGCTCGCACGCTCCGGGTGCGTCACGACGATCATCGCCGACGATATGCTCCACGCGGCGTCGCGTCCCGCGCTCGGTCCACACACCGTCGTCCCCCGCGTCGGTCGCGATCGACCCGCGTCGGCATCGCTCCGTCGCGCCAACCAAACGGACGCGCCCGCCCATCATCGGTCGCGACGATCGGTGCAACAATCGATGATCGCCCGCGCGTCGTCGGACGGACCAGCGGGCGGCGGGGACGCCTCGGCAGATGACGACGATTCCGTCTCCTCCACCGGCAAGGCGCTCCAGTCCGTCAACGTCGCGGGGATGTCGCTCTTCGGCGGGATGGTCTTCGGCGCCGGGCGGGACCTCGCCGTGCCCCATCTCGAGTGCCAAAACATCAACAACGTCGACTTCACCGCACTCCACGCCGCCGGGTTCAAGGCTGTGGTGTTCGACAAGGACAACACCCTGACGCGACCGTACGAGAAAACGGTGTGGCGCGACGTGGCGGACGCGCTGGAACAATGCAAACGCGTGTTCGGTACCGACAACGTCGTCGTGCTGTCCAACTCCGCGGGGCTGTACCAGTTCGACCCAGAGGGAAAAATCGCAGACGAGATGGAGATCGGACTCGGGATCCAGTTCCTTCGGCACGCCAGTAAGAAACCGGCGGGGAACTGCGAGGCGCTGGTGACACGGTTCGGGTGTGAATCCCACGAGATGATCTTCGTGGGAGACAGGTACCTGACGGACGTGGTGTACGGGAACAGGCACGGGATGTTCACCGTGCGTGTGGAACCGTTTACGGATGAAGGCGAGAGCGCATCGATCGCGCTGGCGAAGAAGATCGAGGGCGGCGCGCTGGCGCTGTGGAAGAAGAAGCCGGAGAAGGAACGGTTCGATCGGACGCCGGGGTACAAGCCGCATCCGCTGATCCCGCCGGGGAAGATGGCGAGCGATTTCCTGACGAAATCGCGGTAGTGCTAGCGGCGGTTGTTTCAATGATGAGGACTCGCTTGAATCGTATTTGCCAAAAAATGATGCGCCGCTCGGCGCCGCGTGTCCTATTTGCGTTTAAATCTGTGCGCGGTTCGCTGCGTACATCGCCGGGCGGCTGTAATGCGCCTCCGACGTCGTGTGTGCACAGTTCGCCACCCCCTCTGCTGCTTGAATCGCCTCGACGCGTGCCGAGACGAAGCCACCCTCTTCTCTCTCTTCTCTCTCTCTTGCTATCTTTAGTGAACGATCACAGGAGGCCGCCCTCCATCCCCATCATGCCGCCGAGGTCGTCGTTCAGCAGCCCCATGCCGCCGAGCTCGTTGTCCATGTTGCCGATGGGACCGACCGCCGCCTCGAGCTCGTGCGTGGAGAAGCCGCCAAAGTCGCCAAAGTCACCCATCGACGGGACCCGCGACATCCCGGACTGACGCATCTGCCCGTGCATCTGCTGCTGCATCATGCCCACGTTGGCCATATCCTGCTGGAAACCCCACGGCTGGTAGGACTGCGTCTGCTGCGTCTGGCCCATGCCCTGCTGCTGCTGCGTCTTCATGTTCATGCCGCCCATGGTCATGTCGCTCATGGAGCTCGGCCGGGGCATCTGCTGGTAGTGGCCGTTGACGATGACGCCGTTGACCCGACCCTGGGACCCGATATCGTTCATCTGCGCCTGCTGCCACGACCCGCCCATGCCCTGCATACCCTGCGACATGTACATACCCTGCGCGCCGTTCATCTGGTACATCACCTGCTGCTGCTGCTGCTGCTGCTGCGTGGTGACGTACCCGGACTGAGTGCCGTTGCCGTCGCCGACCAGGTTAAAGTTGGCGCCCCGGCCGCCGGCGCCCGTCGTCTTCCAAGCCGCCTGCGCCCGCGACCCCTTCGCCTGCTTCCGCCCACCCGCGTTGGACGTCTTCCCGGTGTGCCCGCGCTTCCCGGCGCCGACCGCCTTCGCGCCGCCGCCCTTCGCCTTGGCGGCGGCGGCGGCAGCCTTGACGTTCAAGGGCTTGCCCGCGCCGCCGTTGGCCCGGCGGCCGCCTCTGCCCGCGACGGGCTCGAGCGCTTGGCCCGACCGAGCGGCGGCGGCGTTACCGGCGGCGACGGCAGCCGCGATGGCGAGCTCCGCGGCCTCGATCGTCGCGTCGTCGGCGTCCGCGCGCGCCTCGCGGAGCGCGATGAGCGCCTGCTGCACGGGAGGGTCGGCGTAGCCGAACACGCCGTCGCCGCATGCGATCTCCGCGGCGACGGCGCATTCCTTGGCGAAGGTTCGAGCTCGACGCCTCTCGTTTTCGGCGTGCGCGGCGAGCGCCGCGGCGTGCGCAGCCTTGGCGGCGAGGGACGGGTCGTTCACGTCGCCCGCGGACTGCGAGTCGCTCTCGCTCTTGAGCGCGAGTGTCGCGCCGTCGCCGCCCGAGGATTCGGACGCGGGCGCCGCGTTGAGGTCCGAGTACGCTCTCGACGGCGAAGCCGGCGCGGCGATGGATCCGCCGCTGTGCTCAGAGTTCGTCGCGCCGGATCGTTCGGGTCGCTTGCCGAGGATCTCGGCGATCTCCGCCTTGACGTCGTCGGTGGGCGGCGCGAGGGGCGGGGGTGCGACGGAGTTGTCGGCGACGGCGGCGACGGCAGCCTCGGCGGCGACCGCGGCGACGTCGGGGGCGACGATTGGGGCCGCGACAATCATCGGGGCGATGATCGTGGCGGTCTCGGCGGATGGGAGGACGGGTCCACCCTCGACGGGACGCATGGTCCCGCGGCGCGCGAACCAGAGCCCGCACGCGTTGCACAGCGAGCGCACGCCGTTGGGCCCGCGTCGCATGAGCGGCGTGGCGTGGCTGGTGCACCCGCAGTTGGAGCACGCTCGGCCACCCTTCTTGGCGCTTCCCGATCGCGTCGGCGCGGGTGGCATCGGCGCGGGGAACTGGGGAAGGACCGGCGATACGTCGTGTTCGACGCGGCGCGCGAGCTCGAGCGCGATGCATCGCGTCGCGTCCTTGACGTTCGAGGCGCCGGCGTTCGGGGTTGAGACGCGGCGCCTGCCATCGCCCTCGGATCCCCATCTCGCGAAGTGCGCCCCGCGCTCGTCGACCCAAACCTCGAGCGGCTCGTTGAAGAGGAAGCCTTCGGCGCGGTAGCCGAGCGGGATGAGCGCGCCGTCGGGCCTGCGACCGCCGTTCTCCACGGTGGCGTCTTCTTTCGCGCCGCCCAGGGACTTGACCCGAACCTCGGCGTGAGGCGCGGGGAGGCATCGGAAGGATATCTCCTTCGCCTTGAGCTCAGCCTGGCGCGCGTGGACGGCGCGGACGCGGCCGCTTCTGCGACGCGCGGAGGATTCCTTGAGGCACGCGTCCTCCTTCTCGGTCTTCGGCGTCATGGGCGCCGCCATGGGGATGCCGGTCGCCTCGGAAGCGGACGACATGTCGGGTTGGACGCTAAAGGCGAGCGACGTGGGGGACGCTCTCGAGCCCTGGGGGAAAAGACGTTCGGGAGTAGGACACGTCGCGGTTAGAATGGGCGCGTCGCGCGTCGCGTGCGGGTTCGAAAGGCGCTTGCTTTCGCCGAAAACAGGACGAATGGACGTCGGTGTACGCGTACGAGACGCCATAAGAGTCACGTGCCCGACGGCGCCCTTCGTGCGTGGCGCGAGCACCGGGGCTAGGGACCCCCGACGTCGCTTGATGCGGCCAGTTGTCGCGTTTGTGTGAGGCCGCAAAAAAAGGTCGACGTCGCGGTGGGTTACGTCGCGGTGGGGAGACGCACCGCTCGTTGGCTCGTTGGGAAACCGAAGAAGTGGCGACTGGCGAGCGTGCGGAGACGCTGCGCTGCTCAAAGACCCTCGGGGTGGCCTCCCGAGAGGCTCCCGGCGTTGTGACACGCGGCCATGGTCGTAACCACATTACG
>Ga0209631_10004269_pt1 | contig 15902 bp, 19 predicted proteins | sample COG_08_FD_184752 | JGI IMG/M metagenome (GOLD analysis project Ga0209631, IMG submission 184752) | Pelagic Microbial community sample from North Sea - COGITO 998_met_08 (SPAdes) (version 2) | ecosystem: Environmental > Aquatic > Marine > Neritic zone/Coastal water | place: Helgoland, sampling...
ACCTCGAAGGAGGCGGCTTTCACGCCGTCGACCCCGAACGCGCCGTCGAACGCGGCGCGTCGAGGGTACGATATCTCGCCGCTGTTCTTGGAGAGGACGTCCTTCATGCTGGCCTCGACGGCGGCCTGCGCGGCGTCATCGTCCAGGTCGTCGTCGTCATCCGCGGCGAGCGCGGCGAGCGGGGTGGTGTTCGCGAGGAGCGCGGCGAGCGCCAGGACGTCGCGGCGGCTCTTAACGGGCGTCGCGGCGGTCGTCGCCTCATCGCACGACGATTGGTGGGCGGTACCCTTGGGATGAACCTTCGTGATGATCGTGTGGGAACGCGCCGGCCTCGTCGTGGACGTGGACGCGCGGGAGCAGGAGGATAGCCGGCGATCTACGTCGAGGCGCACCGCGGGGCGGCGGGTGGCCGCTGCTAGGGACGTCGACATCGTGTCGGGCGTCGTTCGTTGTGTGTGTGTACCCGGCCGGCGAAGGAGGGATATCCTTTTCGATGGCCACGTCAACCGGAGCTTTTTGGTGGAGGCGATAACGATTTGCAAATTCGTGAGTGAGCAAATAAACAGTGTCGATGGCGTATTTGTTCTGCAGATTTGTCTGTGGTGTCACTCCGTATTTACCTAATTCACATCGTACAAGCATAGGCATTCAGTCATTCCGGCCCAAACCGGCACCTTTTTCTTCTTCTTCCACCAGCGGTTACAGTTTCCGGCACACTCTCAACGCGCGGACACGCCGTCCCGCGTCGAGCCGAACACGCGCGCGCGAACCCCGCGACGCGATGCGGAGCTCGCGTCGGAACGCCGGGGCACCCCGGCGGGCGACGCTTCACCCCCCGAAGGTCCTCGCGTCCCTGGCGGTGCTCATGGCTGCATGCATGGGAGGTGCCGCGGCCTCGGGCGCGCCGCGGCCCACCGCCGCGTCGCTCGGCGGATTCAAGGCGGCGCTCGCGGCGACCGCGCGCCCGAGCACGATCGTCCAGCGCGCGGGGTCGACGATTCCGTCCGTGGGAGATCGCGCGCACACGGTCCCGCCGCCCGCGACGTCGCACGCGGCCGGGATGCCGGCATCGACGACGCCCGCGCAGACGCACTCCGCCGAGTTTCTCGCGTGGGCGCAGAGGTACGGGAAGCTCCCGGAGTACTGCCCCGACGGATCCGTTCCGTGCGCCGAGTCCCTCAGGCGCGAGGCGGTGTGGAGGATAAACGCGCGGCACATCGAGGAACACAACAGGCGCTCGGGTACGTACCAACCACCCACCCATCGACCACGGACACCCAACCACACGAACCAAATCGAACATAAAATCTCCAAAGCCAACACTAACGAATTCCCAAACTCCCATCCACTTCAACCCAGGCTCGCTGATGAAGAAAGGCCTGACGCGGTTCGCGGACATGACCTCCGAGGAGTTCACCGTGAACGCCGCCACGTACAAGACACCGCTGTTGACAGTGGAGGGTAAAAAAGAACGGAAGCTCGAACTCGACGCCGATGTCAAACGGGGCGAACGGAGTCCACAGTCGCAGAAGGAACGGTACTTGATGCGACACGCGAATGACCCGTTGATGTCGCTGAAGCTCGCGACGGACGCGGCGGCGGCGGCGGGCGAGCGCCTCCCCAGCCAGGCACACAAGGGAAAGAAGGGAGCGACGGAGTCGGATGGGATATTCGGCAAGATGCTCCCCGCGCTCGGGTCGGTTTCGACCGAATCGCATCGTCATGATTCGCGTCGGCGGACTGAATCGACTCGTAACGGTCGTAACGCCCGCGCCGCTCAACACGAGCCGCGCCACCACTCGCATCGCGAATACGCGAACGCGCACCCGATCGATGACGTCTCGCCGATGGGAACGCCGGGAGGAGGAGAGAGAAACGCGCGGGCTGGTTCAAACGACGGGCCGCTGGGCACGAATCTTCCGGTCCACTTCGACTGGTCCGATAGCGTCGACTTCGGCGACATCGTCCACCAGGGCAAGTGCGCGGGATGCTGGGCGTACTCCACCGCCGCGGTCATCGAAGCCGCGCGCGTCATCGACGCGAGGGTGAACGGTGGAGACGCGGACGCAACGACGGAACGATTAAGCCCGCACGCGCTCATCGATTGCGACGATCTCGACCGGGGATGCGCCACTGGTAACATGGCGTCGGCGTACTCGTGGATCCAGACGTCCACAAAGGGCATTCCCACGATGGACGCCTACCCGAGCCGCGGCGCAGGCGGCGTGTGCGACAAGGCGAAATTGGGCGCCATCCCGACGAGCAAAGTGGTTCGCACGGATGGGTACTGCGATTTGCCGTCGCTCGGCGATCAAAGCGAGACGCAACTGCTCGCGGCGCTCGCGCAGCAACCCGTGGCGGTCGGCGTTAACGTCCACGCGCTGCAGTTCTACGAGTCCGGCGTGGTGGACATCGAGGACTGCCCGCCCGCGTCGGATGATCCGCTCAAGGCGATCAACCACGCCGCGGTGCTCACCGGCTGGGGCCGCGACGACGCCACGGGTAAATGGTACTGGATCTTGCGAAACACGTACGGCGATCAATGGGGCGAGGATGGCTACGCGCGGCTCGCGTTCGGCCAGGAAGCGGGCACGAACTTTGGTACCTGCGCGCTGTACACCGAGGGGAACTACCCCGTCGTCGGGGGGCTGGGATGCACGGACGGGGCGGTGCGCAAAGAGGCGGTTAAGCACGGGAAGCACGTGTGGCTGTACCCCGGCGGTTACAACATGGGCCCGAGGGACGCGCCGTGGACCTGGCCGACGTTGAGCGAGATGAAATCGATGTTGACGCGCGGGGATCGATGGGGCGAGGATGGGGTCGCGGCGGTGGCGGTGTTTGGGGTGATGTGCGCGGTCGTCGTCGCGGCGCTCGTCGCCGCCAGGCGAGGCAGGCTCGAACGCGTGAATGGTTCATCAGACGGAGCGTCTGGAGATGAACAGGAAGCCGAGGGGTTGCTGTCCGCGGGGAACGCCGGTGCGTACGGCTCCTCCGCGGCGCTCTAGCTGAGATTAGTGATCATCGGTACGTGGTTTAAATTAAAGTTGACGTATTCTAGAATCGAACGCGTCTTATTCCGCACCGACTTCTCTCGCGCGACGACGGCGGCGTCAAATGAGTGAAACAGTTTTTGTTGTCGGTCGCCGTCGTCAGCTCCGTCGGCGACACCCACGGGAGCTTACGCCGCCTTGATCATGGTCATGTTGGAGGGCGCGAGGGTGGAGGGCAGCTGTCCGGAGAGCTGCTCCATGGTGTAGATACCGCGCGCCTTCAGCTCGCGGCCCATGCGCGCCATCACGCACGACTGGCACACCACCGAGCAGCACGCGTCGCCGAGGCAGTCGCTCTGGGTGATTCCGAGCTTCTCCTTGAGCGCGGTCTGGTTGGGGCCGATGCAGCAGCAGCCGGCGATCAGAGTACCGATGGGTGACGCTCCCGTGGCCGAGTAGAGGCAGCAGCCGATGCTGAAGAACGCTGTGTGGGCATAGGGGAGACGCGATCGGTCAGCACGCGGCGCGAGTCGGTGAGGTTGGGGGCGCGGAACGGAGATGATGACGAATCGGGGTCAAATTGTGTCGAATTATTACTCACAGCCTTGGTGGATGATCTTGTTCTGCGAGCCGAGCATGGCGCCGGGGAGGCAGCACGCATGCATGCAGGTCTCGCAGTCGGAGAAGCAGCCGCAGAGGCCGGTGCTCCACTTATCGGACATGTTGGCTGGTGATCGGTCGGTGAGTCTTCGTGCCCGTGTCGGGAAAGAGTGACGATTATCACGTGATGTACAAAAGTCAACCCTTTCGGGGGCGACCTTTCGCGTTATTTTGACGGGGACAATCAGACACGGAATCGGACACAAACTCGTAAATTACACAGTGTACCAGTCACGTGTGATGCAGAAATAAGAAATACAGAAATGTACATATTTGGTCATACAATTTCCAACTACGTTTACGCGACCCCTATTCCGGGATGCGGCGTCGCCCTCCGCCGCACCAGCAACAACTCGCCCCCGACACGCAGCCCATCCACCCCGTCATCCTCCCCGTCCTCCTCACCGTACACCCTCGCCTTCCACCGGTTGTACCGCCGAACGCACACCACGCAGAGCACCGCGCTGAGCAAACCGGCTATGACCAGTATCACGACCACGATGCTGAAGAAGGCGCTGTCGGGTTCCCAACGCTCCCGCGGCGCGTCTCCGGCGGCCGACACATCACTACTTCCGTTGTTGACCTCGACCGCCTGGGTTAGTACCGACACCGAGGGAGGAATCGAGGGAGGACGAGGAGGAGGTGACGAAAAAAAGGGAGTCGGCGGCGGGACCGAAACCGAAGTCGTCGACCGAACGGAGACTGTTTGCCCGTACGAAAGCGCATCCGCCTCGTCCACGCCCGCGTCGAGCCACGACAGAAACGCGGTCAGATCCCCGGCGTCGATCGACGCGTCGTCGTCGGTGAACAATCGCGGCGTAGTGGGTTCCTCCTCGACGTTCGTCTTTGAAGACTGCGCGGCGAGGTCCTCGTCGTCCTCGGCGTCCTCGCCGCCGCCGCCTCGCGTCAACGCCGTCCTCGCCGCGGTGGCCACCTCGCTCATGATCACCGAAGAGTCCACGCACGAGTCGATTGAACCCACGCGGACGCTCGGGGACGCACCCTCGAGGTCGCCTGTCACGACGTCCGTCGCCGCGTCGAAGTCGCAGAGCCGCCGGAGGGAGGACAGCAGCCGTCGCTCGTCGTCCGCCTGTAAACAAAACACGCCGTCATCAGTCCTTCTAATTCATTCTAATTGCCCATACGAGTATTAAAATAAACTCACCGCGGCACGGCTCGGAAAGCGTAACCCGCCATGTGTGTCATCCGCGTACCCGACTTCTTCGTTCACGTCTAATTGCCCATACGCTGTCTGTGCCGGGCTGAAGACGTCCAGCGCGCACGCGCACTCGTCGACGTGGTACGCCGCCGTCGCGTCGCAGCACCCGTCGAGGTTCGCCTGTAATTTGTATCCCGCCGAGACGGGCAGGGTCGAGGCGCCGGAGGGAAAGTTTTTGGCAAAAAAGTTTTCGGCGCACGCGTCCGTGACTGCGGGGACCGAGTCGGCCCTGCACCGAGCCGCGCGCGCCAGCCACGCCCACGCGAGCCCGTCTATGTCCTCCTTCGTGACCACGGAGACGGCGGCGACGTCGAAGGGGAGTACGTACTGAAGGGGAATACTCGACGCGGACGATGTTTTTTTCGCCGTGTAGGTGGAAGTCACCGTCATCGCTCGCACCGCTTCCGCGCGGGGAAGGGACGCCTCGACGCGCAGGAGCCGCGCGTCGACGTCGCCGCGGAGAGCGCCGTCACCATCGCCGACGCGAGTCGCCGTGCACGCCACCGCGCCGACACCGTCGACGACGACGCTCGGCGGAGAGACGCGCCAACGACCCGACGGAACTTCACCCGAGTTTGTCACGTCGAGGACCAGCGAGCACACCGCGTCCGCGCCGCCGTCGTCTTCGCCCGTCGTCTCCCCCTCCCTCGCGACCGCGATCGTCATCGACGCGGCGACGACGTGCGTCAGTTCAGCGTCCATCGGGAGTTGGATCGTCGCCACCAGCGCCACCGCGCGGTGCGCGTCGCCCTGTTCGAGCGCGTAGGTTCGCCGCGTCGTGGTCGTGGTGCTCTCGTCGCCGTGTGACCGGCTGGTGCCCGTGGCTTGAAGCAACCCCCGCGCGGGAGTCCCTCGCGTCTCCCACGTGGTGATATCGTCGCTTCGTTGACGTGGAGGCGGGGAGTCCGATGCGGAGACCGTCGCGTGCGCGCGGCGGCGCATGGTGGCGGCGGGACGCGCGCCCACGACTCTGTGTCTCGCGCGGTCGAACCCACACCACCCGTGCAGGCGGTGACGAACGCTTCGGAACATTCTCATGAAGATCGAAAGACGATGAGGGCGAAGATCCGAAAGCTCTTCGACATGTGACGTGGCAGTTGTATTTTACAAAAGTCAACGACTAACTGTACACTCACAACGCAGCGGGGATGTCGCGTCAGCAGCAGATTTCCAACGCGGACTCAAAAAGCCAAAAAAAAACACGCGACGGTCCACAGCACAGCATCGCCGTCGCACCGGAACCGCGACGCCGACGCACCCATCGACCTCACGACAGTCGTATAAAGCCTTCGATTCGATAAGCATGTTCGCGGCGGTGGAGAGAGGCACCGCTAGGACCCCGTGGGAGTTTTCCATCCCGCGCTCGAGCCTCGAGAACGAGGGATGCACCGGTGCGCGTCGTCAACTACGATCTCCCGCGATAAAATCCACCCCGAGCGCGCGACCCCGAGTGACGCGCGGTTCGGCGCTCGTCGACGTCGTCGCGCTGGTTTTTCCGCGACATCCCGGCTGAACGCCCCTCGGACATCACGTCCCGCGCGTCGAGCCCCGCGAGCGATCGCCGATACCCCGTCCACGCGCGCGTTTCCGTTCCGCCACCTCAGCATCTCGGCGAACCTCTCCCATGAAAAAACAGTTTTCCGAGCGATGTTTTCCTGCCTCCTCGGAAAAGCCAACCGACGTCCGTGCGTTCACCCCGTGCGTGCTGTGCTGACGATGCGACCGTTCGATATTCAACAGAGACGCACCTGAGGCGCCACCTGGACCACATGGTATCGGGGTTCGAGCGATCCACCGCGGTTCGCATCCCCAAGAACGACGTCAAGACCTACCACGATTTCGTATCGCGCGATCCCGCGTTCGAAAACTCCGACAAGTCCCTCGCGGTCGTCGTCCACAAGTCCAACAAGTCCAAGGGCGCGGCAGACGGCGAGGCGATGGACGTGGACGTGGACGACGCGAGCAACGCGCACGCTATCCTCGCCGCGTGGGAAGGCTTCCCCGCGGTGTCCTACGCCGACGACGAGCGCGTCTCCGTCGCGATGCACGGGCACGTCTCGAACGCTCCGGAGATTCGCGAGCTCTACGGGCTTCCACGCGCGGATCCCGTCGCCGTCGATAACGCCCCGGCCACCCCCGATAACGCCAACGGCCCGCGACGCAGCCACCGCATCTCGGGGAACAAGGCGACGATGGACGTGGACGACACAGCTGTGCACAAGGGTAACACAGCTGGCATGCACGCGAGCAACAGATCTCCTCAGATCGAGGGCGCCAGGTAAAGTTTATTTAATTCTCGTATGGGCAATTACATTGACGATGTGTTTTGTTTACAGGCTGGTGCTCGAGCTGTACCGGCGCGGGTTCGAGGACAAGGACGGCGATCTGAGCGACCAACCGGTCACCGCGCTCACCGCGTGTGAAGGCTCCTTCTCGTTCGTGCTCGTGGATAAAGAGCGAGACGCCATCTTGGTCGCGAGGTCCGGCGAGAGCGACACCCACCCGCTGTTCTGGGGCACCGGTGAGTTCATCTTAATTCGCATACGGGCAATTAGACTGACGTCGTGTCCCTGTTTTGTTCACAGCGCCCGGGAATCCGGATGGCGAAGATTGGGACGGTGCCATGCTCATCGCGCACACCGTGGAGAGCGTGGACGAACTGTGCGGCGGCAACGCCGTCGCGTTCCCGCTCGGTGCGTTCTACTACGTCGACGGCAGCATGGACTACGGCGTGATCCAGCGGATGGTCGCGAGCGCGCCCAAGCGAAAAGTCAAGCCGCTGCACAGGGTGAACTCGTCCGGGCAAGTCTGCGGGCTCGGGTTTTACACCGAGAGCGGCCACGACCTGGCGAGCCTCCACTCCAAGTTCATCGCGTGATGCGTGCGTCGCGAACGAGTGACGAGCAGACGAGGGATTCGTCGAACCTGTTGTATCCTCTAATAAGACTGTAACAAGACCGAGTCGTCGACTAAAAGAGTATTTTCGTTAAAAAACTAAGAAGAGTCTAAAGCGTAGTCGAGGCCGAAGGCGACGCGGCCGAGTTCGGACACCTCCCCTAAGAGCCCCGCGCGTTCCAGCTCGGCCTTGACGCGCGCCGCGCGCCGTGCCAGCCGTCCCTCGCCCGCCCCGCCCCGCCTGAAGCCCTTGATGAACTGCGCCATCCGCGGCTGGTCGCTTTCGTTGGGCTCGCTTCCGTGCGCCACTCGTTGGTCCCAAATCAAAAAGCTCCCTTCCCGAATCGGAGCGCGAACTTTCAGTCGATGCACCGCATCGTCGCTACCGAACTTGAACGATCCCGCGCCGGCACCGCGCCACACCAGCCGGTTACGTCCCCAGTCCTCGTGCGCCGCCGCGTACCGCGCGGGGTCACCCAACGCCTTTTGCCAATCGTTGAAAACATCGTGGAACCCCGGGACCAAAACCGTGCCCCCGTCTTCCGTCCTGTTATCCATGAGCGCCACCACGCCTTGGCAGTGCGGCCCGGAGACGTGGGACACCGCGTTGGTCTCCCTGCTGAAGTCCCGGAGGTTCTCGAACGTTAAGTCCTCCGTCGGCAGCACGTCAGCGCCGTCGCGTGCGTTGAAGTTCCAAGGGTGCAGGTCGAGGTGCACGTTGGGGCGGGTCCGCCACTCCGGTTTATCCGTCGTGCCATCGCCGGAACCCACCGGCACGTTCACCGTCGGTCTGTACACGCACCACCTGTCCTGACTCACGATCACCTCGCGTAAACACGCGGGCGTGAGTTCCGAGGGTACACAGCTGTGTTCCGAAGTCGAAGCGGTTGGGGAATCATAAATCGTTTCTCGACGCAACACCGCGGCGAGACACGCCAGCACGCGCGGGTTCTGTCGGTTACGCACGAGCTGCCGCGTGAACACCGCGGGGTCTGGCGCCAGGCCGTAGGTGTCTACGTTGTCCATGAGGTCCCACGTGGTGCGGTCGTGTCTGGAAAGGCATCTGGAAGCTCCGGGCGTCGGCGGGAACTGGACGCGCTCGAGGTGATTCCAAATCTCGGCTCGGGTGGACGCGCACTCGTCCTTCGACAGGACGTCGCGGTAGACGACGAATCCGTACCGTCGGAAGAAGACCATCGCCGCGTCGTCGTCGTCGTCGTGCACAGCTGTGTCGGCACCCCCCTCGGCACCCTCCGTGTTCACGGCCGTGCGCACGCGCGGCGGCGGGAAGGACACGACGAAGCCGTCGGCGTCCATCGGCGGTGGATCTCGCGGTGGATACTCCGCGACCGCCGCGGCGTCCCGCGCCGCCTCCATCTTCTCCACCTCCGACGGGTCGAACCCTTCCTTGACGGCATCGATGGCGGCGCGGCGCTTCTTCTTGCGCGACGCGGTGCCGCTCGGTACCCACGTCGCGCGCTTCAGCTGCGCGAGCTTCATCGCGGCGGACTTGACTCGTGTTGGGGACGCGCCGGCGGCTTTGAGGCTCCGCACCACCTCGAGCTGGGCGTCGTAGTCGTCGGCGTCCACGATGGAGTCCGCCGCGGCCGCGGGCGCGGGCGCGGCGGCGAGCGGCGACTCAGCCATCGGGAGAGGCGCGCGCCGGCCCGAGTGTCGGTACAATCTGATGCGTGAGAAACTTTTACGGAAGCAGGATCTGAGTCGTCGAGACGTCTCACACCCGCGGGGCGCGACGATGGCTGACGAGGGTGACGCCGCGGGCGGGTCGGTGCTCGTCGCCGAGGTGCTCCGCCAACGGGCGGTGAGGGAGCGGGCGCGATGGGAGGAGTTCAACCGAAGAAAGCGCGAGCAAGAGGAGGCGGTCGAGCGCGGCCGGGCCCGTCTGGTGCCACCATCGCGCCCCACCGCCCAGGCTGAAGCGCGGAACGACGACGACGACGGCGACGGGACGACTGCGCGTGCCGACGCGAGGTCCGAGCAACGACACGACGCTCGCGAACACGAAGAGGAGGAAGAGGACCCCATGTGCCGCATCTGCTTCAGCGGCGAAGAGGACGGCGCGAAGGGCGCGGACCGCCTCTTCTCCCCGTGCCAGTGCCGGGGCTCCCAAGGACTCGTGCACGTCCGATGCCTCAACCACTGGCGCGCGCGTTCCAGAAACAACGCGTCGTACTTCACGTGCAACACGTGCCACTACAGATACAACCTAGAGCGCGCCGCGTGGGCCAAGCGCATCGAGGACCCGCGGCTCTTAGCCGCGGTCTCCCTCTTCATCGTATCCGTCATCGTCGCGGCCACGGGAGTCGCCGTCACGTTCGTCGCGTCGCGAGTGCTCGCGCCGGCGTTCGCCAACCTCGCCGTGTTTTGCAGGACACGCGGGATCCGTAGCGGCGCCCTGACGTACGTGGAGCACCTCGGGAACCCACGGCCGAGCCACCACTGGCGGCCAGCGGTGACGGAGGCGTATCAAACGCCAAATGTAGATTCCAAATCGCCCGAGCTCCGCGCGGCGCTTCGCGAGGCGCACATGTCCGTGACCCGCGCCGTGGCGCTCGTGGACACGTCCCCGGTGCACCTCGAGTTTGCGTTTTACCAGGTTGTGGAGTGGCTGCCGCCGTGGTGGTCGGTCGGCGGGCTGTCCGGGTGGCGGGACCATTTCCGGACGATATCGGTGGAACAGCTCGTCGGCGAAGTTTCGGACGGAACTCGATGGTGGTCCTTGCGGCACTGCTCACGCGGCACGGCGGATGCGATGGATTGCATCGTGGCGGGGTTGGTGCTGCTCGGGTTCGCTGCGTTCGGGTGGAACGTGGGGATGCGTCTGCGGGGTAACTTTCGGTTCAACCTCGAGCACTTACTGTTGCCGATCGCGATGATGGTGAGCTCGCACGGCGCGAGGACGGCGAGGCTGATCGTGCCGCTCGGTGTTGTTTACGGGTACTACAGGGTGTACGGCGCGGTGAGGGTGTGGAGTAAGGAGCTGTTGACGCGGTTCGGGGAGCGCGTGTTGGAGGTTCGGCCCCGAGGCGCGAGTTGAGCGAAGGTCGAGTTGAGCGTCGTCGCAAGAGTTTTTTACTCGTAGCACAAAAAATACTTCGGCGTTTATGAAAAGCAACACTAACACTGGTGATACACTCGGCGACGCCCGCTTTTGGCGACGCCACGATTCACGGACGTTGTCATCGGTGGTGGTACAGTTTCGTGTGTGCGGGTACACAGCGTCGTCACCCTGGTACACAGCTGTGTGTCACCCTCACTCACAGGTCCGGCCTTCTTCTTCGCCGCTTGGACCAGTCCGGCGGTTCCTTCCCGCCGACGTCGTCGCCCTGCGCCTCGGGCTCCCAGCTCCGCTCCGCGACCATCGGGGCGGCAAACTTGGTGGGGAATATCTCAACCTTCTCCCGCTGCGGTTCCGCGACGTCGCTCGTCTCCTCCGTGAACAGCCGCTTAAGGTTCTCCATGCTGAGATCCGTCAATTTGTCCACCACGGTATCCGCGCCCTGCAGCTCGTACCGCGGCATCCGGCCGAGGAGCAACACGCTCTTAGCGCCGCACTCCATGCACGCCTCGGTGACCGTGGTGTTGTTCCCGAACACCACGCACCGCTTCGTGGTGCGGCCCATCGCGGTGCACGCGCGCTCTATGGGCAAAGGGTCCGGGAGCCAATCGCTGACGTCCTCGCCGCTCACGACGTTGGGCTCGCCAGTCGGCGATTCTGGATTTTCAAAGTACCCCGCGATCCCCATGCGTTCCAGGGACTCGCACAGCTCCCCGAAGCGCTTCTTGCTGTCCATGACCGCCATCGGCACCTTGGCCCGCTGAAGCAGCTCGAGGAAGTTTGAAACCCCGGGCTGAAGCTCGTCGGTCAGCCCGTTGGCTTGGACGATCTCTTCGAAGATCTTCACGCGTTCCTCGTTCAACCTCCGCATCTGCATCGGATCCCGCGTCCACATCAGCTGCCGCGCGATGAACACCTCGGGCTTCATGGTGTCGCAGTGCTTTAAGACCATCTCGGGCGGCGGCGGGTGGTCGTGTTCCTTGGCGAGCCTCATCCAAGATTCTCGGTGCTCTCGTTCCCTGCTCTTGATGAGCACGCCCTCGAGGTCGAAGACGCATCCGAACCACGAGGTGGAGAGCATCATCTGCCGGACGAGCGGGTTGGCGAGCGTGGGATCGTCGGCGACGCCGACGGGCGGGAAGTAGGGCTTGGGCGCGCCGCGTTCCTCGAACGAGGGCATGGAGTCCGGTATGGTCGTGGGCCCCCCTCCGCCTCCGCCGGAGCCGGGACCGGCGCCGCCGTCGGGTGCGTCCATGTCGAAGTAGGAGCGCATCGCGGCGCGGCGGTGCATGCGCGCGGGCTTGGCGGGGCGCGCGAGCGACGTCGCGGACGCGCGCGCGGCGAAGGGCTCGCCGCGTCGTGCGTTGGACGCGAATCCCACCAACCCGTGCGAGGAGGATGACGCGGCGGGGAGACCGCGCGACCGGCGGCAGCAGGGCGCGACCGGCGCGTTGGTGCGCATCGCGGTCGCCATGTCCGTCGCCGCTTCCGACCGTCGGCTCGAAGCGAGAACGAGGAAGGCGGGCGGTGGTGGGGCGAACGAGGCGGGCGCTCCTTCGGTTGTGGTCGTCGACGCACGCGTCTGCTGCGTGGCCAACGTTCCTGAGACCTGATCGCGAGAGTTATTCGGTGAGCTGGCTCATTTTGCTCCGCGGGTTAAAAATCGCACGGTGGGCAGTCACATTCAATTGTGAAGTAAGTAAATAGAGAGTGGTACATGACTTTACGGTAATGAGTTTCGTATACGCCGTAAACAAAAAGGATCTTCTCGAAGCAAGATGAGAAGGCACCATGCTGACGCAAAATTCACAACGAAGGGACACGGGCCGAGAGAAGGTCGCCGGGGAGCGACGAGGTCCCGTCCGCCCGTCCGCTTCTCGTCAGGCGGCGCCACCATGCCGACGCACCCGCCCATGCTCCCGCGACGCGAGGGTCACACGCTGCGGATCCCCCTCCTTCCGCCGGAGACGGCGGGCGAATCAGACCATGATTCTCCACTCGACGAACCCACGCTCGAGCGACGAGGTGATTCTCCGCGCGCGTCGTCGCTCGACGACGACACCGCGCGCGCGCACAGCGGCGACAGCGCGTCGCCGTCGTCCGAGACAGACACCGACGCGCTCTGGCCCCAGCCCTCGGTCCCATCACACAGGAACCCGGGCCTGGAAACCTTGGATTACGAGCCCGTGCACAACGACGTGATGTGTGAGATCCTCGACGACGACCGACGACACCGCAGCCTGACCAAGCACTTTTACGGCTACACCGGACTCACCTTGGCCAAGTACGCGCTGACCATCGTCGTCGGTGTGTGCACCGGGCTGTGCGCCGCGTTCATCGACTTTCTCGTCGACGAAGTGTACGCCCTCAAGCAGTGGCTAATTTTGGTGAATTTCTCAAAAGGCTCATCTCAACACGCCTTCGCGGCGAACGCGAGCGCCGCGGTGCATCGCTCGACGCATTACGTCGCGGAGTACGTCGCGGGATACACGGCGCTGTGCCTCGCGCTGGCGCTCGCCGCGGCGTCGCTCTGCCTCTTCTGGGCCCCGCAGGCGCAAGGCGGCGGCGTCACCTCGGTCATGGCGTACCTCAACGGCACCGCCATCCCCGGGCTGCTCTCGTGGAGGTCGCTGTGCGCCAAGGTCTTCGGCGTCGCCGCCGCGTGCGGGAGCTCGCTCGCGGTCGGCCCGGAGGGACCGATGGTGCACATCGGCGCCGCTATGGCCAGCGTGGTCACGCTTGCGATGCCGCGGGCTTGGCTCGGGGAGGTGCGGGGCGGGGAAAGTTTCGACGACGACGACGACTTAACCCCCGACGGAGGGTTTAATAACTCCAATGACTCCAACCGCCGGCATCTTCGAAAGCCGTCGAACGATCGAGGCGACGGGTCGGACGACGATGACCTCTTCGATACCATCGACGACGCCGCGAGTCTGGAAGAGTCCAGACGCCGCGGTGACCTACTCGCGGGCACCCGGCCGGACTCGAGAGGCGGCTTCCGAAGAGGATCCTTCGAACAAAACACGAGACGCGCGCGCAGGCTCAGCCGCGGCGGCAGCAGCGCCTACTCCGCGCACCGCCAGTTGGGCGGGAGCGGGCGGCATCCCACGCGCAGGGCATCGCCCTTGTCCCGTCTGCTCCTGGACCTAGCCTCACACGCGACTCAGGTGAGTTTCTTTGTATTTGTTCATTCTTTTTGTTTCCGCACGGGCAATTGGACTGACGGGTAAGTGTTTTGTGTACAGCGCGAGTTTGTCTCCGCCGGCGCCGCCGCCGGGTTGGCGGCTGCTTTCGGCGCGCCCATCGGCGGCGTGCTGTTCTCCCTGGAGGAGGCTTCGAGTTATTGGTCCAAGAAGGTGATGTGGCGCTCGTTCGTGTGCGCCGCGGCGGCGACGATCGTCCTGGCGCTCTGCATGGACAAAGGCAACGCGGGGATGCTCTTCTTTGGTGAGTTGTTTTTTTATTCCCTGCATGGGCGATTAGTATGACGTCGTGTTTTGCTGCTCACAGGCGGGGTCAAGCCGGTGAGCCCGAGGGATTACCTCCACCAGCTGCCGTTCTTCGTCATCACCGCCGCCGCCGCGGGGGTGTGCGGCGTGGTGTTCAACCAGCTCTCGCACTGGCTCACACGGCACGTCCGGCCGCGACACGGCCGTGTCGGTTGGAAGCTGTTCGAAGTCGCCGTCGTGTCCGTGGGAACCGTCGTTTTACGCTTCGCCGGTGAGTTTCTTTTATTTTAATCCTCATAAGGGCAATTAGATTGACGACGTGTGGTTTTTTTACTCAGCCGCGCAAAAGTTCGGGTCTTGCGTCGACGTCTCAGAGGCGTGGGAGGACGACGACTTCGGCGTCCGGTTCCTCTGCCCGCGCGGTAAGGTCAACGACGTCGCCACCGCGTTCTTCTCCTCCCCGAACAAGGCTATCGGATGGATGTTATCCATGGGCGAACGCGCGTGGGGGGAACCGTACGGGTTCACACCAGGCGGGTGAGTTTCTTTTATTCGTTGTATTGGCAATTAAATTGACGGTGTGATTTGTTCACAGCCTAGCCATCTGCTGCGGGTGTTACCTGCTGATGATGATCGCGGCGTACGGGACGGCGGTGCCGGGTGGGATATTCATGCCGAGCATATTCCTCGGCGCGTGCGGCGGCGGCGCACTCGGGCTGTGCTTCCGCGAGGCGCTCCCGGAGTCGTGGGATATCCAGCCTGGGCTCTACGCCCTCATAGGCGCAACCGCGATGCTCGGCGGAGTTTTTCGATCGTCCATATCGCTGGTGGTCATCATGGTGGAAGGGACCGGCGGGATCACGTTCGTGTTCTGCATCATCGTCGCCGTCGTCGTGTCCAACGCGGTGTCGTCGTGGCTGCAGAAACACGGCGTGTACCACATGGATCTCAACCGCAACGAACACGTGGCGTACCTATCGGGTAAGTTCATTTTGGTTATTTTGGTATTTTGGTTATTTTGGTTATTTTGGTATTTTGGTTATTTTGGTTATTTTGGTTATCGTACGTGTACGGGCAATTGGACTGACGACGTCGTGTTTTGTGCACAGGGGAACCGCCGAGGAAATTCGCGCTGCTCACCGCCAGGGACCTGATGGCGTCGCCCGTCGCGTGCGTCGCCGAACACGAGCGGCGCACCCGCGCGCTCACGCTACTCACGTCCACGTCGCACAACGGGTTCCCGGTGGTGGACGGCAGGGGCCGTTTAGTGGGCATGTGCCTGCGTTCGCAGCTCAGCGTTTTGATTCACGGACGCAATCACGCGACACCCGGGTCTAACAGCCCGTACGTTCGACGCGCGCTCGATACCTACATGAGGGTGGCGCACCTGCGGCGTGGACCGATGCCGCGGCCGCTGCTGCCGCGGCAGTACCCGCCCGCCGCCGCGTTGTCCGTCGCGGCGCTCGCGGAGTACGACCGGGAGATGTCGCGGCGGTCGGGGTTACGACTCGACGTCGGCGAAGACAGGTGAGTTTTTGGTTATTTTGGTTATTTTGGTTATTTTGGTTATTTTGGTTATTTTGGTTATTTTGGTTATCGTACGTACGGGC
>Ga0209631_10004270_pt1 | contig 15897 bp, 11 predicted proteins | sample COG_08_FD_184752 | JGI IMG/M metagenome (GOLD analysis project Ga0209631, IMG submission 184752) | Pelagic Microbial community sample from North Sea - COGITO 998_met_08 (SPAdes) (version 2) | ecosystem: Environmental > Aquatic > Marine > Neritic zone/Coastal water | place: Helgoland, sampling...
GCCGCGGCTGAGGCTGAGGCTGCGGCCGCGGCTGCGGCTGAGGCGGCGGCTGAGGCTGCGGCTGAGGCTGCGGCTGAGGCGGCGGCTGCCCCCGCGGAGGAGGAGGCTGCCGCTGAGCCCGAGGCGTAAGCGAGTTGATTCTTTCTTGGTGGGTGTTTTTCATGGGGTCTGTCCAGGCTTGGCGAACCCGATGTGAAAATTAGCGATTAAATATCATGTTATTGCTGCTGAAAACCGTGCTATCCGTCGCCATCGGCGCGGTCTGATAACCAGCGCGTTCGTGTGCGACACCGATCCCTCGTCTGAACGTGTGCGTCTAGTCTTTTTGGGTCCTTCCCGCTTGGGGCTGGGCGTTGCGTCAACCTTTTTGTGAAATAAAGCGCGTGGCGCGTGTCAGCATCATCGGTGCAGTAAAATCACGGACACGTTGGACGGGTCGACGAAGCCCGCCAAATTGAAAACAACCGTGCATGAGATGTTGGAACTGGTGAGGTGACGCGGGAACTCAACGTCGACAAGACGCACAGTTGCGAGCGCGCGGGTGGTCCCTCCACTCGTCTCCTCTTTAGTTCTAGACACACAAAACACTCTCGCACCATGAGCGACGAACTCGTCACCCTCATGTCCTCGGAGGGCGAGGCCGTCCAGGTGGCTCAGGAGGTTGCCTTCAAGTCTGAGACTATCAAGAACATGATCGAAGGTAAGTGGGCGCGCCCTCCCGCTCGAGCGCCCTTTCCTCCACCCGACGATCTCCACCGACGATCTCCATCCCCTACACGTCCCGCGAACGATCGGCGCATCGATCGCTGACCCCGACCGCCTCCCCTCAACCGCAGACACCGGAACCGAGGCGCCCATCCCTCTCCCCAACGTTTCCTCCAAGATCTTGCAGAAGGTGATCGAGTACTGCAAGCACCACTCGGAGAAGAAGGAGGGCGAAGGCAACAAGGAGGAGGAGGACAAAACCTTCGACGCGGAATTCGTCAAGGTCGACCAGGCCACCCTCTTCGAGCTCATCCTGGTGCGTTGAACCCCGGAACCCTCGCGCCTTGGAACCGCCCAAAACGAGGAAAAAATTAGGTTGAGAAAACGAGCGACCCGAGATCTGACGTTTTTCCCACCCTCGCGCAACCCCGCAGGCTGCCAACTACCTGAACATCAAGTCCCTCCTGGACCTGACGTGCATGACCGTGGCGAACATGATCAAGGGCAAGACCCCGGAGGAGATTCGCAAGACCTTCAACATCAGGAACGACTTCACCCCGGAGGAGGAGGAGGAGGTGCGGAGGGAGAACCAGTGGGCGTTTGAGTAAGAAATTCTCGACGCACCGGTTGACGAACGGGACGGATCAGGGTGCAGAGGGGGCGATACGGCGACGAAAAGAACGGATCGACGAAGGAACGCACGCACGCACGACGACGGGTTGTCGAGGTGTATCATACTGAAGACGCTTAGCGCGAGGGGTGGTTGGCTGCGAAACACGTTTTGTAAATACAAACAGCGACTCTCCTCACAAGTACGCGTCCTTGTCCTCGCCCGCGGCCGACCCGTCCAGAGAGGGCAGCGACACCTCCACTTCGATCTCCGCCGTCTCGCCCTCAGCGCTCCCGGCGAACGTCTGGCACTTGACCGTCCAGGGCCCCGCCGAGTCCCTGACCTTTTCGTCGACGCACCTGAGCTCGCCCGACTTGATGAGGTCCACGACAGCCTTCAGGGAGAGCTCGAAGCACTGAAGCTCCACGATGGCGGGCCTGGTGAGGGAGAGGGCATCCTCGGCCCCGTTCTCACCCTTCTCGAACGCCATCTTGCAGAAGATTGGCCAGTAGGACTCGCCCGGATCGTCCTCCATGGGCGCGACGTCCCACTCGTTTGCCTCCGCGGCGTCGACGTCCTCGAACGGGGTCTCGTACACCGACGCGAACATGCACGACTGGCCGTTCACCGTGTCGAGGGTCTCATCATCGCCCTTGTCGCCCGCGTCGACCTCGTACGCCTTCTTGGCATCCTGCAGGGTCTTGTGCACCGCGAGGCCGAAGGATCCCTGCTCCTTGCCGCCCACGACGGAGACAAACGCGGTGAGACGCATGGCCACGTCCTCCCTGAGCACCAGCCTGTACGCGATCTGCACGGGCCTACGCTGCGCGAGTGCAGTCCAGGGTGAAACCCGGGCGAACTCGGCGGCGGCGGCGAAGAGGGAACCACCGAACGCGGGGCTGAACCCGTCGACGGATTCCATCAAGCCGGGTAAATGTTGCGTTCCCCACTCCTGGTTATCCGGCTGCATGGAGGGTTCGATCTGCTGGCGGATGATGGTCTCGATAAGATCGGTGGGAACCGGGGCGAATCCGATATCATCTACTCCGCACTCGGCGAGGCCCGCGCGGCACCCCTCCACGTACGGGCACGCGGTCACCCCCGCCCACTTCTCCTTCTCCCCGAGATGCAGCGACGCCGTGTTGGTGTCGGCGAATCGGATAGACTCCGGTCGGGCGGGCTTGCGCTTCTCCCCCGCCGCGGTCGTGTTCATCACCCTCGGATGGGTCATCACCTTCTTGAGGAAGGCGAGAAGCGTCTCCGGGGTGGGGAACGCCTTCACCACGTTGTTGCCGCCCGCCTCGTCGTCCCCATCCGCGGGTTCGCAAGCCAGGAACTGGCCATCCTTGGTCGAGACCACGAGCATCAGGTAAGGTCGGACGGGCACGCCATCGTCACCCATGACGTACGCCCTCAGCTTGTGGACGTACACCTGCCATACGCCCTTCACGGGGAGCTTCTTGATAGCCTCGGCCATTGCGTCGGACCTCTTCGAGCGCAACTGTAGTGACTTATCCACTTTTCGATCGCTTTATATCAGATACTGCAGGAATCACGGAACCTGTCTCACAGCGGCTGGCGCCGTGCTCGGGAAAGCGCGCGGCGCGAGCGGGCGGACGGATCCATATCATCCGGTTAGCGCCAACTTAGAATCGCGAGGATGGCGTGCACCTCGTCGGTAGCGTCGTGCGCGCCTGTTCAGCGGATCCCAACAGGGTGCCGACGGCGCATCAGCAACCATCGATCCGTGGTGCGATGCTCCGCGTCCCCGTCGACGGTCCCGAACCCTTACCCCGAGGGTGACTGGCGCAACGAGGCGCTAGTGGCGAGTATGAGCGATGAGGGGCGCGCGCACAGGGAGGCTAAGGGCAGGAACCACACCTACGCGCTCAAGCTAGCGTACGACGGCGAGGCGTACCTGGGTTTTCAGTACCAGCCCAAGGGCAAGACGGTGCAGGGGGAGGTGGAGCGGGCGCTGACGAAACTGACTGGGCACGAGAGGGAGTTCCTCGGCATGCAGGCGAGCGGTAGGACGGACACGGGGGTGCACGCTCGCGGGCAGATCCTCCACTTCTACACCAAGGAGTCCATCGCCGACCTCGCCAGGTTTCACAAGAGCATCAACGGGGTCATGCCCAAGGACATCCGATGCGTGGAGGTCATGAGGCCACACCCCGCGTTCCACGCCAGGTTCCACGCGGTGCGCAAGACGTACCACTACTTCCTGGACCCTCGGCTCGTGCTCGATCCGTTTGTCAGGCGCCACGCGCTGCATTGCGGGTGGAAACCTCCCGACGTTGAGAAGCTCCGAGAGGCGGCGGGCGTGTTTGTCGGCACGCACGACTTCACTTCGTTCTCAAACAAGTCGCGGGACAAGACTGTGGTGCGTAGCCCGACGCGAACAATCTTCAAGTTCGACGTAGTGGAACAACCGGACGGATTGATACGGCTGGAGGTGGAGGGTAACGGCTTCTTGTACCGCATGGTTCGAAACATGGTCGGAGCGATGATGCTCGCCGCCACCAGCGAGGGCAAGTTCACCGCAGAGGACCTGAGGGACATGCTTGAAGGGAAGGACAGGGGCGTTGCGCCGATGGGAGCTCCGCCGCACGGTCTATTCCTCCACGAGGTGGTGTACCCGAAGGAGCTGCTGGAGTGGGAGCCTGACGAACATCCTAACATTAACTAGACTAGCTAAGAGAGAGCTCTGCCAAACAGAACTCGAAATACACTAGAATGCTTCAATCTCTCGTCCATGTGTTCGGCGACAGAGTCGTCGACGAACAGAATAGTCCCTTCGTTTCCCTCGAGAATTACCTCAGCCTTCGACTGATGCTTCTTCACGGTGTGCACGGGTATACCATCAGGCAGGCCGGCTCTCGCCATGAATGTCTTTATGTCTTCTCGGTAAGAGTTTCTCGTCACGATGTGAACGGAGCCCTTTGGTCTGGACCAAATCATCGACAGTAAATCTGGGTCAATGGCGTGCTTCCCTTTAAGCGGTGACGCGCCACTACGCGTTGTGCACACCGTCCTATCCCAATCCAGGTACGTCTGGTCCGGATTGATATCTTGGGCGAGGGCGAGAACATCCTCGCCGTCGCCTCTGATCAGTCGGCACTCGGCGCACGACCACGAATCACACACAAAACACCTGTTCGCGTGCGGGCAGAAGGGCGATGCGCACGATGGGCGGTACGGACATCGCGCGTGCTCAAAACGCTCGTCGAGCTCGCAAGCGATGCAAATGAAGCGATGGACCCAAAGGCTGGAAAAACCCCGCTCGCAGACCCGGCAGGTGGTCTCCTTGTAGTTCGTCTCCGTCCTCTTCTCAGCGCCAAGCCTGCCCAGGAGATGTTTCGGCCAACCCTCTTCGCTCAGGACCAATCGCATGCGAGGGAATTCTTTGTCGCATACGGCCCGTTGCCGCGCGAACAGGTCACCCACTTTGAATCCACTCGGAATGAACATGCTCGTCGACGCGCTCAGGTCCGCGTCTCCAGCCACGAACAGTCTCTCAGTCGGGACGTCGGCGATTCGTCGAAGCCACTCGTAAGAGTCCTCCAAGGCCTCCAGCGCACCGTAGAGCAGGTTCAATTCCTTCTGTACGCGACACGCCCGTGAAACACGCTGTAACATCGTCTCTCCCTCCAGAGACGATGTGGTTGGTGCGGTGACGTCGCAGAGTTTTGGCATCGCCTCCAACAAGTGTTGGCATTCTCGGAGTTCGCAAAGATATTCCTCGAAATGCACCAAACTGCGGATGAGCTCCGAATGCATCCATATCGCCTTGATCGCACCCTTAGCCACGAGCGTCTTTCGCACGAAGGATACGTACCTCTGGGGCCAGCCGAGCTCATCAAATCCCCCCACCACTCGCTCGAGATGAGCCGCGCCGGTCTCCACCAACTCATCGGTATCATCATCGACCTCGCCTTCACCGTCGTCGTCTATCCCGCCTAGCTTCGCCACGGTGTCTTTTGCACATCTGACAAACTTTCTGAGGTGCTTCAACGATCGCGGCATGCGAGCAAGGTACTCTGGCCTTGCTTTCGCGGGGTGCCTGCTCACGCAACAAACTGTCTTCACGAACTGCCGGAGGTCACCGACGACTCCCAGAGCCCCCTTGCACTGACCCAACGCATCGCATAGCGCCGTGTGTCGATCAGAATGAACGTAGAACGACCCGTTTCCATCTTCAATATCGACGTGCTCATCATCCGAGCCTTTGAAGAACGTCACAAGCTGTCGCAGGTCGCGGTCCAGCTGCGTGGCGCATCGGTATATATTGAGCAGCGTCTTCTTGTAGTTGACGAGCTCGCGCCTGACCACGAATGCGTCATCGATACCGACGGAGCGCAGAATATCTATAGCTATCGTGAGTTTTTCGGGAGGCAGCACCCTCCTGAGGTCGTCATGCACCACCTCCAGGCTACCCTGAGCGAAGTGTATCAGCGAGCACGATGGGTCCTCCGTTACGGAGAGTGGGCATTGGGCCGGCTTGTCGGCGTACGCTCGTTCGAGAACCCAATCCTCAAAGTCCCCGTCCGCGGCGGCCCATAGATCGACGGGGTCTAACCCCATGACCGACCCGATGCTCCGCGCTCCGCTCACCCCCCAAATGAGCGTGGGTAACACTTACAATCTTTTCTTGGCTAGTTTTGTTCGCCATAAGTTTTGACAGTTCAAGCCGCGCGTGAGAGTCGAGGGAGGCGTGTGCGGCAGCTCACGAGCGTCATGTTTGACGATCTCGACGACGATATGGAACCGGAAGCGTGGCCGGCCTTAGAGCAGCGTAAGCTCGACGAGTCGTTGAGATGCGCCATATGTGGTGATCTCTTCGGCATGCCCGTGAGCTTCGCCACGTGCACGCACACCTGTGCGTTCCCGAGAAGCGCGTCCCCTCCCCCCGTGTCGGTCATATCGTACCCATCATCCTTCGCTATAATCTCGATATACCAATATTCGCTGACCGGCATCCCTCCCACCGCCGCGCAGACTGTTCGCTGTGCATCCGGCGCACGCTTGAGTTTAAGAAGGAGTGCCCAACCTGCCGCACCGCCGGGGACGAGTCCGACCTGCGCCCGAACCACGCTCTCGAGGCTGTTGTCGGAGCGTACAAAGCCGCGAGGGAGGAGCTTCTGGCGTGTGCAAGAGTCAAGAGCGAGGCAAGGGCGCCCGTCGCCTCCACACCGCCCCCGAAGAAGGGCGCGGGGGGAAGGGCCAACAGATCGAGGAGAGGTGAGGGTGCTGCGGGTGCGGCGGCGCCGGAGGAGCCTCCGCCCGCGGCTACCAGGCGGTCGACCCGTCGGAGCGCGCAGGCGGACGCGGGGCCGGCGGGAACAACGACCAAACAGTCTCCCAAGAGGATCATGTCGAGCGCGAGGGGCGAGGGGGAGGAAGGTGCGGGACCTTCCAAGCGACAGAGCGTGGGGCACCGCGCAACGCAGGACACGGAGGATGAGGAAGACGAGAAGGAGGAGAGTCCCCAATCGCCCGCTTCCTGGCGAACACAGGGAGAGGACGACGCCGTCAGCGAGTCGGACTGGGACAATGACGACGACTCAAGCGAGGGGAAAGGACGCAAACGCGGCGCACGCGATGCGTCAGCCGCGGATGTGGTGGACCTCTCTGAAGACATAAATGAGGCGCCGACGGTCACCCCCGGCGCCGGAGAAAACCAGAGGCCCGGCACGGTGAACTGTCCGATCTGCGGTGTGGGCATTTTAGAGGGGCTCATCAACAGCCACATCGACACGTGCCTGATAAGGGCTTCGGAGGGTCGAGTCGGGGAGGTATCCGCGGAGAAGCCGCTGAGGGGTCGCGACGCCGGCGATCAGAACCAGGCACCGCGGCCTTGTACCACGGCGAAGCTCCCCAAGCTGGTCTATCACATCATGAAGGACAAAGCGCTCAAGAAGCTACTCACGGATGCGGGTCTGAACGTGACCGGGACGCGCGCGCAGATGATAACGCGTCATAAGGAGTTCACACTCAGGGTGAACGCCAACATAGACTCCGGGCATGAGCCAAACATGGCGAACATCGCCAGGGAGGTGACGAAACTGGAGCGGGACAGGATCAGGGCGGAGAAGCCGAACGGGTTGGTGGCGGGGACCTTACCGACAACCGCAGCGGCGGAGACGAACAAGGCGGATACGTTCAGTAAGTTAATCGCTGCAGTCCGGGAAAGGTCGTAGTGTTTGAAATGCTCAACACTTAGATATTTCACTGTCCCCATCTTTGGGTCTATGTACACAACTAACTACACCATAGCCACCGCTGGGGCTGCAACCAAGTTTGTCACCTGAGCCTGCGGTGGTGGTGGCGGCGGCACAACGAAGGGCATGCCGGTGTACGGGCAGATCATCATCGATCCCGGAGGGTTCATGGTGCAGTCCAGTTCGGGCTGGTCCGGCTTGTAAGGGCTCTTGCACTTCCTCGGGGCATCGGGCTTGTACACAGCCACAGCGGGTGAGTACGTTAGCTCCGATGGATCGCATTTGATGTCCTCCTCCGGATCAGCCGCCGCGATCTCCTCGCTCCTCGCGATGCACAGCGTGTCACCGTTCACCTGCTCGTCCTCGGCGCTCGGCGTCCAAGTGGGACAGTCGGCGTTGCCGAGTACGCTGACCCCGACACCATCTGGCGACATCTCTTGGGCGCCCGGTAGTGCCGGCATCGGAGCCGCCCCTTTCCTCCTCTGCTGATACTCCTCCCATACGACGGAATTACCCGGTAAACCGGTGATGAGCACGTTCATCCACTGCTCCAAATTGAACGGGGTGTCCGGCACGTCGAGCAACACCTTGAGCTTCGTGGACCACCTCACGGGATCATCCTGACGCTCGGCGTACCTCGCACCGTACTGTGCATTCAACCGCGCGAACTCCTCGTCGTACCCGTATCCTCCGTAGTAATCCGAGGCTATCGCGGGACAGATCAGCTGGCCGTCCTCGAGCTGCCAGGTGCTGTGTCCGGGCACCTCGAACGAGGCGAGTGAAATTTCGCCAACTGCGGTTTTGGTTCTACGCGACCCGCTTTCCCTGGCTGTGTACACAAAGGTTCGAACCAGCGTCACGCTCACCATCACGGGCTTATCGGTCTCGTTCCTGGCAATCCCGGAGAGGAACATCATCTCACCCGGTGCATACCCCTGTCGGTCCATGTGACAGTCGAGGTAAACCTTGCCGAGGCTCACGCTCTTATTCTCGCCGCACACGCAACCGATGCAATCCTTGCTGCAGCAGAAGCAGAAGCTCTGGCAGTTCAGGGGGTGCACGTCCTTCTCCTGCGGCATGGCCCTCAGCGGCATCAGGAGCTTTGGAATGGTCGACGATGGACCGTTGATTACCGAGATTATGCGGCGGCACGATGGGTCAAGCCGCCAGGAGATGTCGATGTAGGAGTATATGCTGTACCTCACGCTCGCGCGGTCCACCGGCGCTGAGAATTCGTGCGTGGGCTCCACCGAGGAGGGCAGGTTACGCGGCAGCTTGAAAGAGAAGGGTATGGATGCCTGCGTCGGTGGCAGCTGCATACTCGTATCTGGCGACGGCAGAGGTTGCCCCGGCGCGACACCCTCGCCGCTCACCTCGTAAAGCTGGCAGTACACGTCGTTGTAACCCCTGAAGCCCAACACCGAGTCTGCGTCCCTCAGGTTGTGCGCGGACTTGATCTTGAACATCACCCTGCGGGCACCCTCCTGAAACCCGAACCCACTGTTCGACGGCTCGCAAGATAGCACCACGACGGACCTTTGCTTCTGTCCACCCTTCTTGTCCCCCTCCGCGGGGCCGTACGTGCCGCCGCTGAACATGCCCTTGCCCACCTTTCTGAACAAGGGTACCGTGACATCCGCGCCGTTCATCGCGAGCAGCTCGTCCACATCGAGGAGGCACTCGCCGAGCTCGTCGTCCTTCGTGCCCCAATCATAGTCCATGACCCGCAGCACAACCTTCGACCTGTACGCCGTGTGCAGGGGCATCTCGACGTGACCCTCGTCGGGCATGGTGGGGTGGCCCCAGACCGCGTCGTCGCCCGCGTTGTCGATGCGCCCGGTGTTGTACGTCGCTCCCCATGCGGTCTTCTGACACCCGCTGTACTTCTTCTCTCCGTGCACATCCACCCGTTTCCTATCACCTTTGTCTCCAGAACCCTCGTAGTAGTGCCAGTGGCACATGCCCACGCCGTCGAGCTTCACCCTGACGCCCCTGCACTGGATTGGACCGTGGGTTGTCAACTCCAGGGTTCCTTGGACCGTCTCGCCGGCGAAGAAGTAGTCCCTCGGGATCACGATTCGGTAGTCCGTGATGGGCTGACCCCAATTGATCTTCTTCATCTTAGCACGTCCTCCCGACATGGCTGCGGTTCCGGAGCAGGATCTCCTCCGCTCTCGCGCCGTCACTCACTGTGTACTCGACGCTTGAATCGAAAAGTCCAAGGGTCCACGTAAGCCTGTGGCCCTTGGCAGCTTGGTATTGTTCCTTTTGGCGTGAGAAAAGTCGCCGGCTGCCCGGGAAAAATGTGCAAAATCAAACTTTGAAACGCCACAGCAACCAACAACCAAAAAAGCCCCGAACTTCTAGGGATCGATCCACTAGCACCGGCGCGCGTGTGTGTGAAGCCGAGACGGCGGCTCGTTAGGCTCCAAGCCCCGAGATTGCACGCCTTGGTGATCCATAAGGCGATAGAGCGGATATCGTGATCGTCAGGCCCAGGGATCCCCACAAGATGCACAGCGCGGGAAGGCGAGACGATTACGGCGGCAGAACGAGGCAGAAGTCGGGCACCCCCGGGGGCAACCCCGGTCCGAGCAAGCCGACGACGTTCGAGGAGCTCAACAGGATCCTGCAGAGCCGCAACCGATCCCTCTCCACCCGCATAAACAGCGTGCTGCAGGTGCTGGAGGAGAACAGGGACAACCTGCGCGGGTTCTTCGCCGCGTGCTACCAGACGCTCCTCTGGCAGATCTTCAACTTCGACGACGGCGCGAACGGCTGGCTGCAGTCGGTGTCCTCGGGGAACGAGAGGGACGCGTGGCTGCTGCTCGACTTTCTGTCCCCTCATGGACAGTTCATGAAGGCCGTACTGGCGGCGGACGCGGACGGGCTCATGCAGTTCGCGTTTCCCCTCGAGAGGCTGCCCGAGAGGACGCAGAGGATGCTTCAGACGGACCCAGCCGCGCTGAACTCGAGGCTGCCGTACCGAAACTGCGTGCAGAGGGACGCGCACGGCAGGGCTCACGTGCACCTGGGTCTGTACCATTACTTTTTGTTCTGGTCCGCCTTCTACGCGTGCTCGTCCGCCAGGTCCTCGTACTCCAGCGCCGGGCGGAGGAACCCATACGGCGGGTACAACAACGGCGGAGGCGGCCACCGGTCGCAGTGGATGGACTGGCCCATGACCGGTCTTAGCGCGCGATCGAGGCAGGGAATCCAGCCGTATCGCGAGCTGCTGCTCTCACACCTGCAGTGCTTCCTGCCGCGCGGCGATGCGGCGGCACAGGGAGGGGTGTGGGCGGGCGGTGGGCCGGGTTGGGCTCGGGGGTCGGATGCATACCAGCGAGCGAACCGCGCCGGCGTGAGCCAGGGTGAGATGTTGGTGAGCATCATGATCGAGTTCTGGCTTCCCGGGAGTGACACGCTCAACACCGTGGTACCCGCCGGTGGAATGTCACCGTACGCTCCCGGTATTGAAGGTCAATCGCGTATGTACAACTCGCCCTACCGCGAGCAGCTGTCGAGCATGCAACGGCAGTACTCGTACAATCCTCCGAGCGATGACTTGGTAAACGCAGTCAACTTGCTGGTGACGTACCTCTATGCAGAACCGGAAATGGGCGGTAAAAAGAGCACACCGGCCCGGACCACACCAAGGGAAGGTGTGGTGCCTATGTCACCTCGGTCTCCTCGCACGCCCGCCAGCCCCATGGGCGGCACGGCGGCGAACGCGTCGAAGCGGGTGAACACGCCGCGGTCCGGAGGGTCGCCCGGCGTCCAGGACCTCGGCACGGAGGAGGAGGTCGAACGCGCCAAGAATATGCTTCAGAAACCGCTTTACACGTTCCTCCGGGATGCTTTCATGTATTGGCCCAACGAAAGCACCACCAACTTGGGTCCGGTCATGAATCTTTGGGTGAGCTATCTGATGCCGTGGACTCTGAGCTTTCCGGCGCCGTATCGACGACGTTCGGGATCTCGAGGGTCTCCCACTTACCGCGGCATCGAGAAGTTATCTCGGGGCATCGAGGCGGTTCAGGCGGTCGCAGCGGACATCAAGTCCAGCTCGCCGACATTCGTGGGTGACAGGTCGCCGCTCTCTTCCTCGGCATCTCCCAGGCGGACGAAGCAGCCGCTTGACGAGATGCACATCTTGCACAACGTCCTGTTTTACTGCGAGTTGATGAAGCACTTCTTGGAGCTCTGCTGCAACCGGGTACCTGTCGACGCGGAGGGTACGGCGACTGCGTTGTACAGTGTACTCAGATCATTTGCATCTTGTCCCGAGGGGGTTCGGATCTTGGAGCAGGTTGAGGCTGTATTCAACGAGTACGTGCCCATCGACCCTTTTGCTCTGGGTGCAGCCGCAAAGGAGCCACCGCCGCCCACACCCTACGACGACTTCCTGCCTCACATCCACGAGCAGATTATGGACTGGGATCCACCGGAGATCACTAATCAGGACCCAATGGCAACAACTGCAACTCCCATGGAGGCTCCTGCCGCGCGGAGGGGAGCTGACCCGTTTGCTTTGCACGGTGCCACAAAGCCTCCGGCGGTTTCACCGAAGCTCTGCATGTTCACACTCGATCAGGAGGGACTTCCTCAGGTCGCGCTCGCCCTCCTCGAACGCCTCGACCGCGATATGGCCCACGTCGGTCCCTCTCACCCCCTTCGTCAGAGGGTCCCGAAGCTACGCAAGGCTGCATTCACGGTGTTCAGCCTTGAGCGCCTCGGCGAGTCCGTCAATGCGAGGGCAACCTTCAGCACGGAGCTGAACAAGTCTGACGGTGGAACGGGAGGAAACGGAAGCGGGAAAAACGGGATCGGTTGGGCCAGAATAGGAAAATCAAAAACCACCTCGAAACAGCTTTACCGGGGTGACTGGAACACACGGCCGATTCACGATATGGAATTTCCACCTCTGGCTCGCCTTTTGATTGCCGTCTCTGAGGAACTGAACAGCAGTCTGGGACTTGAAGGTGATAAGCGATTTTCATTGCGAGTCTTCGCGGAATACGGGAGTGTTCTCGGAATGAGCTTTCTGATGCTGATTTTCTGGTTGTTTTTCGGGTGAGAGCGAGCGCAGTGCTTGTAGAAGTAGAATTTTTAGTGGACTACATCAGTCTAAAACTATGCGCAACAACACAGAAATCAGGAGCGAGAATAGAATCGAGTGACGCAAACCACTGTCTTCACAAACACCGCATTGACCGAACTGGTAGCAAGCTTCGAAGCCCTGCTCAAGATCATAATAGCTGCACCAACCTCCGTCTCTCACAGCGAGTTGTCGGTCGGCGCATTCCTTGGCAGCTTCCTGCGCAACGATGGGATCTTTGTCCGATGTTTTGTATCGGTTGCAGTTGCAATAAGGGGTTTCCTGTATGTCCGGATCGTACGCACAAGTTCCGTTCCCGCTGCAATGCCGTTTCTGATTATCCCACGGACACATATGCTGGCATCGCTCACCGTACCAAAAATCTTCACAAACGCATTTGCCAATGTCGTCGCACTGACCATGTCCGGAACAAACTCGTCCTGTCATCACACCATCAGTATCTTCACGATACCGAGAGTCGGGAAATTTCCCGATGTTGTGTTCGTCGCGGACGGCGAGATAATCTTCTTCGGTCCCAACGGGACAAGAGTGCTCGCACTTGATACCCGCTGTGCCGAACGGACAAGCGCAAGTAGATAATTCACCGTCGTCAGCCTCTTGACATTCCCCTATTGATGAACATACTTTTCCTTCATCATCTGTAGGGCACTGGGATTGAGTAATCGCGAACATCGCCCCTCCCGCTGCAACAGTGACGAACTTATACTCAGTCGCGACGCCGAGCGCAAAATGCATCGGCTGGTCCATTTTGTAGATAGATCCCTCCATCTTCAAGTACGGTTCGACGCATTCACATTTCGTGTTTGCCCCAAAATCAACACACTTCCCCCTGTTCACAGCATCGGTATCTCCTTGAGGCGCTACGTACTTGCAAGTTCCAGCGCCTGCACAGTTACATTCGCAATCCTGCTCCCAAAGGTACAGCGTAAGGTCTGGCGGGGGCGCTGGAGGAGCTTCTTCGCCCTCGGCCAGATTTGAAGTGTCCGGCTTAGGAGGTGCTGGAGGAGATTTCTGAGCTGAACAAGTTCCCATTGGGTCATCTCCTGTTGCATCATAATTGTGCGCACAGGCGCCGCAATCGCAAGTACCCAGTTGCCCCAATGAGTTCGTTCCCCAGATGTAAACGTTCCCGGCACTGGATCGTGCAATAGTTTGAAAGTTACCGGCCTCAAGGTGCGTGATTGTGGCGTCGCTTTCATACCTGATTTTCCCAGTTATCTGTTCTGTGTATTCAATCTCAACCGTCCCGTTTCCCATTGTCTCCTCTCTCGTTCGTTGGACGAAATAGTCCCAATGCTCGATGCGTGTTGGTTTATCAATCATTTCCGGCTGGTACCAGTCTTGCGTCTTGTGAAACCTATCGGGTTCGCGCTGAACGCTTTGATATCCGAGTCCGAGTTGGCCAAAGTAATTATCTCCCCACGCAAATAACTCTCCGCTTTTTAGCAGCGCCATCGTGTGATGCGAACCGGCGCTTAGTCCGATAATCTCGGGAAATTCCTCCTCCTCTTCGTCGTCGACGCCACCTCCGATTCCGGTGGTTGCATTATTCGTATTTGCTCCGCCTGTGGATTGCCCTGGAGCAAGTGGAGGAGCTGGGAAAGCCGGAGGAGGCGGGGGAGGAGATGGCAAATTTGTCGTGATGAGCAGTGGCCCGATTCTCGAAGGTCGAACCTCGCGATTGAAATACTTCCCAGTCACATTATCGAACTTATTCGGCGTGAAAACGTCTGTGTTGTGTGCCATCCGATAATAATTCTGCGTCTTCCCGATTTGTCCGTGAAAATTATCTCCCCATCCGTACAGTTCGTTGTCCTCTGAAATTGCGACGGAATGACCTCCTTCCAAAACTTTTTCAGTTCCTCCCGCAACGTGGCCACCCGCGGCGATCAATTTCATAGGAGGCATGAATTCACCTTCCAGCGTTTGAATGATCTTCGTCGGCTTTTTCACCGAACCCAGACAAGGGTCAAAGTGCATTCCATCGGGATTTTGGCATCCGCCCAAGCCCAGCTGCCCTTCGTGGTTTGCACCCCAGGTGTACACTGCCCCGGTGAACGTGAGAGCAATGCTGTGACCAGCCGCGGCAGATACGTTGACCACGGACTCGCCTCCGACATCGATCGAGGTGGGAATGCTGGTGAAAGGCATGTCCTCAGCGCTCATGTCGACGCCGAGCTGCCCGAACTGGTTGCTGCCGAACGCGAAGACCCGTCCTCCGCTTACGAGCACCAACGTGTGCTCCAAACCCAGGGCGACGTCGATGACCTCCTGCTTCTGACCGTTACCCGTGAACAGCTCGAGCAACGTCGGGGTGTATCGAATGTCCGTATCCTCCACGCCCGTGGTCCCCATACCGAGCTGCCCCTGGTCGTTCCTTCCCCAGACGTACATGTCTCCCTCCTCCTGTCGCGCGAAGTCAACAACGGAGTCGTGTTAGTTCAGAAGCGAGCTTCAGCCGGTGCTTGTGACACTGGAAGATGGGTCCTCACCGTTATCGCCGCAGCGTGGAACTGCCCGGATACTATGCGCTGCAGGTTCGCCTGCACCTGCTCCATCGCCTCGTGCCCGAGAGTCGGGACGTACTGCGGCTCGCATTGATTCGGTTTTGGTTGGTTGCCCTGCGGAGTCATCGCGGCGTTCGTGAGCTGAATCCAGGGCAGAATCGCGGGTTCCTTGGATAGAAGGGCTGAATAAGGCACTCACCTGGCCTGGCATATGATCGATACCGAGCTGTCCGAACCGGTTCAGGCCCCACGCGTGCACACGCCTATACGCGTTCTGCGAGCGGAGAAGTGAAGAAGTGTCAGTGAGGACGGGCGACGAGACGATTGACGAGCGGTCTGGTACGTACCATCTGCGCGGAAACCTGGACACTTAAGCATGTGAGCAGTGTGATGAGCGACAACCATCTATGAACCCACCGACGGCTGGCGTCGCCCTCTCGGCGCGCCATCTCGGAATGGAGCAGAGAAGAATCTACGTTGTTTGAAATCGATTTTTTGATTTCGGCCATTTTATTTTTATTTTTCGATCTCTTTTGTGCAGCAAACCTCACAAAACCCATTCCATTCCCTCGTGCGAAGAGGTGAGAGGTGAGTGAGAGCCGGTCCGTGGATGGACCGAGGTATGCGTCCAAACTCGAGGGGTGCTTAGGGAGATGAGAAAGAGGCTGTACACCACGCTGCTCGCGCCGGTGCGCTCGCTCATGGAGGCGAACCGGTCTCCCTCCATGAGGGCGC
>Ga0209631_10004275_pt1 | contig 15887 bp, 10 predicted proteins | sample COG_08_FD_184752 | JGI IMG/M metagenome (GOLD analysis project Ga0209631, IMG submission 184752) | Pelagic Microbial community sample from North Sea - COGITO 998_met_08 (SPAdes) (version 2) | ecosystem: Environmental > Aquatic > Marine > Neritic zone/Coastal water | place: Helgoland, sampling...
CTTAACCTCGGCCATCGGCTCGAGTTCAGGCTCTGGCTCTGGCTCCATCACAGGCTCTGGCTCCATCACAGGCTCTGGCTCCATCACAGGCTCTGGCTCTGGCTCTGGCTCCATCACAGGCTCCATCACAGGCTCGATCACAGGCTCCATCACAGGCTCTGGCTCTGGCTCCGGGGCGGCGGCCGCAAAGTCAGCGAAATCTTCAACCTCCTCGCGAGCGGGCTCAGCAATCTCCATCCCACCGAACATGATCTCCCCCACCGGTGCCGGCGCAGGGGGCGTGAAGCTCGCAAAGTCAGCCACTTCCTCTTGTACGGGCTCTGGCTCAGGCTCTGGCTCTGGCTCTGGCTCGGGCTCTGGCTCAGGCTCGGGCTCAGGATCCGGAGGGTGAGGTGCATCCTCGAGGCTCATCCCTTGGAACATGTCCGCGGCGGGTGCCACCTCGGGTGCCACCACCTCCTCGGGAGGAGGAGGTGGTCCCGCCGGCATCGCCACGGGCACGCCACGCATCTCACCCCCGACACACGCCGCCATGAGCGTCGCGTACCCCGCTTCCGTGCCGCCGCGCGCCCCCGCCGCCCGAGTCACCGCGTCGCTCAGTGACATCCCCGCGTCGACGTTCATGTCCTCGTACTCGACGTGGGCCTCCTCGCGCCCCGGGACGTGGGGGAAGGCGACCCTGAGCGCTTCCGAGCACCCGGCGGTGAAATCATCCCCTCGGAGCGCCGCTAGATCCCGTGCTGAACCGACCGCGACGGAGACCGGAGGCGTGGGAGGAGGAGGGGAAGGGGGAGCGGGTGCCTCGTCGAAGGATGCAAAGTCGCCAAACTCGTCCTCGTCCCCTCCGTCCACCGGCCCCGGCCCCGGCTGGGTCACCGCCGTGGGCTCGGGAGGCTGCTCGGCGAAGTCCCCGAACTCATCGTCGTCATCCACCGCCGCCGGGGCCGCGGGGGCAGCCTCGAAGTCGGCGAAGTCGGCGTCGTCTTGCACCGACTGATCGCCATCGACGGGGGTGACGCTCGGCCCTTCGACGCCGTCACCGTGCGCTGTGGGGACGTCCCGGGGAGGATCCGTGGGCTCCGCGGTGATACTCCGATCCGCGCCGCCCCCGAACGCTCCCCATTCGTCGTCCTCTTCCTGCATCACGCCCGCCTCTGCCGGGCGCGTGTGCCTCTGTCACCTCCGTTTTTTGCCAACTCGAGTTTTGGTTCTCACCGTGCCGTTGGATTTAGGTTTTCCACAACTCCGGGCGACGACTGACCGTCCCTGGATCTTATCATCGACCAAAAGATGTCCGGTGGCGCCGTTGACGCCTGGCAGGTCTCCGCGGTCGCGTCGCTCGTGGAGGAGCTCGACAAGAAGATCCTCGTGGTGCTGAGGGACGGGTCCAAGATCATCGGCTTTCTTCGCTCGTTCGATCAGTTTGCCAACATCGTGCTGGAGAACGCGGCGGAGCGCATCATCGTGGGTTCCTCCTACAGCGACATCCCCCTCGGTCTATACATCGTGAGGGGTGAGAACGTGGTGCTTATGGGGGAGATCGACGAGACTATCGAGACGGACGGGCTCACCGAGGTGAGCAACGAGGAGATCAAGCGCGAGAGGGAGGCGGAGAAGGCGGCCGACATGGCCAAGGGCGAGATGCTCAAGCGCATGGATTTCCTGGAGGACTGAAAGGTGAGTGCCCACGACGGCAACTTGCACGACCCGCGAGAGTCTTGGGAGTGATGAACATCAACATGCTAATTTTGATGGCGGTTCGTAGAACCTTCAACTGATGTTTGATCGATAGGACTGACCCTCGACTCGACACGGATTTTTTTCACTCGACTCGGGAAAGCACGTGACGATACGCGTCATCGCACCTTTGGTGAGACTTGTGCTTGGCGGCCTTGTCCGATGAATCCATAACAATTAACTCCAATGGATCCTTCAGATGCTTTCCCGACTGAGACACGGCGCTCGGCCCGATCGAACGACCCGACCACGTCCTGACCTCGCTTCCCCATTCCCGTCACAGGACCGTGCACGTCGCTGCCGACCACTTAGACCTCATAGCCGCTCATAGACTAGTTATTTGAATTTTGAAAGGATAAAGGATCATCATTACAAGTTTGTGGGTGCTTTGGATCAAGGGGATGGAAGCGTTGGTGCGTGCGCTGTGAATTCAATCGGTCGCGCCGGGACTCTGTTCAAAGATTTTCCCCGGTGCGACGTCACTTCAACGCATCATACATCCGTCGCATCCTCCCCCGTGTGTACCTGCGTATAAATACACCACTTACGTCTCCACGGCCAGGCGTCCATCGTACAGGGCATCGTACGTCTTCGCGTGTTCCACAATCCGTGCGCACAGTACGCGCACCGAAGTCTTTGGCACGATTCCGTCGACGTCGGCCTCTTTCATCGCACGTGTCGCCGTGTCGCAGATGGCGGCGTGGTCCTTGGCGTGGGACTCCAGCGCCGAGAACCCGGCGTTGTGCGACTCACCAAACCCCGAGTCGCGCATCAATCGCTCCTCGTGTGAGGCGTGTGCCGCGAAGATCTCGTGTAGCATGGTGACCGACGCCAGGGTGCCCGAGCTCGTGGCTACGATCATGGCGGCTGTGAGCTCGGCGTGCTCCGCGTCCATCGCACCGTGGCCGGTCGATGGCAGATCGTACGACTGCGGTGCTGCGTCGTCGGAGTCATCAGTAGCCCGCGCACAGCTGCCGTTGCAGCAGGCAACCGCGGGCGGGGGCCTCGTCGGCGCCTGCGCTTCCAATGATCCTCCCTCCTTGTCAACCAAGTGCGATTCTTCTTCGTCGGCTAGTGTCTGCAGGAGTTTCTCGACGTACTCAAAGGCTTGGCCTCTGAACTGGAGGAACGGCGGGGATTTGGACGTCGCGAAGACCCCGTTGGCGTCCAGCACGATCAGTCCCTGGCACCCGAGCTGCGCCTGGAACGTCGGAAAGTCTTCGTTGCAATCGATGAGGGTATTTAATACTTTTCCACCGTCAAAGTAGAGCTTTTGGAACTCTTTGGCGGTGCGTTGTGCCGAACGGTCGACGCAGATGCAGACGAAGCGCGCGTTCCCCACGTCGTGTGGGGGAGCGACGCTCCACTTCCGCATCTGTTCGGCGACCGGCCGGCACCCGCCTCATCCACTGTCGTAGAAGTGAATCACGGCTGGGGACCCGAGGAGCTCGTCGGCGAGGTTGATCTTTCCGGATTTCAGTCGCGTCCCATCGGCGTCGACGGGGGTGACCCGTAGGGTGGGGAAGTCACGTCCGGCGAGGTCCATCGTCGCGACGATATGCCGTGCAGTCGTGTGGGCGGGCGTCGGGACGAGGCGAGACGGTCGGGGGCGGCCACGTGTGTCGAGGGAGAAGAGCAAGCGCATGAGTTATACCAAGGGACACCAAGGGTCCACGGTCAATTTTCAATGAGAATCCCTAAAACGCGTTCAGATAAGCACACTCTTTATTTGGAGGTCTATTGACTCAAGATCAGTACAAGAAGGTTGCATTTTTTCCAAGTGATCGTGAAAACTCGCAAACGTTGAAACCCAACACGAGGTGCTGATTGATGAGACACTTTGGAACATCCGAGACGCGCATGTCTACCGTGATGTCTACCGTGACTCGTATCCTTTGCAAGCCGATCGTCCACTCGACGAGCGCCGTGCGCGGGTAAGCCATACCCTGGATCCCCATACCTTTCCAAAGTCGACGTGGACACGCAAAATCATCCAACCTGGACAATGACTTATCCCGTCCCACGAGCCTCTCCCGCCGTCGACTGACCGTGCCTCCAAACTCAAACACCATCTTCACGACAGCCTCTCCGGGAACAAGCGCGGGTACTACCACGCCTTCGCCGTCAACAGCACCGTCGCTCGTCACGAGGTGGGCGCCACGTGCGACGACTGCGGCGAACGGGGGCACACCGCGGCGGCGTGCGAGACGCGGGTGCGAAACACGAACCTCATGAACACGTCGCGGTGCGGCTCCTGCGGCGACGTTCACGCCCGCGTCACCGCGTGCGACCCAGCCAGGAGGAACAGGTTCATCAGGACGTGCGTATCGGACGGCGGCGCGTCGCTCGTGCCTCGGAAGACGTTCTCGAGGCCGTGAGGAGCGCCGGAAATTCGTTCTACAGCATTCGAGTCTGAAGCTATGCGTTTTGTGAGTTATCACGGCAGTGGGGTCTCTGACTATTTGATCACACAGCCAAAATTGTCGTCTGAGGGCGCTTTCATAAAAGTCCAATTTTTTCTAGGTTTTCGTAACGCGTCGTGAGATCTTCCCGGCACGCACCCCGCCGACAAACCCACCCGCACGCCCCCTTCGACGTAAGAAACCCACGTAAGAAACGATGACGACGACAAGCAAGGATTCCCGAGTGCCCGTCACCATCCTGACCGGCTACCTCGGCAGCGGAAAGACCACCCTGTTGAACCACATCCTGACCAGCAACCACGGCAAGAAGATCGCGATCATCGAGAACGAGTTCGGCGACGTCGGCATTGACGACGCGCTCATGGCCAAGAACACGAAGACGCAGATCGAGGAGGAGATCGTCGAGATGATGAACGGCTGCATCTGCTGCACCGTGCGCCAGGACCTGGTCGTGGTGCTGAACAAGTTTTCCGGCCGCATCGCAGCCGGAAACCTTAAACTCGACTGCATCCTTATCGAGACCACTGGAATGGCGGACCCAGCGCCCGTCGCACAGACCTTCTTCGTCGACGACGGCGTCCAGGAGCACTTTCGCCTGGACGGTATCGTCACCCTCGTTGACGCCAAGCACATCGAGCAGCACCTGGACGAGGAGAAGCCCGAGGGCGCCGAGAACGAGGCGATCGAGCAGGTCGCCTTCGCCGATCGAATGATTCTCAACAAGATGGATCTCGTCGACGAAGCCGACGTGAAGCGCATCACCGCCAGGCTCAAGTCCATCAACTCTTCCGCGCCCATCGTCACTGCCGAGCGCTCCAACGTCTCCGTCGATTCCGTCCTCGACATCCACGCCTTTGACCTGAAGAAGACGGTGGACATGGACCCCGAGTTCCTCAACACCGAAAACGAGCACGAGCACGACGACACCGTCTCCTCCATCTGCGTCGTCGAGGACAGGCCCCTCGACCTCGACGCGCTTCAGCGGTGGGTCAACTACCTCCTGGTGAACAGAGGTACGGACCTGTACCGCATGAAGGGCGTGCTGAACGTCGCAGACTGCGACGAGCGTTTCATGTTCCAGGCCGTCCACATGATCTTCAACGGCAACTTCGACGCGCCGTGGGCCGACGACGAGAAACGCGAGTCCAAGTTCGTCTTCATCGGCAAGAACTTGGACCATGACGAGCTCAAAGAAGGGTTCCTCGCGTGCATCCAGACCCCGGAGCTGATCGCGAAGAGGAAGCTCGCCCTTCGGTTCGCCGTCGGCGACGCGGTCGAGTGCCGCACCGGCGACGGATTCGTCGCCGGCAAGGTCACCGCGCACCTGTACCGCGACGACTTCATGCCCCCCGGCGTGACCGCGCCGTACCAGATCCAGCTGGACAACGGAAACTTGATCTGGGCACCCGAGGACGACGACAAGTTTATCCGCGCCAAGGATGCATTCTTCGCGGAGAAGAAAGCCAAGACGGAAGCGTGAGCACGCCGAGGCAGGAACCGAGAGTGAGTTTTCGCGCGACACTAAACAGCCGCGTGCGACCTCGAGTTCGCATCCACTTGTTAGTAACCTTATTTCAATTTTCGGATCATCATTACAACACGTGGGTGCTTCGGATCACTAGTTTTACAACCGAACTCGGTTCGAAAGAATCACTTCACAAATCAATCCCCGCCGTTGAACTCGGCGAACTTCTGGAGGAAGTCCATGCCCTTGTCGAGGAGCTCCTCGCCCTTCTCGAAGAGGGTGGGCTCGCCGAGGGGCGTGGTGCCCATCTTGGTCGGGTAGGAGGGCTGCATGGCGACGCCGCACTGGCCCTCGAGGCCGTTGCCACCCTTGGCGATGCGGATGTAGCCATCCTCGCCCCAGGCCTCGCCCCAGGAGTTCTTGATCTTCCAGAAGTGTTTGTGCTTCTTGGAGCTCGGGTCGACGCCGTAGCCAACCAGGAGGACGCCGTGGTCGAGCTCGGTGCCGCAGTCCTTGGCCGAGTACACGCCGCCGGCGTACAGCTGGAACGACTGGTGGTCCGCCTCGATGGCCACGGACACGGGCTGCTGGGACACAGCCTTCATGAGCGAGTCCTCGTCGTTGGTTGGGACGTCCTTGAAGCCGTCGATGGCGACGGCGCGGCGGTGGCGGCGGAAGAAGCCGCACTTCTCAACCTTGGCGACGTACTCCCACTCACCCTCGGTGTCGATGCCGCGGTTGTTGACGATCCACTCGAACCCGTTGTCCATCAACCCGCCGTTGCATCCCATGTTGCCGTTCTTGGAGCAGGAGATGAGCTCCTCCTCGCTGAGGGAGATGAGCTTGCCGGTCTTGATGGCGTTGACGCCCTCGACGGCGCCGGTGGTGGAAAACGCCCAGCACGAGCCGCACTGCTTCTGGTTCTTGACGGGGGTCACCGCTCCCTCGGCGACCCAGTCGATCGTCTCGGGCGGGGTCACGTCGGCGTACTCCCAGGTAGAGGCGTCGACGGGGGCGCGGGGTGCGCGGAGGGTACGGTCGTAGCCCAGCATCCGCTTGAACTCATCCTTGGTGAGATCGGCGAGGTGGTTCAGCCCGACGAAGTGCGTGTGCTCGCCCTTCTCGTACTCGGCGTTGTGCCTCGCGACGAACTCGTGGTTATCCGCGAAGATTCTCATGCGGAGCTCCTTCTCTTCTTCACTGTCGTACGTCTTGCCGTGCTTCAAAGTCCACTCGTGGAAGACGTCTCGGATGGACTCAACCTCCGACTTCGCCTTCTGACCCAGCGCCGCTTTGAGCTCGGTGATCTTGGCGGCGGCGGCGTGGCGCAGCTGCTTGAGGTGGAGGGTGTTTGAGGGGACGATGCGAGCCGCGGTCGCGCCGGGGAGGGCGACGAGCAGCAGCATGACCGCGGCGAGGAAGAGACACACGCGGTGGGTCCTCATCGTGGCTTAGGTTTGGAAATTAAGTTTGCCGTTGTTTATCCTGCGAGAGAAGCGAAGCCGCGGAGGTGAGTCGAGGGCGACGCGAATCGTATTACGCGGGTTTGGAGAGACGTTCGTGGTCTGTGGGGTATCACGACACGTGCGATGGCTCCGAAGGTGCCCGAACGCCCGTGTGTGCGGTGCACAGTCGTGGATCCGGGGAGGTCGCGGACACGTGTGCACGCGTTGACGAGATTCTCCCGGGAGATTTGAAAAGACCCGGAGAACGGAGGGTAGACCTCCGGGCGACCGACGGAACGAGCGCGTTCGTCGAGGTCGGAAGAGAGGGCGGGACGTGTGCGCACCTTGGATCTCGATGGGAACAATCGCTGGAGCCGTCCGCCGTCTGCCGGTGCGCTCCTGTTGTGAACGAGGACTGCGAAATTCATCCATCTTCGTGGTTCGTTTTCATTGGACGAGACACGCGATTTCCGCGGGAGGTGACTTGACCCAGATCCACGAGTTCAGCCGGTTCCGAGTCTCGTTTCTGCCACCTTCATCATCATCTTTGTCTGCTTCATAGGAGAGAGAGCCCGCGACGGAGACGACGGAGACTATGGCGCGGCGGGTGCCGAGCTGGCGATGGACCGCGCTCGCACTCCTCGTCATGTGCGTCGCGTCGGAGTTGATCCCGGCCGCGACCGCGGTCGGGAGCCTGGCCGCGCCCGCCTGGCAGGTCAGGGGCGAGGTGGGAGACGCCGCGTGCAACGTCGAGGAGGTTGAGACCGCGAACGAGCAGCAGTTGCACGAGATACTGGCGGAGCTGACCAACACCACGTACTTCAGGCTATTCCCGGTGGACCTCAGCCGCAAGTGCAAGTTCTGGAACAAGCAAAAGGTGCGCCGGACGACCCATCTGCCGATCCGACCACCCGCAATCGCGCGTGCCGTAATTAAATTAATTCCCCGCGGCCCCGGTACTCACCCCGCCCCCCCTTTCCCGACGCAGGAGACCGACGAGGATAAGCACGAGCCATCGTGCAGCGCACCCCCCGAGGAGGAAACGTCGACCCCGTTCGGAGGCGGGTCTTCGTCCAACATGTTTGCACCTCCCGGGGAGCCCAAGCAAGGTACGTCGTGCTCGCTGGACCTCGCGAGCAAAGATCCGGGCTCCATGAAGTGGGCGCCCGCGACGACGCCGGTGGACATGCGCATCACCGAGCAGGAGCACATAGTGATCGCCGCCAACGACGACGGCGCGACGGATTGCACTGACGCGGACCTGCCGGAGTTCTGGATGGACATGTGCGGCTACGACGCTCCTTTGCCGGGTTCGAACAAGGATGACATTGCCGAGCTCGAGTACGTCAACCTGCAGCTCAACCCCGAGCGTTGGACCGGGTACAACGGCTCGCACGTGTGGTCCGCCATCTACGAGGAGAACTGCTTGAAGAGCAGCGGGAGCGTGGACGACATGTGCTACGAGGAGCGCGTGCTGTACAGGCTCCTCTCCGGGATGCACGCCAGCGTCAACATCCACATCGCGCTCAAGGCTAAGACGCCCAAGAAGGGAGTCGCGGGACGGGAGGACTGGTCCGCGGACCCGGGGCGGTTCGCGGCGCACTACGGGCAACACCCCGAGCGCTTACGTAACCTGCACTTCTCGTTCGTGGTGCTCCTGAGGGCGCTGCGTAAGGCTGCGCCGACGTTGGGGGTTATGGACCTTTCGCTGGGGCAGGACGGCGTCGAGGATGCCCGGACGCGGGCGTTGATGCGTCGGCTGCTGGACACCCACATCCTGTCGTCGTGCAGCGGGGTGTTCGGCGCGTTCGACGAGAGCATGCTGTTCCGCGCGGGAGGGGTGAACGGCGAGGCGAGCTCGCCGGTCGCCGAGCTCAAGTCCCAGTTCAAGGGTGTGTTTCACAACATATCCGAGGTGATGGACTGCATCTCGTGCCAGAAGTGCAAACTCCACGGGAAGCTGCAGCTGCTCGGACTCGGAACCGCCCTCAAGGTGCTCCTCCTCCCCGAGCACCTCCACGCCACCGCGCTATCACGCTCCGAGGTTGTCGCGCTCGTCAACACCGTCGCCAAATTTAGCCACGCCATCCTCGCCGCGCCCACCCTCGCGGCGGCGCACTCGGAGGCGTCCATCCGGAAGGCTTCCAAAGCGTCCACCGTCCCGGACCTGTCCTCCGCGGGCATCATGAAAAATCATGACTGGTCCCCGGCCACGACGAGGACGCTCATGGACGCCGCCATCAGCGCCGTCGCCGCGTTGGCCGCCGACGGGGGACTCGGCGCCGGGGATGAAAACGCGCTGGTGGACGCTTCACTCGCCGCCGACCCGAGGGTCCTGATCCTCGCCAGGCACTACGGCGTCGGGGACCCGGCCAAGTTCGCGCAACACGCGCTTCGTGCGGTGGCATCCGGGCCCTTCGTCGATCGACCCGGTCAGCAGGATCATCCATCGGACGTGGTCGTGGTTGGCGGCGGCCTGGCGGGTCTGACCGCCGCGCTCACCGTCCTCGACCGGGGCGGCAAGGTCACGCTGGTTGAGAAGGAGGGTTACGTCGGGGGTAACTCCCAGTGGGCGTCCAGTGGGATCAACGGCGTGGACCTCGGTAACGTCACGAACCCCGACACGGTGAAGGAGTTCGAGTCGGACTGCTGGCGGAGCAGCATGGGGGGCGGCGCGGGGGCGGCTACCGGCGCCACGTTGGGATGCGAAAAGACCGGCTCCGACTCGCACTCCTGCTCCGTCGACGGGGGACCCGCGCCGGAGACCGTCGAGCACATCCCCGTCCTCGCCGCCGGGTCCGTGGAGACGTTCGTGTGGCTCCGGGACAGGGTCGGCGTGGACCTATCACGCGTCGGGCAGCTGGGCGGGCACTCACACGCGAGGACGCACAGGCCATCCGCGGGGATGGCGGGCTCCACCCTGGTGCTCGCGCTGCAGAAGCAGTGCGAGGTTTACGCCAAGACCGGTCAGCTGACCTGGCGCAAGAATACCGCGGTGGACGAGGTCACCACGGACCCACGCACGGGCGCGGTGACTGGAGTGCGGTGGACCAATCGCAAGGACGGGCGCGTCGGTCACGACGCGTCCAGGTCGGTGCTTCTCGCCACCGGCGGGTTCGCAAACGACCGAGCCGGGCCCGACTCTTTGCTCCACAAGTACGCCCCGGACTCCACCCGGTTCGCCACCACGAACACCAAGGGAACCACCGGGGATGGCCACAAGCTCGCGTTCCGACTCGGCGCGCAGGGCGTGGACATGGCCAACGTACAGATCCACCCCACCGGCTTTGTCGACCCGAAGGATCCGACGGCTTCAACCAAGACGCTCGCGGCGGAGATCCTTCGCGGCGCCGGTGGTTTGCTTTTGACCCGCGACGGCAGGAGGTTCGTGGACGAGCTCGGAACCAGGGACTACGTCAGCGGCCGGATGCTCGCCGAGGCCAAGGCGGAGGCCAACGCGGGCGGGCTTCCCGTCGGCGAGGGCGTATCGTTTGATTTCATCCTTTTGCTCAACGACGCGGGCGCGCGGGAGGCGGACAAGCACGTGCCTTTGTACACGCAGAAGGGTTTACTGCGCGAGTTTGACTCGATCGAGGACCTCGCGAAGTGGCTCGACGATGAAGTGGGCGCCAAGGACGTTCGGGGTGGTGTGGGTAAGGGCGAATCAACTGACACGGCGGCGACTGTGAGGACCACCCTGTCTGGGTACGATGAAACAGCCCGGCTCGGCGGACCCGACCCGGCGACGAACAAGACATTCTTCCACAACGCACCGTTCTCCGGCTCCAACAAGTTCTACGCCGGGCGCGTCACCCCCGTCGTGCACTACACCATGGGCGGCGTGAGGGTCGATAACCTGGGCCGGGTTGTGGCTGAGAGCGGCGACGTCATCGAGGGGCTTTACGCCGCGGGTGAGTTGATCGGCGGCGTGCACGGTAGGAACCGGCTGGGGGGGAACGCGTTGACGGAGTGCGCGGTTTTCGGTCGCATCGTCGGCGGCGACGTCCCCATCGCATCGCCGTCTTCGTTCGACGACGCGGGCGGAGGAGGAGCGCCGGCTGCGGCGGCGGCACCCGCGCGGGTGGCCAGGAGGGATGTGACCAAATCGGAGCTGGGTGGGCACGCCTCGGAGGCGAGCTGCTGGGTGGCGGTGTACGGCGAGGTTTACGATTTTACCGACTTTCTCGACGAGCACCCGGCGGGCGCGGAGGCTATACTCAAGTACGGCGGGACGGACGGGACGGCGATATTCGACTCGGTGCACAGCAAGGACATGCTGGACGACTTTGACGCCATAGGTCCTTTGGTGGACTGAAACACTTAATTCTTTTTAACGATTCTTTGAACACACTCGAGATCTCGCTCGGTGCTCGTCATAGTCTTAGGTAGCATGGAGGACGCGGCGTCTGCGGAGAAGAGGTCGGCGGAGGAATTCCGGGTTAGGGTCCACGGCGGACCGCATCCGCTCCGCGCGGGGTCGGAAGGGGCCGCGACGACGTCGGGGAGGAGCCGTGACGATGCGGAACAACTTGCGCTCCAACCGGAACCGCCTGTCGACCCAAACGCGTCGCGAAGGATCGTGGCGCACTTCGACGTGGACGCGTTCTACAGCCAGGTGGAGGAGCTCCGCGACCCTCGTTTGGTGGATCGGCCGATGGCGGTGACGCAGAAGTACCTCATCGTCACGTGCAACTACCCCGCCAGGAGCGCCGGTTTGAGTAAGCTCATGTCGACGCAAAAGGCGAAGGCGCTGTGTCCGGAGGTCGTGCTCGTCAGCGGCGAGGATCTAACGCCGTACCGCGCGTGCGCCAAGAAGGTCCGCGCCGCGCTCTCCAGGTTCGGCACGTGCGAGAAGCTCGGCCTCGACGAGTGTTGGGTCGACCTCACCGCCGAGGTGGAACGCAGGATCGCGGGCGGCGGTCCGGCGTCAGATCCCGACCTCACCGGTCACAGGCACTCCTGCACGTCCCGCGTGGAATCCAACAACAAACACAGACCACAGGACATACGCGCCGTGCGTGGCGACGTACGGGTATCCACCGTGGAGGCTGACGTCGTGGAGGAGGATCCGGTGCAGGAGAGGCGATTGAGAGTCGGCGCCGCCGTCGCGGCGGAGGCGAGGGAAGCGGTGCGAGCCGAGTCCGGGCTTCGAATGTCCGCCGGCGTCGCGCACAACAAGACGCTCGCCAAGCTCATCTCCGGCCTGCACAAACCGGACGATCAGACGGTGCTCCCGGCGTCGCACGCCGCCCGCGTGGTGGAACCCTTACCCGTCAGGGCGTTACCGGGCGTCGGCCACGGTGTCGAGAAGGAGCTCGCTAGTCGCGGCGTATCCATCGCGTCGGATCTCAGACGCGTACCGCGGGGTGACGTGTGCGAGTGGCTCGGCGCGCGGGTCGGCGGTAAGGTCCACGATGCGGCGTGGGGCGTGGACAGGGAGGAGGTGAGGGAGAAACCCGCGCCGTCCTCGGTGACGTGCGAGGACTCTTTCCGGTCTTGTACCTCGTTTGATTCCGTCGACAAGGTGCTCAGGGTCATCGCGCCGGACCTGGTGGCGCGCATGGACGAGGAGCACGAGGACGAGGTCGAACGGTCCATCGCACAGGGTGCGATCGTACCGAACGGACGGGACGCGCGGACGCTGACGGTGCGGTGGAGGGACCGGGGCAAGTGGGCAAACAGTCAGGGACCCAAGCTCACGTCGCCCGCCGCGGAGACAAAGTGGGCGCGGTCGTCGTCGTCCACCGCGATGCCGAAGGATGCGACGGACCGGCGTTTGGACACCGCACGACGCGCGGACGCGGTGCGATCGGCGGCGACGTCCGTGCTCCGATCCGAGCTCAAGCGGGGGTTCGACCTGAGGCTGCTGAACGTCGGCGCGACCAACTTCAGGCTGAGCGTCGCGGGCGGGGCGGCGGTTGGCTCGACCGCGGCGGCGACTGAAGTTGTCAGCGCGGCGGCTGCGATGAACGCGAGGAGGGACTACGACCGAGGCGGGGGACGTGTGAGTAAGACGGAGGAGCGCGCGGCGAGTGAGAGGGAGCGTGGGTTGAACGGCGACGGGCTGGGCGGCGACGGGTTGAACGCCGACAGTGACTTCGACCTCTTCGCCGAGCCCGCGCTTCAGGACGCAGACGAGGACGAGGAGGACGGCGCGGCGTTCTACGCGGACCTCGCGGACGTTCAGCGGTCCAGCGCCGTGGCGTCGACGGAAACGAAGGTTGCGATGGTTGGGTACGTTCCTCGCAAGCGCGGCGCGGAGCAGGCCAGCCTGCTGTCGTTCTTCAAGGGGCCTTCGAAGAGGTAGCACTAGAGTTGGCAACAGCCAATATAAAAATCCGTGCCACTGGGATACCTGGTATCGAAGTTTTCAGGAATGCCGGGACTTCCAAAAAATCGGTGCTCACAAGTGTCCAGGAAACCGTTTTCAGAAGTCTCCGATGGAATTTCGACCAATCAAAACGCGCGCTCAAATCGATTCTGGCCTCTGTTTCGAGCTGACTGTTCTCTGAAAAAGTGGAGCGCTCCGCTCCACCGCTCCACTCTTATACACACACTCACAACCAGTCAAAATGGCCGCTATCATGAACATCTCCGCCTCCGCGCGCGTCGCCCCCAAGGTGAGAGCTCACCCGCTCGAGAGCGCGAGCCGGATTCCTCGCGATCCGCACGGTCGCGCCGACCGGGAACCGGCGCATCAAATCACGGGTTTTTAGGTTCTATCCGGAACGGGCGAGTTCTCGGACGACGTACTCGCCGTCCCCGTCGATGCCACGAGCTCGGAACCGGCCCGTACGGACGCGCGTTGAATCCATGCGGGGTTCATCGCGCGCCTCGTCGTGTTTTCAGGGGGAACCCATCATCGCGCCCACCCGCGCGACGACGCACAGCGCTGACCCCGCCTCACCTTTTTCCCCCGCGATCGATCCACAGGTGCAGCTCCGCTCCGCCTCCTCCAAGGCGCTCAAGGCCAAGCCCGCGTTCGTCGCCAAGGCTTCCTTCACCGTCAACGCCGCCGCGGTGAGTCATTCATATCCATTCCGCGATTGAGACGGGCGCCCGCGGGTCGCGCGCAGCCGACCCGCGCGCCGTCCGGCTTCCCGTCATTATCCGTCCCAGACAAAAGGACGCGGGCGCAATCCTCGCGATTTTCCCCAACACGCACTTTTGGGACCCAAACGCTGACCCGCGCATCCCTCCTTTCCCGAACCGACAGGCCGATGACACCCTCGAGAAGGTCCGCACCATCATCTCCGAGCAGCTCGGCACCGACCTCGATGCCGTCGCCGCCGACGCCAAGTTCGTCGACCTCGGCGCCGACTCCCTCGACACCGTCGAGATCATGATGGCGCTTGAGGAGCAGTTCGAGATCACTCTCGACGAGGAGGGTGCGGAGAAGATCGCCACCGTCCAGGAGGCCGCCGACATGATCCAGGAGCAGATGGCCTAAGCGCGCATCACGCACTTTCGTCGTAGTTGCTTAGCAATCTCTGAAACAATTGGACAGATTCTTTTCTATAACAAAAAGCGCATCCACACACAGTACTCCGCAGTCGGTTTCTTCGCATCCCAAACTCGCTATTTCCCCTCCCCGAACCCTCACTCCACCTGCCGGGGCGGGGGGCGACGCGCTCGCACGCGATCAGCCTTGGGCTTATTCTGCGCCTCAGCCTTGGGCTTATTCTCAGCTTCAGCCTTGGGCTTATTCTGCGCCTCAGCCTTGGGCTCATTAAGCGCCTGCTCCGGCTCCGCCTTTTCCACCCTCAGGAACGGCCTCGGCCCCGTCGGCGTGTTCGACCCCGGAGCCGACGTATCCGGCGACTTCACCGGCGGCGTCGACGGCAACGCGCCACCCGGGGACTTGGCCGGCGTCGTCACGGGGCTGCGCGGCACCGGCGGGACTGTCTCATCCTCCGGGTACCGTTCTCGGGTCATCTGCGAAAAGTCCACGGGTTTCGGCGACGTCACCGGCTCCGTGACCGGCGACTTGAGTTCCTGTTTGCCAGTCCACGACTCGAGCCACTTCTTGGTCCGGCCCAGGCCATCCGCGACTTTGCGCACCGGTCCCGGGGGTTTGTACGGCTGGACGTACCGCGCCACCGCGTCGAGTAAGTCCAGCGGCGGTAGGTTGGTCCCTCGGTGCACCACGAGCCGGTTGGCGATCATGCGGAGCATGACAATCTTAGACGCGGGCGCCGGGCCTGTCGGCACACGGCCCCCGCGCTGCGCCGCGCTGGTTAACGTCCGGCTCAGCATGTACTTGCACGGCCCGTTCCTGCGCAGGCTCACGCTGGCGCCGTGTTCCGACAGCGTCTTCACGAACCGTTTCACCGCGCGGTCAACCTCCGCCTCGGACGTCAGCGCATCCTTCACGCGGAGGTGCGCGGGGAGTCGCATGGGCTCCGCGGCGTTGTACCCCGACTTGACAAGGCTCTCGTACTTGGCGTACTCCTTCTTCTCCTTCTCGAGCTCCCGCTGCGCCTCCACCGCGCTCAACGCCTCCGTGTACAAGTCCCACGCGCTCCTCGCGTCCTGGAACCACTCCGGCCCGGGGTCCCGCCGCTCACTCGCGGGTACCACGCGGTCAGCAGCGAGGTCCCACGGCTTCGGGCCTGTGTGATGGGGCTTGGGCGAGTTGCGCGCGCTGTAGGGGGAACCGCGGAAGAGTTCCCGCGGGGGCGCGAAGGTCCCGCCCGTGTGCGTCTGTCGCAGCTGGTGGACGCTGCGAACCTTGATCGCGCTGCCGGTGTCGGGCCTGGTGATCGTCTTGACCCCTCCGTGGGGGGAGTCGAACGTCCTGCTGGTGGAGTAGGACGC
>Ga0209631_10004276_pt1 | contig 15885 bp, 15 predicted proteins | sample COG_08_FD_184752 | JGI IMG/M metagenome (GOLD analysis project Ga0209631, IMG submission 184752) | Pelagic Microbial community sample from North Sea - COGITO 998_met_08 (SPAdes) (version 2) | ecosystem: Environmental > Aquatic > Marine > Neritic zone/Coastal water | place: Helgoland, sampling...
CTTTCTTAGCAGCAGGCTTTTTCTTTGCAGCAGGTTTCTTTTTTGCGACCACAGTTAATACTCCTTTAGTGACTTTTACTTTTAAGACTCACTCATTTTAGCTATGAAGCATCTCCTCGGCATAACTCAGAATCATAGCGTAATTCAGAGCTGGGGTAACATCGATGCGCTGGGGTCAAGTTTAGAAAATTCTCTCCACTTTGCACACCTTTTTTTTAAAAGAAAAACACAACAAAAATCGACCCTAATTTGTTCACCGGTGTTCTTAGCCGAGCCCTAAAGCGCCTTAAGTGTTTTTTGAACCATAGACTTAATTTCATCGGTGGTCCCTTGTCCATCGATCATCGCGTATTGCGCGCCGGTTTGTGCTGTGAGGGATTTATAAAACGCGACCAGCGGTGCGGTTTGATCGAGATAAACCCGAAGACGATCCCGAATCGTTTCTTCTTGATCGTCATCTCGCTGAACAAGGGCCTCGCCTGTTTCATCGTCGATGTTCGCGGTTTTAGGCGGATGATATAAAACATGATAGGTCCGACCAGAACCGGGATGAACGCGGCGCCCACTCAAACGCTTTATAATTTCCTCATCCGGCACCGTGATCTCGATCACATAATCAATTTCTACACCGGCATTTTTTAACGCTTCCGCCTGAGGAATCGTTCGAGGAAATCCATCGAACAAAAAGCCCTCTCGGCAATCGTCTTGTTGCAAACGCGCTTTCACTAAATTGATTATGATGTCATCGGTCACTAATTCACCACGATCCATCACCCCCTTCACTTCAAGTCCCAAGGGCGTTTGATCCTTAATCGCCTGCCTTAACATGTCGCCGGTTGAAATTTGAGGAATGCCATAGGCTTCAGTAATGAACTGCGCCTGCGTTCCCTTGCCAACCCCTGGCGCACCTAACAAGATTAATCGCATAAAATCCCCTTACCCTTTTTAACTTTATTTTTAACTTGTGAATCGACGTGCCGACACAACATTCGGAATCTTTTGCATCATTTCTAAAACCTTAATCAAGGTTTTCAAAGATTCAACTTCAATCGTCATATCAATATCAACGCGCTGAGCAACCTGGTCCGTAACAGACTGTAACCTAATCACGTTTATGGCTTCTTTGACAAACAACGCGGTTATATCAAACAGAAGACCAGACCGATCATAGGCTTCAACTTTTAAGTCCACGGAAAAGACGGCTTGTGCACCCTCTTGCCAAGACAATCGCATCAACCGACCGTAAGCATCGCCCTGAAGCACCTCGACGCATTCTTGAACGTGCACGCCAACAATACCCGTGTCACTGATAATACCCGCGATAGAATCTCCAAGCACTGGATTACAACACTTTGCGATTTCATGCGCTCGACCGCCCAGGCCTTTAATTAATCTGGGCGCGAGATCCGTATCAAAGCCAAGGGGAAGCTGAGAAGACTTACGGATATCCAATTCATTAACAGCTACCCATTCAGCGACATCTGACAACTGAAGGTCACCTCGGCCAAGGGCGACCAAGAATTCCTCCTCATCTGAAAAACCAAAAGCGGCACCAATCAAAACTTTCCGTGCCGCATCAATCCCCAATTGACGGAGTTCACCTTCAACGAGTCGCTGCCCTTCTTCCAGATTTTTTTTGCGTTCCCGAAGCCCAAACCAAGCTTGGATTTTTGTTTTCGCTTTGGAGGTTGTCACATATCCTAAATGAGCATGGAGCCACTCGCGTCTGGGTAAGGCCTCATTACCTGTGATCACCTCAACATGATCTCCGGAGATCAAAACCTGGTTGAGCGAAACCACCTTGCCATTGACCTTTGCACCACGACACTTATGGCCAATCTCAGTGTGAACCTTGTAGGCAAAATCAACGGGGGTTGCCCCGGGCGGCATGTCGATCACATGACCGTCAGGGGTAAACAAATAAACTCGGTCAAGACTCACATTGGCCATCATTTCACTAGCGGACTCGGGCAAGTTCTTCACCTCATCTTGCCATTCAATCACTTGCCGCAACCAAGACAAACGGCGTTCATAACGCTCGACGCGGCCAGTTGGCGACTTTTCCTTGTAGGTCCAATGCGCGCAGACCCCATACTCGGCTTCATGGTGCATCCCTTCCGTTCGAATTTGAACTTCCAAGATTTTGCCCTCCGGGCCAATAACTGCCGTGTGAAGGGACTGATAACCATTGTCTTTTGGATTCGCAATGTAATCATCAAACTCATTGGGGATATTGCGCCAAAGGTTATGCACAACCCCTAAAGCCCGATAGCAGTCATCCGATGAGTTAACCAAGATTCGAATCGCGCGAACATCATAGACTTCAGAAAAGGCGATGCCTTTTCGGTTCATCTTTTTCCAAATACTACAGATATGTTTTGCTCGGCCTTCAAGACTTGCTTTGAGCTTCACAAGCTCAAGTTTGGACTCAAGGGATTCCAGCACAGAGCCGATATAGCGATCTCGCATCGTCCGCTTTTCATCAAGCAAGGCTGCAATCCGGCGATACGCATCGGGCTCTGTAAACCGAAAAGCGAGATCTTCTAGCTCCCACTTCAAGTGCCCTATACCAAGACGATGGGCCAACGGTGCATAGATTTCAGTGATTTCTTGCGCAAGCCTTAATTGCTTGCTTCGATCTGCGTGCCCGGCGGCCCTAATGGCGCAGGTTCTTTCCGCCAACTTAATCAGCGCAACGCGAATGTCATCGACCAAAGCCACAAGCATTTTCTTGGCCTGCTCAACCTGATCGGACGTCTCTCCCAAGACCATTTCATTTTTGAGAATATGGATATTGCTAATGGCGGCCATTTTCAGAACGCCCTCAACCAAATTTGAAACCTTTTCACCAAATTGCTTACGGATATGATTAACCGTAATTTGCTTCTCTCTTGCGGCTCGATAAACAATTGCGGCGATCAAGCCATCTTCATCAACTCGAAAATCTCGCAAAAGATCGGCAATTTCTAATCCCATAAAATAACTGCTGCGACCCGACGGCCAACCCGATCCCAACTGAATTGCTTTTTCCTCGGCTTGCGCCGACAGATCACAGGCTCGACTAATTCTGTCTAGATCCAAGTCTTCTCGGTCTGCGCCCAGCTCATTCAACCATTGCGCCCGATCAAACTGACCCGCTTCAAAAACAATTCGCTGCTCTCGTGCCTTAACCATTTTTTGAGCCTCGACTGAAACAGGCGATCGATTCCATATGCGCGGTATGGGGAAACATATCGATCATCCCAAGATGATCCAACTGAAATCCGCCTGCACGCAGGATGTCCGCGTCCCGTCTCAGCGTCTTTGGATTACAGGACACGTAAACTATTTTGTTGCACGCGCTGGCAACGAGCTTCTGGCAAACCAGTTCCGCTCCGGACCTAGGTGGATCCAAAAGCGCTTTATTGATCTGGGGCAAAACAAGCGATGCGCTTTCAGATTGGTAGAGGTCAGCGACCTCAAAGGAGACATTGCCCAAACCATTGAGCTGGGCATTGCTAATGGCTCTGTCAACACTGGCTCTGGATGCTTCAAGACCAATCACGCGAGCGGCCCGTTGTGCGACCGCCAGGGAGAAATTACCAATCCCGCAAAAGGCATCTAAGACCAGATCCTCCGAATTTAAGTCAAGCAAATCTAAGGCAAGGTTCACCATGTTTTGATTCACGGCTTGGTTGACCTGGGTGAAGTCCATTGGATGAAACTCAAACACCAAGCCTTGATCGGTTAAGCGGTAATGCAGCAAGGGATTGGCACCGTCATCGAGGGGCTTGACCGAGTCAGGACCTTTGGATTGCAACAAAACCATAACCTTATGCGCGCCCTGAAATGCCGCGAACGCCGCCAAGTCCTCAGACGACAAAATTGCCAGATGCCGAACGACCAAGGCTACGGCGCCACTCGAGGCCGCCACTTCTATTTGAGGAATCGTGCTGCGACTGTCTAGGCCGTCAATCAGGCGAGACAGCGGCTCAATCAGTCTTGCAAGTTCAGGGACCAACACCTGACAGGACGTCATCTCGGTAATATAGGCTGAGCCGACCTCTCGAAAACCAATCAAGGTTCGGCCCTTCTTAACAACATGCTTAACCCCAAGGCGAGCTTTACTCCGATAGCCAACTGCATCACCTGAAAGCGTCGGGATCCACTGCTTGGGTGAGCAGTCATCGAACAAAGCCTGCAACCAATCACGCTTAAACGCCAGTTGCGCCGAACGATCAAAATGCTGGAAGGAGCAACCGCCACATTGCGCGGCGTGCGCGCACACAGGGATCACACGCGCCGGATGATCCTGTTCGATATTTTGAGCTTGACACACCCACTGACCCTTTTTTTTCTTCAAAGGGACAATCAGCGCTTGCTCTCCTGGCAAAAGCCCATGGATTGCAAATCGAGCGTCTTCGCTGACGCAGGTCCCCTCAATCGTCAAGGTATGTCCGACGTCGGTAAACGGCAGTTTCTTCTTTCGCATAATCGCAGCCGGTAGCGTTTGGTGGACAACCCAAACTAACGTTCAGGGCCAAACCGGCAGTTTATGCCAAGTCGGCAGTATATACACCCGTCGATAAGTAGCGATCGCCACGATCACAAATAATGGCAACAATCGTTGCATTTTCAACCAGCGCGCTGATCTTAAGCGCCGCCGCCACCGAGCCGCCGGACGAAACCCCAGCAAAGATCCCCTCCTCACGGGCCAGCCGGCGCATCATGGCCTCGGCATCCTTCTGATCGATGTCCATGACTCGATCGACGCCTTCTGGCCGATAAATCTTTGGAAGATAGGCTGTGGGCCAACGCCGAATGCCAGGAATCGCTTGACCCTCAACGGGCTGCAAACCAATAATTTCTACTTCAGGTTTGACTTCACCGAAGTATCGACCGACCCCCATAATGGTCCCGGTGGTTCCCATCGAGCTCACGAAATGCGTGACCTCGCCATTCGTCTGACGCATGATTTCTGGCCCCGTACCATGATAGTGCGCAAGTGGGTTATCAGGATTTGCAAATTGATCCAGCACAATACCGTCGCCGGCCTGCATCATCGACTGTGCAAGATCGCGCGCGCCTTCCATGCCTTCTTGCTGTGTCACCAAAATGAGTTCTGCACCATAGGCCTGCATTGCCGCTTTGCGTTCGGCACTCATATGCGCGGGCATGATCAATTTCAAACGATATCCTTTTATCGCAGCCGCCATGGCCAAGGCGATTCCCGTATTACCGCTGGTCGCCTCGATCAACACATCTCCCGGTTGAATCACGCCGCGCTGTTCTGCGCGCTGAATCATGCTCAGGGCGGGTCGATCCTTGACCGAGCCGGCCGGGTTATTGCCCTCAAGCTTTGCGAGCACGGTGTTGCTGGTCACCCCTGGTAAGCGCTGTAAGCGAACCAAAGGGGTTTCTCCGACGCATTCCTCAATCGTTGGGTACTGGATAATGGGCTCCTTGCCTCACTGGCCGTTATGGATTACAAAAGCTTAATCGAATGCAGTCTTTCCTTGAACCATTGACTGCCTCTAAGCTCAGTTCAATTCGGAATAAGGACGTTTCAAAGAAAGCGGTGACGCAATCAAAAACCGAAAAGCGCACCATAAACACGTGATCGAGTCGCCTAAACGGGACAGGCCAGCCTGCAGGCTCGCTCATAAGATTAAAGGCTCTGCGCCGGACAGCCCAGACGTTTAAACCGTCAAGACGGCAGTGCGGTAATCGAGCAGGTCGAAACGGTCTCTAACATAGCACAGGGTCTTCGGCTGTTTTGCCGCCACGGGAGTTGTCATGTCAAACAGTCATACCATTGCGGATAGCCAATCCGTTATGGTCCAAGGCGAGCCCAAGACCCAAGCGCTCGCCCAATCGCAAAACCTCATCTTCGTATTGACCAGTTACGCGCTCGATCCAAATCGAGCCATACTGACGCGATTGCTGATCGATCTAGATCGAAAATTTATGCTTTTACCGATCGAACGCTTTACCCAAAGCGCCATTAAGATCGCAAAGACAGATCTGATTCTCATTGATGCGGTTCACTTAAGTCAGGCAGGTTGCGCGAGTCGTGTCCCCAAACTTCTCTTTGACTATCAGGATGCGTGCGCCGTCGTCGGCGACCAGGGTAATCAGACGCCAAGCACGAATCCCGAAAGATTTGTGTCTCATCAACAATTACGGCGACAGCTGTCTCTGCCGGCAACCGTTAACCGCCCTGCCGCCATGCAGGTCACCGTCTTAGACCACAATCAAACCCCATCGCCAGAAAGGAACCTTTTAGCGGAAGCAGAGGTGGACGATAAGACGCCGGACTTAGCCTCGACGACCCCGAACTTGGAATCCCTGTTCGATCAAAAGCTCGCCATCGAACGCGCTCGCGGACAACGGATTTTAGCGATGGATCTGTATCATCTACTCAAAGTCAGCCTCGAGGAGGACCTTGCTGATCTCGCGGCTGCGCTTCGCGACAATGATTTGAGTCAGCTGCAACGCATATTACATAAATTATCCGGCGCGCTCGCGCTAACCGGTGCACGTCAGCTAGAACACGCTGTCGAGCGCGCCAAACGGGCTTTAAAAACAGGCGAGGATCTCTCAGCGGCGCGCTCGGTCTTGCTTGCCGGTGAACCGCTATTGGCCCTGATGAACCATGTTTCTTGGGAGGCGCCGCCTAAGTAATCGGCGCCAAGCCCTCGGCGATGGCCACGCTCACGACGAACCCTGCCTCATCACTGAGTGATAGATGCCAGCGCTGAACACCCAGACTGGCCGCTTTCGTTAAAGCCTCGCGCAATAACTTGACACTGGGTTGTCCAGCACTATTTCGCAGAACTTCGATTCGATTAAACTGCACGCCTTCGCGCATACCGGTACCCAGCGCTTTACTCACAGCCTCCTTTGCCGCAAATTGCTTTGCCACATAGGCAGTCCTGCTAGGCCCAACTTCGAACGCGTCAAACCGCGCACGCTCGGCCTGGCTCAAGATTCGACCAACAAATCGATCCGGATGTCTTCCTAAGACCCGAGCAATCCGATCAATGCAGACGAGGTCTGTGCCAACACCAATAATCATAATTGAGGCGACTCCAACAAATCTCGCGCCTTTAACGGTCGACCACCCAACAAATGATGAACAACTTGCCGAACCACTAACTTAACAATTTTGGCACCCTGATCACTCATAATCCCATCTCCCAAAGCAATCAGGTCAGCGCCGCTATAACCAGAATCCTCGGGCCGGGCTAGCCAGCGAAACCCTTGTTCCGGGAAGAAGTCGTACTGCCCCTCAACCTTTATCGTGGTTTTTCGACTCGCATCGAACCGAAAATCAATACCAAACCCGAGCTCCGCCAACATCGCTAATTCAAAAATACGGAGGGCTTTCAAATCGAGCGGCGTCACCCTCAGCGTCCGAATCAATCGATCATAGGCATCAAATAAAGCGCTTTGGGCCTCAAACCGCCCCACTAAACGGTAAATCAATTCATTGACATACAGCCCAACAATCGCAGCTTGTCCCACAAGCGGCACGTAATCTCCAAGACTTTCTATTACCTTCGCCGTTGCAAGCTCTCCGCGACTTACCCGTTGAACGGCTAACTTGCGAAACAAGTGCAACTCTGCCCGGCTTGATAGTTGTTTTTTTTGCTGACGGCGAATTCCCTTAAACAGCAAAGCGCATCGTCCTTGATCTCGTGAAAAAAACTCAACGAGCAGACTCGTTTCTTGAAACTTACGGGTATGCAGAACATAACCCGTTAAACAATCGGTTTCAGATATCGTCATAGCCTAGGCTCTTGAGGGCTCGATCACTGTCCGACCAACCCGATTTCACCTTAACCCAAGTATTCAGCATCACCTTTTGCGCCAGTAATGCTTCGAGATCCTTTCGTGCCTCGATCCCAATTTGCTTCAATCGTTTACCTTGGCTACCGATCAAAATACTTTTCTGACCCTCGCGCTCGACGAAAATCGTCGCTGTAATGTGGGCAACACCCCGTTCTTCCTTAAAGGCATCAATCTGAATGGTTAACGCATAGGGCAACTCGTCACCGAGCTGGCGCATCAACTTTTCTCGGATAATCTCTGAGGCTAAAAACCGTTCACTACGATCGGTCACCTGATCCTTCTGAAAGTAAAATGGACTTTTAGGCAGATGCGCACAGACGTCTGCCTCTAGCGCCTCTAGGTTATCGCGCTTTTCACCAGAAATGGGCATTACGACCGCTTTGGGCGAGCGGGCTTGCAACGACGCAAGCAGCGGTAGCAAGCTGCCTTTATCTTTCATCAAATCGACTTTATTGACCGCGATGATCAAGTGCGCCTTCGTACCTTGAATGGCATCTTCGACAAGTTGATCATCTTCATTCCAATTTTTACGATCCAGGACAAAGATCACGACATCAACATCCCGAATCACGCTCAACGCATTCCGGTTCATGTAACGATTTATCGCGCGCTTACCCGCCACATGAATCCCTGGTGTGTCGACATAGAGAATCTGATCACCCTGGGTTGTCTTGATCCCAAGCAATTGATGCCGAGTGGTTTGGGGCTTTCTCGACGTGATACTTAACTTTTGCTCGAGCAAGGCATTCAACAAGGTCGACTTGCCAACATTCGGGCGGCCTACTATCGCCACATAACCACAACGCGTCTTAACTTCATCCATTTGGTTTCTCTCGATGTAGTTGTGCAAGGCAAGTTTCGGCGGCTTTTTGCTCCGCTTGTTTAATTGAGTCGCCCTCTGCAACCGCGGGGGTTGCAAGCAACTGACAGGTGCACGTGACGGTAAATCGCTGCTGATGACCGAGGCCCGTGGTTTGAAGTAACGCATAGGTCGGTAGGGGCATGCCCTCGGCCTGCAAAAACTCCTGCAACGCCGTTTTGGAATCCTTGATCACACGACGCGCATCCAAACGGTTAAACTGATCTTCAAACCAGTCTGTGATGAGCTCGGTCACAGTCTGTAATCCCGCCTCCAGATAGATCGCGCCGAGAATCGCCTCAAGGCTATCCGCCAGGATAGAGTCTCTCTCCCAACCGCCGGACTGCCGTTCACCCGGGCCCAGGATCAGGTGCCGCCCGACCCCAAGCTCGCGCGCCTTGCTGGCCAAGCTCTCTTTCCGAACCAACTGCGCTCGAAATCGGCTTAACCGGCCCTCATCAACCCCTGGAAACTGGTGATACAACCGATGCGTCACCACAAGTTCCAAAACGGCGTCACCCAGGAATTCTAGACGTTCATTATGAAGCCCTGCGGCACTGCGATGGGTCAGCGCTAGTTTGAGACCGGTAACGTCGGTAAAAACGTAACCTAATTGCGCTTGTAGTTGTTCTATCTTGTCTTGGGCCGGCAAAATATCAATCGTCTAATCGAATCGAGTCATCAAAGGCAATGACATAGTCTATGTTCACTGCCAAATCCCCACGCACCTCGTATTGCAATACGGCTTCTAATCGACCCGATCGGTTCTTTATTTTGAGACGATTTTCTCTCACAAAGTCTTGCAGATTGTTCAGTTGAAATCTTCGCGCAAGGATTTCTTCCAGCTCGCTTACCGATAACACATCCATATCTGAGCTCTGTGCAAAGTCTCCTACAATCGATACCGCCGTTTGATGATCTAGGTAGGCTGGTACAAATTTAGTGGCAATCGAAGCCAATACAATCATGATGGTCAACCAAATCAGAATTTCACTAAAGGCCAACCCTTGGGCTTTTCTGACAGAAGTCATCTCGAGCTCCTTATTGTATCCAACCGTTTCGGGAGAAATTAGGCAGGGACAACCCCGGCTCCTTGTGCAGCCAGACCGCGAAGGCCTTACCGACAATCTTATCTTCTGAGGCAAAGCCCCAATACCGACTATCGCTGCTTTGATCACGATTGTCGCCCATCATAAAATAATGGCCGCTGGGCACTAACCATTCCTGGACTCTCGCATCCTGGTATTGGTTTCGATGGATCTCATGTTGCGACGACCCAAATACCTCGCTAAATCGCAATTGTTCTGGCCGAGTGTTCGGCACTTCCCCAAGGTAAGTCTGCACCTGCTCAACATTATTAATATAGAGCACCTTATTCTGGTACCGAACCCGGTCGCCCGGGAGTCCCACCACGCGCTTGATGAAATAGTCTTCCTGATGGGGCGGAATAAACACCATCGCGTCACCACGAGCCGGTTCGCCGACCTCAAAGACTTTGGTCCCAACAACCGGCAACCGAATACCATAGGCAAACTTATTGACCAAAATAAAGTCACCGACCTCAAGTGTTGGAATCATGGAGCCTGAAGGAATCTGAAACGGCTCCGCGAGGAAAGAACGCAAGATCAAAACAAACAACAGTACGGGAAAAAAGGAGATCGCGTATTCCACAACCGCAGGTTGAGCGAGATTGCTTTGATCGGGACTGCCTTCGGCTTTGGGTCGCCGAGGCGCAAGCCAATAGGCTTCAAACAGCCAGATCAGGCCGCACCCACCGGTTAACAGGACCAAAATCAAGGGGAAGTTAATACTCAAATCCATTGGCTTGCCTCCTTGGCCGGAACACGCTCAGCGGTCGACTTTCAGCACCGCTAAAAATGCTTCTTGTGGAATTTCAACACTACCCACCTGTTTCATTCTGCGTTTACCCGCTTTTTGTTTCTCGAGCAGTTTCTTCTTTCGGGTGATATCGCCACCATAGCATTTCGCTGTGACATTTTTTCGAAGCGCTTTAACCGTCTGACGCGCAATAATCTGTCCACCAATCGCCGCTTGGATCGCCACATCAAACATTTGCCTCGGAATCAGTTCCTTCATCTTGCTGGTAAGGGCCATACCTTTACTTCTGGAGTCTTCTGTATGAACGATAATCGCCAGCGCATCGACTCGATCGCCATTGATCAAAACATCTAAACGCGCCAGTTTCGCCGCTTGAAAGCGCACAAAGCTATAGTCAAGTGACGCATAACCGCGTGATACAGATTTAATTCTGTCAAAGAAATCCAGAACGACTTCATTCATTGGCAACTCATAAGCCAAGGAGACTTGCTTACCCACAAACTGCATATCTTTTTGAACGCCACGCCGCTCCTCGCACAAAACAATCACGTTGCCTAAATGCTCCGAGGGCACCAAGATATTCGCTAAGACAATCGGTTCCCGCATTTCTTGAATACTACCCATGTCGGGTAGCTGCGATGGATTATCAACGCTAATGACCTCATTTCCCTTTGTGAGCACCTCATAGACCACCGTTGGCGCGGAGGTAATCAGATCCAGGTCATACTCGCGCTCTAAGCGCTCCTGAACGATTTCCATATGGAGCATGCCCAGAAACCCACAGCGAAACCCACTGCCCAAGGCATCGGAGCTTTCTGGCTCATAGATCAAGGAAGCATCGTTCAGGGTGAGTTTTTCTAGGGCATCTCGAAAATTATTAAAGTCATCTGCACTGACCGTAAACATGCCGGCATAGACTTGCGGGCTGACCCGTTCAAAGCCAGGCAAGGCCTCGGTGCCTGCCCCAGGGCTCACAATGGTATCCCCAACAGGTGCACCTCGCACCTCTTTAATCCCGGCCACAACAAACCCCACTTCCCCTGACGCAAGGCTGTCAGTTTCGGTCCGCTTGGGCGTAAAGATACCCACCGCATCGGCTTGGTGGGTCTTGCCGGTTGAATGAATAATGAACTTATCTTTCTTCTTGATCCGGCCCTTAATCACTTTAATGAGCGATACCACACCCAAATAATTGTCGAACCAAGAGTCGATGATCAGTGCTTGGAGCGGCTCTTCTCGATAATCTTTTGGTGGTGGGATCAGCTCAATCAAACTTTCCAACAAGTCCCGAACGCCAACACCCGTTTTGGCACTAACCGAAATCGCAGCACTGGCGTCAATGCCAATAATTTCTTCAATTTCCTGACAAACCCGCTCTGGCTCCGCTTGGGGTAAATCAATTTTGTTCAAGACCGGCAGGACCTCAAGCCCCTGACCTACCGCTGTGTAACAATTTGCAACCGATTGCGCCTCAACGCCTTGTGCTGCGTCAACCACCAGTAAAGCGCCCTCACAGGCCGCCAAGGAGCGGGAGACTTCATAACTAAAGTCAACATGCCCAGGTGTATCAATGATGTTGAGCTGATAAACCTGGCCATCGGCTGCAGGGTAATTTAAGGAGACACTTTGCGCTTTAATCGTGATCCCACGCTCTCGCTCGATATCCATCGAGTCCAGTACCTGGCTCGCCATTTCTCGTTCGCTCAGACCGCCGCAGAGCTGGATAAAGCGGTCAGCCAGAGTCGACTTCCCATGATCAATATGGGCGATAATCGAAAAATTTCGGATAAATTTAGGATCCATCAAAACGGTACTAACCCTAGGAAATGCGGCGGAGTCTAATGGAAATCACTGGATTTCGCCATCAGACTTCCCGGATCTTGCCGCTAAGAATCGATCTTTATGGCAATGAACTGTGGCTGTTTCGCCCGAATGATTCGAACGGGCACGGCAACGCCGACTGGCAGAGTCGCGATCGCGGTGTTGAATTCCGTGATGGAGTCTACCCATTGGCTGTTGATCGTGGTGATCACATCGCCAACGTTTATGTTCCCAGATTCACCTGGGCCTTGCCCGACCGCAACCACCAATACCCCTTGCGCCGCATCCAGCGCTACTTTCTCCTCCGCTGTCATCACACGAACCTCAAGTCCCAACCGGTTCTGAGTGGGTTCTGGGCTGGCCTGCCTGGACGGAAGCCCTGCATCCTGCGCATCGAGTTCACCGACCTTGACCGACAATTTTACTGACGCGCCAGCACGTTGAACGACCAGGTGCGTCTCGGAACCCGCTTTAAACCGCCCAACAACCTGCGGCAAATCAGAGGACAGATCGATCACCCGTCCACCGAACTCAATGATAATATCCCCCTCACGCACACCCGCTGACGCGGCTGGACTGTCGGCGAACACCCGGGTCACGAGCGCGCCCGCCGCACGATCCAAGCCAAAAGACTCTGCCAAGTCACGATCTACTCGTTGGATTTGGACGCCCAACCAACCCCTCGACACCGAGCCTTTCTCTTTGAGTTGCGCCACCACCTCCATCGCCACGTCAATTGGAATGGCAAAAGACAATCCCATAAAACCACCCGACCGGGTAAAAATCTGGGAATTAATCCCAACCACTTTGCCGTCTAGATTAAACAAAGGCCCACCAGAATTGCCGGGATTAATCGCAACGTCGGTCTGAATAAATGGCACGTAGTTACCGAGATCGTCTGGCAAACTCCGTCCTTTAGCACTCACAATTCCGGCTGTCACCGACAGCTCGAAACCAAAGGGTGAACCAATGGCCATGACCCATTCACCCACTTTGAGCGATTGAGACGATCCGATCGTTACAACCGGCAAATCCACTGCATCGATTTTCAATAGCGCTAAGTCAGAAACCGGATCGGCGCCAATCAAAACAGCTTCTCGCTCCCGGCGATCGCTCAGGGCGACAATGATTTCGGTCGCATCCTGAACCACGTGGTGATTGGTCAGCACGTACCCATCCGATGAGATCAGGAACCCGGATCCGGTTGCAGGCCGAGGCGTCCCACGCTGCTGATAGTCCCGAAAAAAGCGCCGTAGCATCTCCGGCACTTCTTCTTGATTGTTCTCCAGCAAAGCAGGATCTTGTCGAGTTGCCGTAATGTTCACAACAGCGGGCGACGCATCCGTTACCAAACTTGTGAAATCAGGCAAATTGTTTCGCGCGAGACCATCGAGGCTGAGGGTACCCAGCAGAACAAAAAGACTGCCTAAAATAATTCTTTTCATGACGAACACGACGTCTCCTCTCTGCTGCGAATATGGATTAATGATTGCGCATAGGCCCGGCAACTCAATCGTCCGATGCCCAAACCCAAGATAGCCAGCCCAAATTGCAGCCCTTCATGCAAGCCCCAAAAATGTCCGAGCCCAGCACCGAGGAGCAGTCCCATTAAGGGCAACCCTAGAGAATTTGCCAATAACAACCCAAAGTCTAAGGCTTTGATGTCAACACCGATGGGACCTTCATTGAGGGCGGTGTCGACCGGGATGCGATGTGTTTTCGCTCGGCAGCCTGCTTTTTGACAACCGGCGCAAGCTCGCCCACTTGCGACCTCGGCAAACCGGATATTGTTTTCATCGATGATCAGATGTGCGGGCACTGTCAACATCGACATAAAGATCCCATGCCTTGGTTGTTGCTTGGTTTCAAACCCATGGGCTCTGTTACGGTCAACCTTCAATATAAGATTGGTTCCACAGATTCGGCAAGTCTTTGGGCCGTCGTAACGGGTAAGCCGCCAATAATCGTCACCTGGCCTTTGCTTTGACCCAACGCGCGGGTCACGATCGTTCGCCCTTCAACTTCAGTAGCAAGATTCGGTAGCCCGCGCTGGGCCTCAAGAAAGACCGAGAAGGTCACGATACCATCGCTAAAATGTAACCGATTGCCAGACTGACGCACGACCTTAAAACCGTCAGGCAACCACTTCACTTTGAAACTGGGCTTGGTGTTTTGATCAATAAAATCATCTGCTAAGCGATGGCTCACTGTTTGATCGGGATCAATCGCTGTCATCAATAATTGCGTATCCGGCATAAAATCGATGTCAGAGAACGCAAAGACCTCTTTAACGCGACCCCGCTCGACTAAATGAGACTGAAGCAATAATCCAGTTTGGTAATCAAGCCAAAGCAGGTAACCAAATCGATCTGCATTGACCGGTTGAATAGACAACCTGATTGCGCGCCGATCGGCGATACGGTCCTCACCATGCAGCGCGGTATGATAAAAATGGCTGGACTCACTGATCAAGGCCGTAAACGATTGGCTAAAGGGCCCGAGTAGCACGTGATGCCGAAGATCACCAGGATCGTTGATATCGTGATAACAAATAATCTCATCTTGCCAGCGCCGGATATCAATCTTTTGACCGTTAAGCTTCAGAATTGACTCTCGAACCGTGTCTCCGGAGGCATCATGAACGATCCGCATTGTGTTGAATTCTTTGCCTCGAATATAGGTAAACGTTCCAGCGTAGGTTTCCTCACTAAACGCCAAGGCCATTTTCTCTAACCAATACTCGGGGCTTGCAACGTTCAGATGTTGAGTACCGTCAGTTTTTTTATTTTCAATCTGCTCTTCAGACTTTTGAACATCAATCGCTGATGGTTCCGCCAGTGTTGAGCAGACGAAAACAGTGGTCGCAATACCCAACCCTAGATTCGACAAAAACCGATTGAAAACAAGCGTTACCATCTCGAACGACCTTACGGGTTAATTTGAAGAAGTAGACGAAGGATAATTGACAAAGACCTGTCTGGAACCCAATTGCGATAATTCATCATGCTGCTTCAGATAAGCCCGTAACTGCGCGCGCCCAACTTCATCTAAAGCTTTTAGATCCGGATTGGCGCGCATCTCGTCAAACGCAACCTCACTTGTATCCGTTGTATTGAACGCGGCCAACGCCACACTTTGACGCGGATCAACCGGCGCCTGAACAGCCACCTGGCTCGGCCCAAGCGTTGGCGCCGGCACTTGCAGGCTTGGCACGATAAAAGCCGCAAGCGCAACGATCAGAACAGACGCTGCAAGCCCATAGATCCAGGGACGACCCAAGGAAAACGTGTTCGTCTCAGGGACGGCAAGTCCGTCCGTCTCAGCAGCCACCTCGGCTTGAATTCGACGGAACAGCGCTTGTTGCTCTGACAGATCCACGTCAACCGCTTGCCCCCCTCGGAGCACACGCCCGATCAACTGCCAACGCTGAACGGTTTCGATCGCCATTGCTGGATCATGATCCCGAAGAAACCGACGCTCTTCGAGTGATTCTGACTCGCCATCGATCAAGGCCGAAAGGGTTGCTTTTTCAT
>Ga0209631_10004279_pt1 | contig 15877 bp, 5 predicted proteins | sample COG_08_FD_184752 | JGI IMG/M metagenome (GOLD analysis project Ga0209631, IMG submission 184752) | Pelagic Microbial community sample from North Sea - COGITO 998_met_08 (SPAdes) (version 2) | ecosystem: Environmental > Aquatic > Marine > Neritic zone/Coastal water | place: Helgoland, sampling...
GTCTTCCCCTTCGCCGCCGGCGACCCCGCCGCCGATGCACTCGCCCGGAGTGCTCCCGCCCGAGGTTAACGTGCCGCTGTCCCCCGCGGCGCCCGCGTTTTCGCCGGCGGGGATGAATGATGTCATGTCGCCGCTCACGGCGCTCGCGCGTGGGCACTGCACGCCCTCGCCGCCGCAGCAGCAGCGTCGGCTTCATCGCCTTTCCGTCACCGGCGGCGCTCCCATCGGCGCGTTCGTGCCTCAGTCAAAGCCGGAGACGGAGGATACTTCCCCTTCCCCTGGTGAGAAGAAGAAGAGTAACAAGTCGGTGAGCTACAAGCTTTGGTCCAACGCGGCGAGGGCGGTCGGTCTCAAGGCTACGAAGAAGAAGGCGGCTCCGAAGCAGTGGGCGTGACTTTGTGTTTAGCAACTTCAGTTTAGAGTTTATCAATCTTACAGCAGCAGCAGTGGTGTATACTAACTAATACGGCGTCTGTTGACGTGAGGGTGAGACGGGCACGTGCCGTGTGCATCGGGTCGATCCGGACGCGTTCCTCGCGAGAGGTGCGTTTGCTCGGGACCGCCGTCACGTCTTTGTCGCGTGCGTGCGTCTCCCCTCCGCCAACAGGACTACCGCGTTGTGGATCTATGCGTGGCTAATATCAGTACTTGGTGACGTCCTTCCTCCGGACGCTCACGGTCGCCTCGCTGTGACCCGTCCCCACCGTCTTACCCACGAACGGAACCTTCGATTTCTGCGCGCCGCATCCGGCGGCGGCCATCGCGGCGCCCCCCGCGCACGCGCCCCCCATCGCCATTGCCTTCTCCGGGTGCGGGCCCCCCATCAACCTCGGGTCGTGGTCCATCCAGCAGCCGACGAAGTTGTCCGCCGTCTTGCTGCCCGTCAAGCAATCGTATCCCTTCCTTCCGAGGTACTCGACCGCGGAGAACAAAAGTCAGAGCATCGTACGGCCGCCGTGTGCTTCGTGCAGCGCGGCGCGAAGTGAGCAAACACGTGGCAAGTTTTGTCACGTTTGTCATTCTGATTGGCGCGTGGCGCGCTTCAGTTATCACTTCCCATATTTAGCACCGAGTATTTAGCACCCGAGCCCTCCTCCTCGCGTCCACTAGTAGGTAGAGAAGGGGGGATGACGAGCGTGCGGCAGCCGGCCCCCGGGCGCCCGTACGATGCCCTGTACGGTACGTTCACGTCCTCGACGTCCCGCGATCATCCCCAAACCCCGCCTCGAACCCCGCTGAACCCCGAGCATCTCACTGACAATCATCCAACCCTCCAAACGTACACACGCAGACCCGGTCTACACGGTGTCCGGGAGCAGAGACCACCATCGGAACGTGCACGGGAACCCGGCGGTGGAGAAGGTGCAGCACTTCGATAACATGTACTCGGAGGTGAAGTCGTTCCCGAACCACACGATGAGGTGAGTGCACGGCCCCGCCGCGCGGAGAGAACCCCGCCCCGTTCAGCATTTCCCCCTCTCTCCGCCGTTCGCCCCGATTAGGAATTGGCCGAGGGAAAAACGTAGCGGCGCGCTGACCTCGCCCCACCCCCCCGCCTCCCTTCTCTTCAACAGGGCGCGCAAGGCGAACGCGACCCTAGAGCCCGGCGCGCACGTCAGCCGCGATTTCGATCCCGGGCTTCACACCGGCGTCGACGTGAGCTCCACGATCGCCTCGACCGCACGCTTCGGAAACGATACCTCGTCCTCGTCCATGGGAGGAACACGCGTGGGCGCGGCGGACACGATCGCACCGCATCCGTCGACGTCCACGCGAGGATCCACGCGAGACGTCGGCATCGACGTCCCGCGGCACATGCACAGGTACTTCAGGCGCCCGGTCAACCCACACCCCGCCAACCCACCAGGAGGGCTCCAACCGGCGCCGCCCAACGCGCCGCGAGGGCACGTCCCCGCGGATGCCCCCGCCGCCGACGCCCTGCACCGCTCGCGCCTGGCCGCCGCCGCCGCCATCGAGGACGCCGAGCGTCAACGGCTTGAGGACCTTCACGCGCCGAGGAGTAAGACGGTCGGGACGCAATCGCTGTACCGCGAGTCCGAGGCGCAGACGGTTCCTTACGAGCCCGATTTCGTCCTCCCCGATTCAATGACCGATAAACAGAGGGCTCTCACGGAGAGGAACGCCACCGACGGCGGCGGCCCCGAGCTCCTGTCCATCCGCCACCTGACGTTCGCGAACGGGTTACCCGCGGGGCTCGCCGAGGCTGAGCACATCGAGAAGATGCGGGCGAAGCGCGCGTTTGAAGCGTCGCTGCCGCCCCTCTCCGACGTTTCCCAGCTCCCGTTGCGGAAGCGACTGATGGAGGAGTGGGAAGAGGCGGAGTGGGCGGAGCGCGAGGCGGAGATCGCGCGGTTACAAGAAGAGCGGCTGGATATCCTGCGCAGGGCGATCGACGCGAGGGAGGAGAAGGCGAGTCGTGTCGCGGAGGCGAGGCTGCGGCGCATGCGCGACGGGATGCTCTCGGAGAAGCACAAAAAGTTTGCGTCGATTCAGGCGAAGCGCGTTAAAGCGTTGCGCAAGCTCGGTAAAGACCGCGTCGCGTCGCACGACGACGGCGACGAGAACAAAGGGTCCATCGTCGACGAGTACGCCGACTACGGATCCAGAAAGTACGCACCGAACCCTCGCGACGGGCTCGTGAAGCATCCCGTGATCGACACGAGCGGGTACCTGCCCGACGGTATCAACCACGCCTCCTTGGACGACGCCGGTGCGTTCCTCGAGTCCATCCCGCGCGAGGCGTACGAGTGGGACGCGGACGTGGCTCGGACTCAGCTGTTCGAGACGGGGACGGGGGTTAACGCACGCCCGCGCGTGTGGGAGGCGTCCAAGGGGGGCGGCCGCGAGGAGAGAAAAACAGACGCCGTGATGGACGAGATGTACGAGCAAATACAGCGCGAGAAACGCGAGGCGGCGCGCGCGGCGGGCGAGGCGATGGGCAGCCCGATGGAGCCCGCGACGCCCGGCGCGGTGACACCGGGCGGAACCGTCGCTGCGTCGACGCCCAAGCCTGTCAAATCCAAGAAGGGACCCGAGCGACCGGAGACGCCTGCGCTGAACCCGCCGATGGAGTCGGAGAGCGCGAGTAAAATGCACCGCGCCGTCGTTCTCCTCCAGTCCTTGCTCCGCGGCAGGGCGACGCAGAACGAAACGTTCGCGGGCAGGGAACACAGGCGCGAGCTCATCGCCGAGCTTCGCCTGGCAGAGACGGAGACGTCTGATGAACCTCGGGTGGATTCGGAGCGTTTGGAGCGCGAGCGGAACGCTGGCGCCGCCGGCGCCGCCATCCTGAAGGTGCTCGCGACAAAGGACGCCGCCGAACGCGACGCGGGATTCGAGCGCTCGGACCTGGCGGCGCGCGAGAGGGACGCGGCGGAGATGGACAGGGCCGCGGCGAGGATCCAGGCGATTCAACGCGGGCGAATGGAGCGACGCAGAGCCGCGACGGGGAAATCGAGCGACTCACCGGCTGAGGGAGCGAAGGGTTCCGTCGACGCGCGCGAGTCCATGCCGGACCTCGCCGGGTTCGACGAGGGCGAACAGGCGATGATCTTGAAGATCCAGGCTGCCGCGCGAGGCCGCGCGGCGAGACGAAGCGTCGAATGCATCAAGCGAGGCGAGAGTCCCGACGCGTGGATGAGGAAAAGTGTCCCACCGCCGGCTCCGCTTCCCCGCCCCCTCACCCCCGAGGAGGAGGACACCCTCGACGTCGCGGGTCTCACCCCGGAGGAGAAGGCGGCGGTGGCTAAGATGCAGATGAGTGCCAGGGACTTACTGTTGAAGGGTGAGGAACCCGCGCGCATCGGGTCGATGTCCGAGGCGGAGAAGGCAGCCGTCGCGAAGATGCAGGCGAGCGCCAAGCTCCACCTCCAACGCGCCGACGCCGTCACTGCCGCCATCGCCGAGGCGAAAGACATCGACGTGAACCCACTCGCGCCGCAGTTCTTCACGCGGAAGCTGCAGGCGACCGCGCGCGTGCACCTCGCGCGAACCGGCGCCGTTCACGAGCCCGCGACTATTACCGACTCGATTACCGCCGAAGCCGCTCCGTTGACATCACCGGCGCCCGTCAAGACCGCCGTCGATACACCCGTCGAGGACCATCCCGTCGAGGACCTCGACGTCGCGACGATGGACTCGGACTCCAAGGAGAAGGTGGCGACGCTCCAGGCGTCCGCGCGCGCGCACGTGGAGCGCAAGGCCGCGGAAGGGGGCCCATCCGGATCGGGCGGAGCCGGCCCCGGGCTCGCGAGGCAACCGAGCCGCCGAGCGTCCCGCCGCGGCGGCGGGCTCATGCGCCGCGATTCCTTCAAGCGCATCGAGCTCGAAGGCGGTGACGCACCGACCGGTGACGCGTCACCGGACTCCCCGGGCGCTGAGAGTCCGCGCGGATCGTTCGTCCAGGATGACCACGCCACGGTTGTTCGAATGACACCCCGCGCTCGGCGCAATTCTCTCACCGGGATGTCAACCCTGGGCGGGTACCCCGAGTCCAGCGCCCCGGTCGCCGAGATGTACACGGAGGAGGATGAGGTTCACATCGTCAAGATCCAGGCGGCGACCAGGGGGCACCTCGTGCGACGGCGCAAGTCGAAGAAGGCGGAAACGGAAGCCGCCGAATTGGATGCGGCGGCGATTAAAATTCAATCAGTCCATCGCGCTCGAGCCGCGCGGAAAGAGGCGGAGGCGCTGAGACGTGAAAAGGCGGAGATGGAGAGCGCGGCGGTTAAGATCCAGGCTGTGCACCGCGGACGGGCGGCGAGGAAGGCGATGAGCGCGCAGAGCGAGCAGTAGTAGACCAACTTTAGTAGTCAAAACTCACACTGAAAATTCATTCGACTTCCGTTCTCGCTTCTCGCACGTGGCCAACCCAACCACGTGTTTTTGCTTTGTCATACGCGAATCGGGCGCGACCCTGCAGAACACGCGCGCCGCTGGCGGTAGGGGCGACGCGGTTTAGGTTTAGGGGGTTCGGCGGACATGTCGACCCCGGTGGATGACCCGCCGGCCGGTGGCTTGGCGGGTCCGCCCCCAAGCACGTGGGAGTTCGACGTCCTCGCAGCCGCGGAAGGGGGCGGTTGCGGGCTGAGGGAGGTTGCTTGGGAAATCTTCGAGTCCACCGGGGTGACCGCCCGGTTCGGGGTACCCGACGAACGGTTCCAGGCGTTCTTGGGTCGGATGGAGCTGCTGTACTCGGTGGAGAACCCGTACCACTGCGCGCTGCACGCCGCGGTGCGTCCCGATGACATCGCACCGGCCAACTACCCCCCTGCCTCCTCGCCCAAGATTATTTTCCAGAGCCGCTCAGCACTTTCCAAGAGAATGTTACCTGACGAACCCTACCCTCATCTCCCGTCCCCGGCCCCGTGCAGGATGTGCTCGCGGCGACGCACTGCCTGCGCATGGGCTTCCCCGATGTCTTCGACGACGTGGAGATCCTGGCGCTGTACATCGGCGCCCTCGGCCACGACGCGGGGCACTTCCGATTCAACAACGCGTTCCTCAAGAACAGCAAGCACACGCTGTTTCGCAAGTACCCCGACTCGGTGCTCGAGAACTTTCACCTCGGGCTGGTGTTCGAGCTCGTGGACGACCCGGAGGTTGGCATCGCGACGCACTTGGACGAGACGCAGCTGACGCGGTTCAAAGAGCTCGTCACCAACCTCATCCTCGCGACGGACATGAGCAAACACAGGCTCCTCGTGGACAGATTTAAAGATTGGTGCCAACGGTCCAAGGAGGAACACGCGCAGAGGCGCCGCGACGCCATGCTGCACGACACCCTCGGGTCCGACAACAGCAACGGGACGAACACGCCGATGGACACGATGACGTCCGATGAACTTCACGGACATAAACGATGGGCCGGATGGGTCGAGCCCGCGGTTGCGAACTCGAGCCCCGAGGACAAGACCCTCGTGATGCAGCTGCTCCTGAAGTGCGCGGATCTCGGGAACGTCGTGCGGCCGCTGGAGATGGCGGACGCGTGGGGTAAGCGCATCATGGAGGAGTTTTATCAGCAAGGGGAGAAGGAGCTCGCGCTGGGTCTGCCGCTCACGACGTTCCCGAATCGCAAAAATTTCGATTACATATTCGCGAGGCACCAAAACGGCTTCCTCGTCAACGTGGTCAAACCACTGTTCGAGACGTTCACGCAGCTGACGGACGACGAGACCCGCGAGAGCGTGCTGAGCTCCGCGGCGGAGAACGGCGACGCTTGGTCGCAACGGGAGAACGCCAACCGACCGGGTGCCAACAAACTCGCGAGGAAACGAAGCGATAAAGGTACGCCGATGGGCTCTTTGGTGCAGCGGTCCAGGAGCAGCTTCTCGAACGCGCGGAGCTCATCGACGCGGTTCAGAGGTAGCTCCCAACACTGGCTCCGGTCGTTCAAGGAGAGTAACCTCACGATGCTCACGTCCAACGCGATGGAGATGAAGGGATTGGAGATTACGCTGGAGGAAAATTACGGGGCGGGCGACGAGGTTCGCGCCGCTACTCGCCTGTGCCTGCCTTTCATCCCACGGCTGGAGCTCATACGCCTCGCGGAGCTCGGTTTGCTGGGCATGAGCGACGGCACGATCGGCTCGTCGAAGCGCCTGCCGTTCCTCAAGGCCCAAGGAGGCCGTCATCTTCCGCTGCAGGTGCGTCTCTTTTTTACTTCTCGTATAGGCGATTGGTCTGACGTCACGTCGTGTTTTGTTTACAGGACGCCACCGCGCACGCCGCGGCTCACCTGAGCGCGGGCGTGGAGTTCGACGCCGCGACCGTCGTGGTTTCCTTCGGCGGATTCCTCGAGCTGATGCACCGCGCGTTGGACAGCGACGACGCGGACACGACGGACGACGATCGAGCGCAAATCGTCTCTGGAGCGCTGTCGACGTTGCTGGCGCAGGCGGTGCGGGCGGTGCACGCCAACGGCGGCGACGTGGTCCGCATGGGATACGACGGGATGGCGTGCGTGTTTCCAATGTCCGGGCCGTCCGCTAAGAACCGCGCGGCCGGCGCGGTGCTCCGCGCGTGCAAGTGCGCGTTTCAGCTCGTCAGCCAGCTCAGCTTTAGCACCCCCGAGCTCAGCGCCGTTAACCACGAGGACAGAGTCGAAGGACAGCTCACGCCGGCGCAGGCGTGGCCGGGTTTAAGGCGGTACTCGCAAGGTTTACGCGTGCTCGTCGTGGAGACGTTACAGCTGTCGCGGATGACGTTGGGTAGGCTGCTGGACCACTTCGGCGTGATGGCTCACTTCGCGGAGAACGCGAGCCAAGCGGCGGTAAGTTTATTTTAATGCTTGTATGGGCACTTAGACTGATGCGATGTTTTGTTCACAGGCGGCTTGCGCGAATATGGAGTTTGATTTGATGTTCATCGGGATCATGTTACCGGAGGTTGACGGTTACGACGTGTGCCGGCACGTTCGCAAGTACGGCGGGCCCGTGAACGGCAAGGCGTACATCGCGGCGCTCACCTCCGTGGACGCGCCCGAGCTCTTGAGCCAGTGCCAGGCGGCCGGGATGAACGAGGTGATGCGTAAGCCCACTAGTATGCAGCTCCTGCACGGCGTGTTCAAGCGCGCTAAGCGCCACGCGCGCGAGGAGAAGAAGAAGGCTAAGATGTCACGGGGCCGGTTGAAGCTCGGTGGGTTATCCGCGGATGAGGTGGCGGCGCAGGAGAGGCCACGGCCACGGCGGATCAACTCCTACGCGCCGTCCGATCCCTTCGCGAAGAAGGAGAAGACGGATGCGGAGAAGGAAAAAGAGGAACGGGAGAAGTGCGTTCCGGTGAACTTGCCGAGGTACACCGACATGTTACTGGCGTCTTCCGCGGCGCGTATCCGACAGTCAGCGCACTCACGCGCGAGCACGTCATCGGGTTCAAACGACGACGGCTTCAAACGCCCATCGTGGATCGCGAGGCTCGCGGGTTCCCTATGCGGCGGCGGATCCGGGATGAATAATTCGGAGATTGAATCAACGACGCACTCGGGTTTACCCGGGGTGGACACAGACTCGGCGGAGGCGATGGGCGTGGCCGGGTCGTACGTGCGACCCAACATAGACGTTCGCACCGAGGCGTCGATCGGCCTCGTCAAGTACAAGGCTCCATCAGCCGTTTCAGCCGTTTCATCCACGGAGGGCGCCGTCGCCGCGTACGAAGCGAAAGAAACCGACGAACTCTTCGAAGACACGAGCGACGATTCATCTTCCGACGAGGACCCGGACGAGATGCCCGTGTGCATAACAGTCACCGCCACCGTGGGATTTGGTAAAGTCGGCGTCGTTCGAGTCGGCGGGTCCGCCGCGTACGCCGTCAAGACGAGCCGGGACCTATTGGTGCGAGCGCAGCGAGAACGGGGCCAGCACAACACCGCCAGTCCTATCCGCGAGGAACGCCGGGTCTCTGGCGGATCCGCGCACAGCGGACGTGGTAGCCCGATCGCGGGTGTGTCCCCAGGGGGTGGACACCACGGCGGCATGACGTGGGACGACGCGACGGATCTCTTACTGCACGCGTCGAGAGACGAAGTTTTCGCAATCGACGCCCCCGCGGCGGGTCACCGCGGTTGCCCCGCCGCCGCTCGAGCCGCCGCGGGCGGCCCCGGCGTCGGCGGACCTTTCCAGCAGTGCGCCACGCTGAACCTGCTGGCGACGACGGGGGACGCGACGATGTCGCCGGTGGCGTGGAGACTGGTCCGGGGTAACGTGGTCGTCGACGCTCCGCCGCGGCTGCGCGGCGGCGTGCGACTGAACAGACTTCACGTGCACGAGGTGGTACCGCCGTTGACGGATCACGTGCTCGCGCAGGCGAACCTTTACGCGATCATCCCGCGCGCCCCCGACCCGGTCCTCGCGCTCATGTCCATGGCGGGTCTTCTACCACGGCCGTTACGCGCGGCGGTGCTGGAGATTGCGCCGGCGACGTCGCAGGCTTTGGAACAGCAGGCGAAGATCATCGAGGAACGCGTCGGGGGAAACGACAGCGGCTCCGACGCCGGAGCCTCCGGGAGCGGCCGTCCGTCCCAAGGTACCGCCGCCGCGGGGTCCACGAACCAGTCCACCGGAAGTGGACACGGCCGGCTCGTCGTCGAGATGCCCAAGCTCAAGGCGCGAATCATGGAAGCCGTGGAGGTTGTTCTCTACGTCCCCGGGCCGTCGTCCGCGGTCAAAGGGCACTGCGTGTCGGGGGATACCACGGACATCAACGCGAACATCTACACCACGTCAACCTCCGCGGTGATGGACCTCATACTGCGGTTCCCGGGCGCGGTGCTGAGCAGGGTGACCAGCGACGTGCTGTTCAGACGGGACGTCGACGCCCTCACCGGCGGCAGCGGCGGCGGCGGCGACGGCGTGATTTACCACTGCACGTTTCCGATCCACGCGCTCGGCCGAGGCAAGGATTCATCCGCGCTCGTGTTCGATACGCTCGGCAGCGAGTCCTCCGTCGCGGGTAGGGCTAATAGGGCGCTGGCGTTTGAGCGGCTGAGGGAGACTAACCACCAGGCGCCCGCGATGGCTGTCGCGTTCGCGCTCGCCGCCCGCGCGGCGATGGCGCACTGCGGTCACTCGTCCGTGTCCCTGGGCGTCGCGATGGGTAAGACGGTCGCGATGCCCGCGGGTGAACAGAGTGACCGGTGCGAGTGGTCCGTGGTCGGCGACGCGGTGTCGCGGGCGGAGCGGCTCGCGGAATTCGCCGACTCGGAGGTGCTATGCGACTTGCGGGTGCAACGAGCGTGCGTGGGGCAACGGGTCGATTTCGACCCGGTTCCGCACGCGTCGGGCGACGACACCGCGCGCGCGCGTAACCTCGCGCCCGGCGTGTTGGACTCCATACTCGCCAAGGCGTCCGGGGCGGGTGCCGGTAAGACGCCCGATCGGGACGACGGGGATGGAGTCTTCGGCGGCATGACCTCGGGTATGGGCGTGCTGGAGCTGAGCGAACGTGGTAAAGAAAGCGGCGACGGGCTGGCGCCCGGGCCCACCGTGCTGATGCCCGCCGACCTCGTCGAGATGTACGGCAAGAACGACGGCGGGCGCGAGGAACGGATGCGGGGCAAGAACGACGGCGCCACGATCATCGAGGAAGAGGACGAGGAGGGCGGGAAGTCCAAATCGAAAAAGAAGGATTCCGACACCGACTCGAAAAAGTCCTCAAAGGATGAACTCTTGTCCACGGAGAAGGCTGCCAAACCGTCGCCCTCGGCGGCGGCGGCGCTTTCAGCCGCCGCCGCCGCGTGCGCCGCGGCTGACTCTCTCTACCGCGCCGAGCGTCCCACGCGGTCCATGCGCGCCAAGCGCCCGCCCAACCTACCCGCCATATCGCGTGAAACGACGCTGATGGCGGCTAAGCGCGTGGTGGCCGAGGCGCAAGAGGCGATGGCGCCGAGGCTTTTGTTTTTGGAGGGACCGCCGCACAGCGGCAAGACCAAGGCGGCTTCCGCGGTGCTGGACACGCCGGAGGTGCGACGGCTCTGGCTGCTGAGAGTGCGCGGGTGCCAGCCGGTGGGCAGCGCCAACGTCGCGGGCGCTCAGCCGCTGAAGCCGTTCGTCTCCGTCTTTCGTCAGCTCCTCGGTTTCGCCGAGGAGACGAGCTGGCGGTCGCGGAAGAACGCGATGGTGGCGCTGTTGGAATCGTGCGGCGACACGCTCGACCGTTACGGCCGTTACGCCAAGCCCATCCTGGAGCTGCTCGAGCTCGAGGAGCCCGAGGGGTACACCGCGGACGGCAAGGTTCGAGGTTCCGGCTCTGGCACGGGATCGAACAACGGCGACGGCAGCGGCGGCAAGTGGCAGCTCGGCACCGACAGCGGCTCCGACGGGCTCAGCGGTTCCAGCGGCTCGCGATCGTTCGGCCTGGCGCTCGGCGAACGAACACCGAGCTTCAGCGGCGGAAGCAAGGACACGTCGAGGTCCAACTCGAAGAAGGGTTCCGGGCTCAGCTTACACAGTTTGCAACAACCGGCCAAGGCTTCGTCGAGCCGCGGCTCCGCCGGCCGGGGCTTCGCGCACCGAGAAACGTCCATGGGCTCCGGCTCGATGGGCTCCGGCGGACGAACCAACACCACGCACAACGCCGAGGTTAACATCCTCGACGCCATGTCCAGCGCCGCGGTGAACGACGCGTACGAGTACTTATCCCCGGTGGCCACCGCCGCGTTGCTCGCGGATGGATTTGGGGAATCGTACATTCCGCTGCAGCCGCACGTATTCGACGAGACGGATTCTGAAAGTTCCGACGGCGAGGGCGGAACCCTCGACGGCGCCAGGCACGAACGCCAGACCCCACGAGCGGGCGGCGACGCGGGCGTGGCCATCTCCAACGCGCGCAAACGCATGTCACTCGACATCCCGTCTGGCAATCACTCGCCAGCCAAGCGCGCGTCATCGAACGGCGGCGCGGGCCGGCTCTCGGAGATCAAGTCCACCGGGACTCTCTCGATGGAAAGCCCCGATCGTTCCGATGCAGACGACGCGTTCGACGATGAACCGACGATCGGCGGCAGAACGTACCCCGTCATCGCCGGGCGTTTGAGCGCATCCGTGGCGTTCACGCGTCAACGCAACGGCGTGCAACGAAGGGACCACAACGAGCGCTTCACCGCGAGCGTGGACCGGCGGAAACTTTCACTCGCGTCGCTGCTCCTCTCCGAGGAGGGCGTCAAGCGCGCGTGCAAGGCGCTCGCGCTGATGCTGCAGCGGCTGCTTCTGGGGCGGTCTACACAGGCGGCTCCGGCGCAACCCTCCATTCCCGGTTTTCTCCTCTTCGTCGAGGACTCGCACATGCTGGACCCGCTCTCCATGGGGCTGGTGCGGGCCATCTTAGAGGAATGCAGCATACCGCTGGTGGTCATGATGACGCATCTCGAACGCGGCTCTAAACCAGCGGGCGGGCGGAAACTCGTCAGCAGCACAAGTCGCAAGGGCGGTACCAAGACGTTCGACAGGCTCGAGTCCATCCCGTCCGGCAGGGGGCTATCGTCGCTCACCGAGGCGGCGTCGGACGCGAATTCACAGTTTTCCAAAATTGACGAAAAGCAAAAAGACGCGCCCGCGCCGGTGGTGAACCCTCAATCGGGGGGTTCCAAGCACGACTCGTCGTGGACCACGCTGGAGCAAATGATGACCATCGACTACACGAGCAAGATCTGGGACACGCAGTCACGGCGGCAGCTCGAGTCGATGCTCGGACAGACGTACGCGACGACGGTTGACTTGGCGCCGATGTCGCAGTCGGATTTGCGAGTGCTGGTGGAAAACGTCTGCGCCTCGCGGCTACTCCCGAAAGATAAGACCAACGGAAATCGCCGTACCTCGACGGGATCCGAGGTGGACACCGCGCACGGTGGGAACCTCTCCGATGGGAACCACGCGTCGGACAGCGACGGTAGCTCCAGAGCGTCCAGCGTGAAGAGCGGCGCGTCCATGACTAACCAGTCTGAGATTTGCGGCTTACCCGCGTCGCTTCACCAGGCGATTTACGGACAGACGGGCGGAAACGCTCTGTTCGCGTCGATGACGTGCGAGTTGCTGTGCGATAGCGGCGCGGTGTCCGTGACGCAGAACACCCACGGCGTCCGCGAGGTCAAGGTACGCACCGACGAGACTAAACCCTCGCTGACGCCATCCGCCGGCAAAATCACGTCGATGTCCCTCGCGGAGATCGCCTCCGAAAATGTAAAAAATTCTCTGTCCAAGGACGCCGCCGTCGCGATCGGCGTCCTCTCGGCGCTGGGCGAGTGCTTCGGCAGCGTCCACGCGTGCGAGTGCATCCAGCGCGCGCTCGCCCGCGTGGAACGCGAGGAGGACCCGAGTTCACCGATGGACCGCGAGGAGCAACGCCTTCGATCCGAGTCGCACGCGAGGGCGGCCACCGCGCTCGTCGACATATTCGTCGGTGAATCGTCGCGGATCAGCGTCGACGGCAAGCCGCGCATATCCTTCGCGCCCCCCGAGAAGGAGAGCGACGCCCTCACCGTGGAGGCTGGCCTGGACAGCGTCGAGTACGTCTCCAGGGCATCCTCCGCGGTGGCGGAGCTAATCGCCCGCGGGTACCTAGCGCCCGATTGGGCCTCCACGGATGACGCGTTCGGATCCGCCGAGGTTTACGCCCAGTTGGCGCACGTCGAGTTCGCGGGTGACGGCCTCGACTTCCCCCTCCGCAAGCCCAAGACCGTCGCCGACGTGTACCACGGCAGACCGAGGGGCGGCGAGGGCAGCCGCGGACGAATCGGACGAATCGCGCAGATCCGCTTCGTCAACGACGCCGTTCGCAAAAACGTGTACCTCTCGACGCCGCCGCGACACCGCCGCGCCGCGCACATCGACGCCGTCTTATCCCTGCGCGAGTCCGCATCACGCGCGGAGGATTGGCTCAACGATCCGGCGTCCACGGCGTCGCTGTACGAGGCGGTGGCGAGGCATTTAGCCACGTTGTCCTCCGCGGACGTCGCCGCGTTGGAATCGGATGAGAGAAACAGAGTCGCCGACGTTCAGAGGCAGCTGGGGAACGTGGAGCTGCGCCCGATGGCATCAGGCGGCGGCGCTCGGCGGCACTCGTCGTCCACGGTGGAGGCTACGGACAGCGACGCGAGTTTAGGGATGCCGAGCACGGGCACGCTGGTCAGCCAGTCGTCGTCGCTGAGCGGAACGATTAACGAACGAGGGTGGTCCGCCGACGTTCACCCCCACGAGGCCATCTCCGCGGCGGGCGCGTTCGGCCTGAGGGTGCGATGCCACGAGAACGCGGCGCTCGCACACCTGCGCAGGGGCACGCAGCTGTTGGCGCTCGCCTCGGTCGCCAGCGCCGGGGTCGCGGCGTCGGCGTGGACAGACGCTTGTATTCCGCTCAACAAGTTTTACCAGCGCTGCGTAACGTCCGCGTCGGGCGTGGATGCGAAAAATTTAAAGGCGATCAGAGCCGCGCTGCTCGACGACGCCGATCGCAAGATTCTCCAGGTGCGATCCGCGTCCTGGGCGATCTTGGCCAACAGGCTGACCCTCGGGCTCGGTGACGGGCACCCGCCGCTGCTCTTCTGCGGTTTGCACTCCGCCGCCGACGACGGAAACTTCGCGCCGCTGCGTAACCTTCGCCGCGGCATGCAAATACTGGGCATGAAGTGGCCGCTGGACGACCAACGGTTACGAAACGCGAACGCGGGCGCGGATAGGAACGCGCTTAACCTGGTGCACTCCATGTTCCCCGCCGCGTTCGGCCGTGAATCCGGGAGCGGCGCGTGCGGATTGAACGGATGCGTGGATGGCAACTCGTTCGCCATCATTCGCAAACTCTCCGGCCGGTTCAAGCAAGTGGAGCCGGCGGTGGCGCGGTCCATCGCCAAGCTCGGGATGGACTTCTTCTCCACCGACGGTGATGATAACATTACGCGTGAAAACATCGCGTCGGCGTCGCAAGCGCCGGTGTCGGGTTTAGACACGAGCGTGATGGCGGGACATAACGCGTGGGCTATGGAGGTTGACGAATTTAGGGCCATGAACTCGATGGCGCCTGGCATCGGCGACGTCGTGGCCTTCGGGAAACAGCTCTCGAAGGATAAGAACGTTTCCAAAGCGACGAGGGACATCGCGAAGAAGTCGTTGGCGCTCGTCGCGTGCGTCGAGCTGAGCCTCGCGAGCGTCTGGTCCGGTCGGTTGCAAGCGGCGTGCCACTCGGTCATCGCGCACGGGCGCGCGTTTTCCGATTGCCCCGGCGCCTCCGCGGTGGACGCCGCGACGCTCGTGGCGGCCGTGGCGGTGCTATGCCCCGAGCGCCAGCGCGGTGAGCTGCTTGACAAGGCGCAAAAGATGCTGGACCTCGACGGCGTGTTCGAGTCCAAGTTGAGGGAAGGGGCGAACAAATCGAACAACACGGACGCGGAGGGCGCGGTGGCTGCTCGCGCCGCCGACGCCGCCTCGAGGCTCCGCACGTCCACCGACGCCCGGAGCGCGCTCGCGGACGGCAAGAAGCAGAAGCTCACGTTCGCCAAGACACCGCCCCCGCCCCGGTCTGGTCACGCGCTTTTATTTTTGTCGTTGGGCCGATGCTGCCAGGGCGATTGGGTCACCGCGCGACACGCGGCTGGCGCGTGCGTGGCCATCACCGAGAAAGGGTGGGGCGACGCGCGGCTAGGGGACCTCGCGAGGTGCCTCGGCGCCGTCGCCGACGCGCACCTCGGGCGATGGGAAGATGCGCTCGCGGCGGCGACGAGCATCACGCACGACAGGTCCTCACACGCGGAAATCGCGCCGTGGTGTCTGGCGATGCGAATGGCGGCGCTCACCGCGACGCGTCAGCCAGACGCCGCCGTGGCGCTGTGGAGGAAGGCGCTGCGACGGGAGCCGTTCAGGTCGTTGCACCTCGGAGCGGACGATCCGGCGTACAGGCGTCTGGGCGCCTCCGGAGTCGGGTCCAGAAACGGGGATTTGCTCGACGGCGGCCGGCGAAGTCGGGGAAAAGACGCGACGCCTCTGTCCACCGTCGCGGAGGCTGGAGCGGACATGCCGGCGCTGCTCGCGGTGCGTTCGTTCGCGGCGCAGGCGCTGTGGTGCGCGGGGAGTACCGAGGAGGCTGCGACGATGATCGAACAGCTGTGCGCGCAGTTGAAGGCGACGTCGCTGACGGCGCACCCGCTGCTTCCGTCGGCGGCGCTAGCCGTCGGCGAGACTGTCGCGAGGGCGTCGTATACGGGCCTGGTGTCACGTCGGCAGGGTAAGGAGATGATGGCGACGTGTCACTCGTTCCTGGCGCAGAGGGCGAGCAGGCTGCTGCCGTTCTCGGCGGATCTGGCGCTCAAGCTTCGCAAGGTGGCGCCGCCCGGGTTCATCTGAAAACAAAGTTAGAGAAGCGCGAGGAAATGTAATTC
>Ga0209631_10004281_pt1 | contig 15877 bp, 14 predicted proteins | sample COG_08_FD_184752 | JGI IMG/M metagenome (GOLD analysis project Ga0209631, IMG submission 184752) | Pelagic Microbial community sample from North Sea - COGITO 998_met_08 (SPAdes) (version 2) | ecosystem: Environmental > Aquatic > Marine > Neritic zone/Coastal water | place: Helgoland, sampling...
ATAGTGCTATTTTTGTAAACGGAACCGTGGTGTTCGACACGGCGATGGTTTCGAGTAATTAGAAATGTCATACCAAGGGTCGTCTAGCTATGACCAATTGCCCGTACAGTCATTAACCCTAAATAGATAGCCTGCTCATTTGCCGCCCAGATGAGGTTGTGGCGCGCATTATCGGAGCTCCGCGGTTATCGGAAGTGGGGCGGCGCCATGTCATAACGCATCGAGCGCTGACGACGATGGCGTCGCTCGCGGCGCCCCGCGCGTCGCTCGTCGTCGTCGCCGGTCGTCCCAAGGGAGGCAAGCGCGGCGCGTCGTCCTCATCGTCCAAGCGAGGCGGCGGCAAGGGTCGGCCCGACGGCGTCGCCACCGACCTGCGCCCATCCTCCGTCGCGGGCGTCTTAGAGGACCACGCGCACGAGCAGTTCTTCTACGACGACGCCACGCAGGACCGCATCATGCGACTCGTCAAGAACCACGCACGGCCGCTGTTCCTCTGCAACCCCTCGCTCGCGGTGCGCGCCGAGGCGGCGGGGATGGACTACCTCCTCCTGGACAGAGACCCGCGATGGAAATCGGTTTTGCCAAAGGGCAAATTCCGAGAGTTTGAGCTCTCGCAGCCGAGGCAGATGCGGTTCCAATACGACGCCGTGTTCGTGGACCCGCCGTTCGCCAACGTGGAACTGGCGGACCTGCGTCGCACGGTGGACCTGCTGGCGGCGAACGAAACACAGGCCAAAGCTCCGGTGTACCTCGCGTTCATCAGCGACAGGGAAGACGCGGTGATGGACGCTTTCCGCGGGTACGGACTGGAGCGCAAGGGTGCGGCGCTGGGGTACCACTCGGTGAAGCAGTCGACGCAGGAACGCATATTCATGTACGGCCCACGCGCGGACTGGACCGCGGACGATAGTTAGTTAGAAGAACAGTAGCCCATCATAGTTGAACAACGCTAGTAGCTAGTAATCCTCAGTCGACGCGTTTCTAAAATTAAGTTTAACGCATCTAACACTCACGCCGCTGGAGCCTCTTCTTCGTCGGGTTCCTCGTCGCCGTATTCTTCGCCGTCGGGGTCGAACGCGGCGCGGTACTTGGCCACGAGGGGTGATTCGCGGATCCCCGGGTCGCGCGCCTCGAACCACCGGTGCGCCGCCGCGAGTCTTACTGGATCCCCCGCGAGTGCTTCCATGCAATCGACCAGACTCGGCACCGTCGGCGACAGCGTCGCGAGCTTCCGATCCGCCATGCGAAGCGCGCCCGGGACGTCGGTGGATACGAGCGTCGTCACCGCGGCGTCCACCGCGGCGGTTCCCCTCCCGCGCCGTTCCATGTCCCCCGCCACGACGTCCGCGTCGCATTCGTCGATACCGTTCGGTGGACATTTGGCCGCCGCCTCCGAGCGGAGAAACTCTGCAGCGGACGACGACGAATCACCCTTGCTCGCGCCGTCCTTAGTTCCCCCCGTGATTTCGTCAGATCCCACGAGCAACGAACCCCACGACCGCGTCCGCCGCGCGTCCCCGAGCGCGAACGACGCGGAGACGCAGAGACGCGCGCACATCGCGGTACCCGTCACCGCCCCGTCCCCGAATGAATCAGAACACGCATTCATCCCCGCCTGTTCAGCCGCGAGGAGATACTCGACGACCGCGGCTCTCGCCGTGCGCAGCGCCCGCCTGCGTCCGCGATCGCCGCGCACGTGCGGCGTGTGTATGAGCGCGTCCACGTGCGGGCGGAACACCGTGGAGTATACATCCGTGGGAGATACAGCCGGGGACGACGGGGGTACTGTGGATCGGAATGCGTTTGCGCTTCGGTCAATCGACGGCGCAGTCGTCGGCACCTCAACGGCCGAGGGTGCCGAGGGTGCCGACACAGCTGTGCGCGGCGGCGCGTATGCCCCGTACCCGCCGTCGGTATCCTCGTCAATACCCGAGATGTTGAGCGCGCCGACGCTTCCAAACGAAGCCCTGAACCTAGCGCCGGCGCGCATCGCCGCGCCGCGGGACCGAGCCTCGACGTAGCTCCCGCACGCCGCGGCGAAAAGAGACCGAAGCGAGTCGAGCGAGTCCCCGCGGTGGAGCGCGCGGCGCATGGCATCCAGCGTGAGCGCCTTTGGGCTGCCCGCGTCATCCCGGGCTTCACGATCGGCCTTCTCGCTCGCGACGACGACGTCCCTTCGTCCCCTCGGCGGCGGCGAGGTCGGCGGCGAGAACGGCGGGGAGAACGGCGGGGTGGTCGCGCCGTGCCTCGTCAACGTCATCGCCGTCGACGCCTCGAGCGGCATCCCGGCTTCCTCGAACATCGCATCGTTCGGCGGTACCCACGGGCCCTGGCTCCGCCTCTGCAGAAATGAGACTAAATCCGCGCCTTCGAGCCCGGACCCCTCCGCGATTGCCCCAAGGTCCAAACCAAGCTTCCACGCCACACCCGCCCTCGTATCCATCACCACGTCCGGCGCGAGCACGCGCAGCTCGGATGGACATTCCGATGAACCGCGGACACATCCGAGTCGCATCGGCGCGGTCAGCGCTCTCACCTCCTCGCCGCGGCTACGACCGGCGCTGACGTCGCGATGACCGGCTACGTCGATGACGGACACCGTTCCGCTGCCCAGCGCGTGGACGCACAGGACGTTGTCCACCACGTTCACGTCCAGCGCCACACCCTCGGGCAACGCGCCCTCGGTGTACATGAGCAGCGGCGACAGGTTCACCACGTGCGCCCGGACCAACGCGTCCCTGTGTACCCTGTACATGACCAGCTCACCGTTCCGTCGATCGACCCTGGCCAAAAACACGCGTTGGTAAAGCGAGAAGAGTCGCACGTCCTCAGCCCTCAGGGCGTCCGCCCCGGCGCCCGGTGACATCGGCGGCGACCTGGGCGACGCGTGCGTGGGTGGTAGCTCGAACCGCGGGAGTTTAAGCGCGCCGGACGTCGCGAATTGCCACGCGGTGAGCCTGGCGTGACCGGGGCCGGATGCCAGCGCGACGAGTTGTGAAACCGAATCGTACACGCACCATCCCACCGGCGTCTCCCCTTTCATCCGTTTCTCCCCGACGAGCGCGAGCGCGATCGGCGGCGTCGGTACCGACGGTGGTCCCTCAGCGTCCCCCGAGCCCGGTACGAACACGCCGTCGCCGGAGGAGTGCGCGGATGTTTCCCAGCAACCGAGACACGCGAACTGCTCCAGCCCGCGGGTGGTGACAACCACGAGGTCCACGCCCGGCGCCCGCGACCAGAAGAACGCGAGTATCCGCTCGCCGACGCGCCGCAGCTCGTACCGAGCTGACCGGCCGTCGGAGTCATCGCACGGGTACACGTCGATGATGACATCGGATCGTTTGACCGCGACGAGGCGCGGCGACGTCGTGAAGTCGAGTCGGTCCCGACTCGACTTCCACTGCGGAGACACCCTCGCGTCCAACACCGCGCCGGGGGGCACCGGCACGGACACCGCCGATATGGAGGGTGCCGAGGGTGCCGACACAGCTGTGCGCGCGAGGCCCCGCGGCAGCGGGTGGCATCGAAGCCGGCTCGTCGCCCCCGTCGTCCCGTCATCGCCCGTCGCGGTCTCTTCGTGAGTGATGACCCATTCGTTCGCGTCGTCGTAGAAGACTGCGGATGTCGACGGCGATTCCGCCCCGTCGTCGTCGTCGGGCGCCTCGGAGGAGGGCGCGCGCGTGAACCTGGCGGGCGGGTCGCACAGGATGACGTGGGGCATCGAGGCGCGGGTCTCGCCCGCGCTCGATGTCGTGGAACCCTCGCGTCCTCGCGTCATCGTCCCCGTCAGGGCCGCACGTCCCGTCGCATGCTATCTGATTCTCTCGGCTAAATTGGTTCTTGGATGTCCCCTCCCCTCGAGTGGAGCCCTTTACTTGAGGAAGGTTCGGATGTTCTTGAGGAGCTCAGCCTTGACCGCGTCCGGTACGGTGGCGCGACCGAGCGGCGCGATCTCCTTCGCGAGCTCGTCCGCGGTGACGTTCTCGAACCCGCGCTCCTTGACGACCCTCTTGCAGCGCTCCTTCAGCTCGTCCCTCCACCCGCACTCGATGAGGCGCTCGCGGAGGAGCTGCTTGAGACGTTCGCGCTCGCCGGACTCGACGAGGCGCTGGTTGATAGCCTCCTGGAGGGACTGCTGCGTGCGGTCGTTGCCCACGCCCACCGGCTGATCGTTCATCCTTCGCACGGAAGCGCTCGCCGCGGTGCGGTTTATGATTCAATGATTTCTCGTTGACCGAAGAAACAGAAAGGAACTCTCGTCGTCGAGATCGCCCACCCATTCAGAGAGGCGCTCCGGCTCGGTGGGATGAGCGCTCCGGCGGCGAACGGCGCGTGGCGCGGCACGCTCCGGCGCATCCTCCGCGCGGTGGACCGGCACGTCACCCCGCACAGCGGCTCGCCGACGTGGCGCGACCACGTCCTCACCGAGTTTCGATCGTGCGAGAAGATCGCGGCTGCCGACCGCGTCGCCGCGCGGCTCAAGGCTGCCGAGGAGTGGGCCGTGCTGGCGAACGCGGTGCAGCATCACAAGGCGATGATCATGGACTACGGGCACTCGCTGGATAAGGAACGCGAGCAGCTGAAGAAGGCGGCGAGCACGGCCCACTACGTCGGGCTCACCATGCCGGACGCCTACGACCACGACGCACACGACGCCCGGGCGAAGACGAAGGGGGATGGAGATGGAGGAGAGGGAAAGTGAGCGGCGGGCTGAGAGGGAACCCGGCCGCCGCCACGTGTAGCAGTATTACTAGCGCGTTGTTACAAGTGAGGGTATCAGCAGACGGTATTAGTGTCGTCGATACGATGGTGATGGAGGAGGACTCAGGTCCCTCTTGTCGCCGTCATCCTCGGAGCTGAGCGAAGAATTGTTCATCCGTCCGTTTCTCCCCGCAGTAGTTGCACGTCATGTGGTCCGCGCGTGTGTGCGGCGGCGCCAAGGTACCCCCGCACCCGTCCACCGGGCACATGTTCCGCACGAACCACAGCGCGTACGTCGCCGGGATCCGGTCCGCGCGACGCGTACGTTCATCCTCGGATATCGATTCAAACGCAGACGCTTCCCTCTCCTCCAGCGCGGCGTCCGCGGCGGCATCCGCGGCGTCCCAGGCGAGCTCCGTGTTGGACTCGGCACCCCCCTCGGCACCCCCCTCGTGCTCAAACGCGGATCCATCCGGCTCGTCACCAGTCGGCGCGTCGTCCTGCACGGCCCACTCCACCTCCAGCGCGCATCGCTCGCACTGGCACGAAAAACCAAACGTCCGCCGCACGCGTCGCCTTCGAGACGCGCACGGTTCGTTCACGGGGAGGTAACTCATCAGCAGCTCGTGCCCGGCGGGTATCTTATCCATGGCGACTAACCGAAGCTCCGTCGGGGACGGGGTTAGGTCGCTGGGGGCCCGGTGGAACTCGTGCGTCGTTGAGGCCAAGACTCCGTCGAAGTTGTCGAAGCGAGCGACGTTGGGGAAGCATCCGTGGTTGACGCGGCTTGAGAGTTGGTACACGGCGCCCCCGCGTACCCGCCTGTGCGCCTCACCTTCGTGTCCCGAAGAGGAAGCCGCGTGTGGGGCCATTATGCCGAACGCGTTCTTGGTCTCCTTCGCGAGCAACGACGCGTTCTCGAGGAGGTCGCCGGCGATGATTCCGAGGAGCTCTTTTGTGGCATCGGTGTGCGCGATGGTCGCGAGCTTGACGGCTGCTTCCAGTGCGGGTTGCACGCGCTCCGCCGCGGATGCCTCCCGTGCGTCGATCCCTTCGCCGTTGGGGCCCACGGCGGGGCACAGCTGGAGCGTCGCGTCGAGGATCCCGCGCGAATTCGCGTCGCCGTTGACCACGTGCAGCCTCCGGAGCTCTGCGCACGCGCTGAGGAATCGCAGTCGCTCGCGGTCGGGGATGCTCATGGGCGGTCGGTGCGTCGACGCGACGCGCTCGGCGGCGCAGACCACCGCGCCGTGCCCCGAGCCATGTGTGCACGCATCCGCGCCGCACAGCACCACCTGGTGACAACCCGCGCATCGCGTCGTCGCGCCCGGCGCGAGGCACGACGCGCAGCACGTCTCCCGGAAATCCTCGCTGACCCCCACGAGGAGTGCGTGTTCGGACACGACGGTCTCGCCCGCGTTGATGTCGCGCGCGGCGACGAGGCCGACGCCCCGCCCCGGGATCTCTCGCTGGGCCACGGCGCAGGTGCCCAGCATGGCCAAGTCGGTGGACTGCGGCGCGCAATGGGTCCGAGTAATCGATAGGGTTGAAAGTTAACACCGGCGACGAGCGCTCGAGGAAGTTTCACTTCTGTTGGAGTGAAAGTCTCGTCTCCTCCCCAAGGGACACCGCAGTGTAGGACCCGCGTGTGTGCTGTCCATGACGGCGATATCGCTCGGGGCACCCCGCGTGGGTACCACCGTCCGAGCGGTGGCGTCGGGAAGCACCTCGAGGGCGCGTCACGGATGGATAGCCGCGGGGCATGCCGCGATCTCCCGTGACGGTAATATCTCGAGGGTGCCAGGGAGGATGGTTCGAACGGCGACGAAGGCGAGGTTCGGCGCGGGTGTGGGGGCGCTTCAGAGCGCGCATCGGAGAAGACGTGATCGGCACATCACAGCGACGGCACAGGAGGATTCAGAGCGCGCGGAGGAATGCCACCAACCGGAGACACTCGAGCGCCTCTGGTCCAACATCGCACCGGTGGCTGGCAGCACGACAGCTGGCACGGGCGAAACCGGGCGTGTCCTCGCTCACGACCCGGGCTCGCTCCCCGGCGCCATCGCGCTCGTCGCCGGGACCACCGTCGGCGCCGGCATGCTCGCGTTACCCGCGGTCTGCCAGCAGAGCGGCTTCGTCCCCAGCACCTGCACACTCGCAGCCTGCTGGCTCTACATGATCTGCAGCGGCCTACTGCTCCTAGAGGTGAACCTCGACACAATGTGCGAATCTGGCGGCGGCGGCGTTTCGCTCATATCGATGACCGATCGTACCTTGGGCAAGGGCGGCACGCGGTTCGCGTGGTGCGCGTACGTGTTTTTACACTACGCGCTCCTCGTGGCGTACATCTCACGCGTCGGAGAGATCGTCGGCGACGCGGTTGATTTGGATCGTTCCATTTGTTCCATCGCATTCGCCGCCGGCCTCGGAGGTTTTGTCTACGCGGCGCCCGATAAGGTACTGGAGAAGGCCAACAACGCGTTGGTGTTCGCGGTCATCGGCACGTTCTTACCGTTGCTGTACATCGCGGGCGAGAGCGTGGACCCCGCGAACTTGATCGAGGTTCACGACTGGGTGGTGAGTTTTTTGTACCTTGTATGTTCTCGTGTGCGCAATTGGACTGACGTCGTGTTTTGTTTAACCTCTTAACTCTTACAGGCTGTGCCCGGAACCGTCGCGGTCATCGCGCTCGCGTTCGTGTACCACAACGTCATTCCGGTGGTGGCCAATCAGCTCGAGGGCGATCGGGACAAGTCGCGAACGGCGCTTGTTTTAGGCACAGCGATTCCTTTCGTCATGTTCGTGCTGTGGGACGGAGCGGTGCTCGGCGGGATCAGCGCCGACGACTTGGCGAGCGGCGTCAACCTCGATCCGTTGTCCACGCTGCAAGGAACGTCCCCCGCGGCGGCGGGCCTCGTCAACTCCTTCAGCGTCTTCGCCATCAGCACGTCGTTCCTTGGTTTCGTGCTCGGTCTGACGGACTTTCTGTCCGACGGGTTCGGATGGAGAGACAAAGGCGACTTTAAGCCGTACGCGCTCACGCTGATTCCTCCGACTGTTTTTGCGCTGAGTTACCCCGACGTGTTCCTATCCGCGCTGGACACCGCGGGTGCGTTCGGGGTGCTGACGCTGTTCGGGTGCCTACCCCCCGCGATGGCGTGGGCGAATAGGCACGGCGACGGGGGAAAAGGTGAGAAGTGTTTGGAACGACGGGAGGAGATGCGCGGGGTATTGGACCCGCTCGTGCCGGGTGGGAAAGTCGGGCTCGGTGTTTTGTTCGGTTCCGCCGCGGCTGTCATCGCGAGCGAGACGGTGGAGAAGGTGGGCGACATCGCCGGCCTCCTCGGAGGGTGACACGGAGGCGGAGGATGACGCGGCCAGGAAATGATGCATGCAATGAACGATTCCATTCATGCGGTAATAATAAAGTAAGACTAGTCAACCGACGATCCGTCATCGCTTCGCCGTCGCGTTTTCGGTCTTTCTCCTATTCGCAGCCTCCGTTATCGCTCGTTCCTCTTCTCTGTCACCCAACAGCCACAGCGCACCTTGCCACGCCTTGAAGAAAACCGACGTGAAATCCACGCCAAAGCCGCCGCTCCGCGCGGGCTGCGCGGGACGTTCGCTCGTCGCCGCGAGCACCTCGTGCATGAACCTCGATCCCGTCTGGAGCGCCCAGCACGCCGGGATCCGATTACGCTCGTAACGTACAAGCCTCTTCGTCACCGACTCGTACCCGGCGTCCACGGCGCCGCCGTTCGAGACCAAACACTTCGCGAGCTCCACCGCGTCCTGGAACGCCGTGCTGATACCCAAACCGAGGCTCGGGTACATGCAGTGCGCGGCGTCGCCCAGTAAAGTGACCCGCCCCTTCGACCACCTGTGAACAAAACACGACGTCAGTTCAATTGCCCACAACATTTACGAAGGAACCTTCGAAGGTAACTGGTGTCGGACACCGTGTCGGACAAACTCAAGAATTAAAATACACTTACCTCGACGCTCCGTCTCGTTCGTACAGTCTGGTCTGTATCACCGCGGACGGCTCGGTGGACGCGATCGCGGCTTTCAACAGCGGCGTCGTGTTCTCGAACAGCGACTCGAGGTGCCCTAAACGCGCCGTCGGGGTCTCGAACGTCATCGCCGGTTCGGAGAAGCGCGTGGTTCCGAACATGAGCTGACCGCCGGACGCCGGGTTACCTCCGGAGCCGCCCTCCTTCCCGTCGATGTCGAGGTTACCTCGACCGACGTCCAGGAGGGAGATGCCGCTGCCGTCGCACAGGGAGAAGCGGAGCTCGTTGAAGGACCCGGCGCCGTTCGCACCGGGCGGCGGGTTCGGGGACAGGGCGTAGTACACGTTAGCCTCCGGCGCGGCGGGGTCGGCGGATGCATTCGCGGATGCCGACGTATTCACCGTTGCTTTCTCGTCTGCGCCGAAGGCCAGCTCGCGAACCCGTGAGTTCCGTCCGTCCGCGCCCACCACGCAGATCCTCGCGCGCACCGGCGGTGGCGCCTCGCCTCCTCCCCGCGGCGGCTCGAACGTCAGCGTCACGCCGTCCTCCCCGTCCTCATCGATTAAATCTTCCAGCCGGTGCGCCAGTCGAACGGTGTCGGGCTTCAGTCCCGCCCTAAGCGCGTTGGTGAGCCTGGCCCACGTGATGCCGATCTGCGGCGGGAGATCCATGCGCCGCGACCACCCCGCGACGTCGATCTTCACGAGCTCCTCGGCTTCGGTGTTCCCCGGCTGGAGTTGTTCGATTGCGATGTTGTCGATCACCGCGCCGGCCTCGATGACCCGCTCGCATGAGACCGGGTCGAAGGACTTCAACGCGTTGAGCCCGTGCGGCCAAATGAAGATGGCGACGCCCGCGGGGCGGAACTCCTCGCGTTGCTCGAACACGCGGACGTCCAGACCCGCGCGCTGCAGCGCGAGAGCGGCGGCGAGGCCGCCCGGCCCGGCACCGACGATCGCGACATCGCAGACGTTCTCGTCCTCCACCGCGGGAGCTCCTCTGCGAGCGGCGGCGGCGGCCGCACGAATCGCGCGCCTCGCGGGTTTGGTTCCCCGCCGATACGCGCGGGGTTGCGCGATCCGCGCGCGACACTCGACCAGAGCCCGCATGCCGCGGCTCGGTGCGCGTTCACGAATGGATAGGCTCAGCGAGATGCGGGTCGGGTGTGCTATTTTCGTATTACATTTGGCCGCGGTCACGGCGAACCGAACCCCCTTCTCGCGCCATCCTCGCCCCGGACCGCCACGAACACCACTCCACTCACGCCTTCGAGTACTCCACCTTCTCCACCTTGACCTCCTCCCCGCACAGCTCGTACACGTAGCACGTCGCCCTCGATCCGTCCACGTCGATGAGCACGAACGACGGATTTGCATCCGGATCCTCGGACACGAACGCTCCCGTCGCGCTGCCGGGGTTGACGATGAGCCTGTCCTCCACCTTGTGCGCGCCCCACCGTCTGCACGTGCCGGAGACCAGCACGTCCACGTTCATCGCGCGCTGCGCCGCCGCGAGCGCGTTCACGTCCCCGTGGGGCACCACCCGGTGGCCGTGCGTGAGCCCGAACTTAAAGTCGCCGATCTTCACCGTCTTGGCGTCGGGCCATCCCGCGGCGAAGTCCCCGTCGTAGTTGCCCCGCACCGCGTGGACGTCCGCGCACAGGCTCCTGAGGTAGTCGTAGGTCTCCTTCACGCACACGTCGCCGGTGCAGAGCACGTGCTGGATCTTGCCCGGGACGAGAAGGGATCTGAACTTTGGCGGGAGGTCCGCGACCCTGTGGGGGATGTGCATGTCCCCTATGCACAGCACGAGCACCATCCTCGCGTCGTCGTGTGTGAACCCTAAACCCTTCCTTCGTCTCGAGCGCGCCGCGTGTCGTCGGTCTCTCCTGGAGACGCGTGTGCGTCCTACGCTCTGAGTGACCGGCGGCCGACTTGAGAGACAAAATGGAGTCGGCCTCATCACGTTTCATTGTTCCAGCGTCAGGCCACTGGGAACCTCACCATGGCGAAGAGGTCCGTGATCGTGGCGTACCTCCTGTGGGCCATCGGAGGATGGTGCGGTCTCCACCACTTCTACCTGAAGCGTCACGCGCAGGCCATCCTATGGTGCGACACCCACGTCCCGTGCCCTTCCCCCGGCCCCGTCCTCCCCGGTGACGCACCAAAAAACCCTCCAAGCTAACAACGACGCGTCCCTTCCCTCCCCCACCGTGTGCAGGATGACGTCCGGGATGGTGTTCGGATGGGGCGGCTTGCGGGACATGTGGCGCATACCCGCCTACGTCCGCGAGGTCAACGCGGACCCACACGAGCTCCGCAAGCTCGAGGCGCTCCAAAGAGCATCGCCACGCCCCGACGTCAATCCCTCGCACGTCAGCGCGACGGTCGGCCTCGGGTTCTGGTACTACCACCTCGTCGGCGCACTCGCATCGTGGCTCGTGCCAACGCCCGCGATGCCGCTCGCGTACGCGTGCGCCGCGTGGGCCATGGCGACCGCGGGATGGGCCGTGTTCAGCTGCGGCCACGTGGTCGCGTGCTCCTACAGGATCGTGGTCATGGCCACCGTCGTCGCCGCGGTGGCGGCTTCGTTCGTACCTAACGTACCGACGGTGTTCGCCTCGAGCTTCGTCTGCGTCGTCGCCTTGGTGCTGACCCGGCGTTGGCGTCGCGACGGCGTGTTCGGGAAGGAGGATAAGCCGATAACCTTCCGCAGAGCCTCCTTTGTGTTAGCGCTCTTTGCGATATTCGCGGCGCTCTGTGGGTTCGCGATGTACCGGTGGGCCATCGACCTCGACGTGTACTCGTTGGATCCCGAGACGGGGGAGTGGGGACTGGACGGCGAGGAGTTCGCGTTCAGGCTACGAAGAGGGGTGCACAAATCGTGGACGGCCGGCGGGTTCGCCGGCTTTGGCGATCTCGATCACTTCAACTCTGGGGTGACCGCGGCGGAAGCTCGCGAGTTGTTGTCGTTGACGAAGGGAGCGTCCGCGGAGGACGTCAAGGCGGCGTTCAGGCGCGAGTCACTCAGTTGGCACCCGGATAAGTACCGCGGCGACGACCCGGAGGGTGCCAAAGAGATGCAGCACAAACTGGCGCAGGCGAGGGACGTTTTGTTGCCGGGTCGGGCCGCGTGGCTACACGACATGGAGAACACGCCCGGGTTTATCAAGTACACCGAGTACGAGGTTGAGATACCGATGGACGAAAGATACGATGCACACGTAGAGCCGGAGCCGGAACCGGAACCGGAGGCAGAGATGACGCCCGAGCCCGAACCCGAGCCCGAGGCAGAGATGACGCCCGAGCCCGAGCCCGAGCCCGAGACTGAGAAGTACTATCGCGAGGAGGAGCCGGATGCTGCGGATGACGACGATTACGACCCTCAGGTCATGGAGGATGAACTGAGACGGGCGTTCGCGACGTACGACAGGGACGCCGACGGCACGATGGCGCGGGGTGAGTTCAGGTTCGCCATGTCCAAGGCTGGGTTGACGTACACCAACGAAGAGTTTGAAAACGTGTGGACCACGGAGTTTAACGGGAAACCCTCGCTCGACTTTGACGACTTCGCCGCGTTCGTGGCGAAGAACGACGTGGAGCCTCCCAACGTGGAGCCACCGGAGCAGCAGCACGGCCACGACGACACCGAACTGTGATTTAGGGTTTATGTGATGTGTTTTCATAAAGAATATAAGCGCGTTTATATGATGAGTCGTCGGTTTGTTTAGCGAAGCTCCACTCCGAGCTTGGAGACCATGTCGTCGCGAACCCGTTCCTGGAGCGAGTTGATCTCGTCGTCCGTCAACGACCTCTCCATACTCCGGTACACGATCCTGTAGCAGTTGGACGTCAGACCTTTCTTCTTGTTCTCGAACTCGTCGATGAGCTTCACCTCCTCGACGAGCGAACCCGCCACGTCGCGGACCACCTCGCAGAGATTATTCTCGGTGAAACTGTCACCCTCCTTGGGCAGCCAGAAAGAAACATCCTTGAGACAAGGCGGGAACTTGGAGTAGGGCTTGAACTTCTGCATGTCCACGCCGCCAGCCTTGAACATACCTTCCTTGAACTGCTTCGAGAAACGCTTATCGTCGGACCAGAAGAGGCGGATGTCGGGGATGTCGAAGAGGACCATCGCGAGTCGCTCCAGGCCGAGGCCAAACGCCCACGCCCGCTTGTCTTGGAGGCCAGCCTCCTCCAGGATCTTCATCTCGGTGACGCCGCACCCGAGAACCTCCAGCCACTCACCCTTGAAGAAGATCTCGAGCTCGAACGACGGCTCCGTGAACGGGAAGTACGCGTCGACCCAACGCATCTCCACGTCCCCGAAGAGGTGCTTCGCCAATCCCTCGAGGCAATCTTTCAGCTCCGCCGCGGCGAGGTCGACGGAATCCTTGCCCGCCTCCTCCCACTCCGCCTGTTCGAACACGCGGAATCCCTCCATCTGATGGAACACCGGGAAGTGCGTGGCGTCGATGGAGTCGCGGCGGTACACGTCGCCGGTGACGAGGAACTTCCGGGCTCCATCCTTCAGCATCTCGAGCTGGTGCGCGGACGTGTGGCAGCGGAGGACGGTGTCCTCGTCGACGTAGTAGGTATCGTTCTGGGACCTCGAGACGTGGTCGGGTGGTACCAGGACGCTGTCGAAGTTGGCGAACGTGGACACCACGGGGTAGAGGCTGTCGTAGGAGGTGAAGGTGTCTTGGCCGTACTTTTCGTCAAAGTAGGATTCGATGACGGACTTGATTATGCCGAGGGGATGATCGGGTCGCTTGTGGAGGTTGTACCCGATCTTCTCGAAGATGTGGTCGGTGACGTTGTTGTGCGGGTCCGAGGTGATGACGTCTGTGTGTGGGTGGATGAAGTAGGGGAACGACGGGTCAGGAGGTACCTTGGGTGCGAGGGTGGGAGGTGTGGGCGAGCGGCGATGTTGAGGATAAGGGGCTCGCTTTTTCCCGGAGAAGGGATTGGGTTCGAGGCGCACCTTCGCGCTTGACCACGACGGGCTGGGGAGCGGAGACGGCCGCGCGGACGACCATGGAGCGGGAGCTCTGGGTGGCGACGCGCGCGCGCGCGGGCATCGCGCGGAGACCGAGGCTGGAAGCCATCCTGTCACGGGACAAAGGGAGATTGCGAGGTGAGCGAGCGGCCGACACATGGAGCGGATGGACGGGTGAAAAGGGTCTCCGCGATTGGGCGTCTCGGGTCGCCCGCGGGGGGTGATATTCGCCGAACGGCGTTGGATTCGCGTCGCCGGATGACTCACCTGAGGGCAGACATCGCCATCGCCTGTGTGTTCGTCGTCGGTTGTGCCGACGGCGCGTTAGCGTAGTGGCGCGACGTGGCCTTCTCTTCGCTCTTTTCTCCTTCTCTCGCCAAAAACGCGCCGACCGACCGCGTCCGGTCCGACCGTTCAAGAGGAAAATGAGCACCAACTTCACCGCCTAACCCCACAGTTTGGACGCGCTTAGAGGAACTCGGTGGGCGATGGCACAACCTAAGACGACGATTTACGTGGGTGAGTGACCCTTCGACCGCATTCACGCATCGCGACCCGCTCGAATCGACCCTTAGCCCGCACCGAGCCGCCATCATCTCAACGCCCATCGCCACCCTTCCATTTCCGCAGGCGGCCTCGAGGAGCAGGTGACCACGGCCATTTTACACGCGGCGTTCATCCCGTTCGGTCCGATCAAGGACGTGGACATCCCGCTGGACCACCAGACGCAGAAGAACCGAGGGTTCGGCTTCGTCACCTTCGAGGAAACGTGCGTCCGCCCGGAGTCCCACCAACCCTACGCGAATCAATCAAATCTTTTGGCAAAATCTTTTGGCAGCCGTCCACATCCCGTTCTCACATCCCGCCCGTTCACGCCCGCAACCCTGACCACGCATTCAATACTGACGCCCCGCCTTATAATAAACTAATCGACACAGCGACGACGCCGCGGAGGCTATGGACAACATGCACAACGCCGAGCTGTTTGGCAAAGTGATTCGGTGCAACTACGCGCAGCCGAGGGCCATCAAGGGCGGGCAGCAGGGGTGGAGCGCGCAGCCCGTCTGGGCGGACGCGGACAAGTACAAGGAGGACGTGGAGGAGGCCAAGAAGGAGGAGGGCGGGGGTATGGCGGCGGCGGAGAAGGACACCGAGCAGGTGGACTGGGACTAGTTCATTAGCATGAATAGGCACGCGTGCGCGAAGCAAATCTCTTCTAAAGCTCGAAATGTTTGCGCCTCGCGCTCTGTTTTCCCGCTCGCGCATTGAATTTAGGTTTCGCAGAGCGATCGAACGCGCGTGCGGTGCGACGCGGCACACCGAATCGGTGATCCGCCATGCCTCCCTCGAAGGATCGCATCTGTTACTTCTACGACCAGGATGTGGGCACGAGCTACTACGGGAACAACCACCCGATGAAGCCGCATCGTTTGGCGATGACCCACCACCTGGTGCTGTCCTACGACCTGCACCGGAAGATGGAGGTGTACCGCCCTCGGCGCTCGTACCCGGTCGAGATGACCCAGTACCACGCCGAGGATTACGTCGAGTTCCTCTCGCGCATCACCCCGGACACCGCGAGCGAGCACATGCAGAGCATGCAGCGGTTCAACCTCGGCGAGGACTGCCCGATCTTCGACGGGCTCTTCGACTTTTGCAAGCTCTACACCGGCGGGTCCATCGACGGCGCGGTGCGATTGAACCACGGGATGAGCGACATCGCGATCAACTGGAGCGGCGGGTTACACCACGCGAAAAAGGCGGAGGCGTCGGGGTTCTGCTACATCAACGATCTCGTCCTCGCCATCCTCGAGCTCCTCAAGCATCACGCCAGGGTCGTGTACATCGACATCGACATTCACCACGGGGACGGCGTAGAGGAAGCCTTCTACATGACCGATCGGGTCATGTGCGTCTCGTTTCACAAGTACGGGGACCTGTTCTTCCCGGGCACCGGCGGCCTGAACGACATCGGCAAGAACCAAGGCAAGTACTACTCCGTCAACGTACCCCTACGGGACGGCATCCACGACGACGGGTTCCAAGACATTTTCCAAACAGTCATGTCCAAGGTGATGGAGACGTACAGGCCAGGGGCGATCGTGCTGCAGTGCGGCGCGGACTCCCTCGCCGCCGACCGCCTTGGGTGTTTTAACCTCTCA
>Ga0209631_10004293_pt1 | contig 15863 bp, 11 predicted proteins | sample COG_08_FD_184752 | JGI IMG/M metagenome (GOLD analysis project Ga0209631, IMG submission 184752) | Pelagic Microbial community sample from North Sea - COGITO 998_met_08 (SPAdes) (version 2) | ecosystem: Environmental > Aquatic > Marine > Neritic zone/Coastal water | place: Helgoland, sampling...
GCCTCGAAGAGCTGCGGCTCGGCGTCGAGGACGTGCGCGAGCATCTGCCCGTGGCCGGAGCCCGGGGACATGGGCGCGCCCTGGAACGTGGGCGCATCCCCGGAATCTGACGACGCGGAATCTTCGCTCGCGGACCCATTCGCGCGGGTGACCGTCGTCGCGGCTCTTCGGCGGGTTCGTCTCTCGACGCCTTGGTTTTGGCGGCCGGAGAGGGATGCCGTGACGGCGTGCTTGGCGTACATCGCGGTCATGCTTACCCCGCGCGCGCGGCACTCGGGCCGGGCGAGCGCGACGGAGGCGACGCGCTGAACATTCCCTCGGAAATAATGGTGGGCACCTCCTCGGCAAACGTTGGCGGTCTTCGGGGCGTCGCGGGGCGCGACGGGGGCGAACAGCGAGGCCGCCGCGGGGGCGAGCGCGGAAATGAACATGTGCGCGGATGCGATCTCACGCGATACGCGGCGATACGACGCGTGCACAGGGGGCGTGTCACGGAGGTACGCGCTGAAAATTGTGTTTGGAAGCTTGCAGAAGAGAGCGTTTTTGCCACCAGACTGGATATTTTTCGGGGTTCGTGATTGGCGGAGGGCGAAGTTTGCGATTGGCTCTTTTGTTGTGACTGCTTCGCCATAGAACGGGATCTCGAAATACGAAACGTATGGAGATCCAGTCTTGAGTTTTGGTCGCGCGGCTGCGTGGCGCTCAGCCACTGATGACTTTTCAACTTTGGCGAGTTGCGACTTCCGCCTCGGAGTCCGACGATAGATAGGAGGCCGATCGAGCCGGGCGGTCATATCGTGGGGCGCTGTGCGTGGGGCACAGACTCTTCAAGGACGTATCGACGTCCAGGAGATACATCGGAGAGGGTTCGACACCTTCGATCGATCGAGCGCTAGCGTCGGATTCGAATCGCACGGCGTGACGTCAGCGTGCCAGCGAGGGTGGATACGTTTGCCAAAATGACCTCGACCGCCGCGCCACGCGCGTCGATGCGCGCCATCTCCGTGACCCGCGGCGCGCCGACGCGCCGCGGCGTCGCGTCCCGCGCCGTCTCCCGGCGCGGTGACTCGCTCGCCACGCGCAACGTCAACCTCGGGTCCGCGTCGTGGAGGCGCCCTACCAGGAACGACCACGTCGCCCGCCCATCCCCAGTCGCCGCCCGCGCGGGGCTCTTCTCCCCGTTCAGGGTCGAGGTTCCCGAGGCGATCGAGGAAACCCCGGAGGACTTGATCAAGAAGAAGAAGGAGACCGGCAAGAAACTCAGGCTACTCATCGACGGTACCTGGTACGACTGCACCGGCTGGGCCAGGGCGCACCCGGGAGGCGCGCTCTTCATCACCCTCATGGACGGCTGCGACGCCACGGACGTCTTCTACGCGCTTCACTCCTACGGACCTAACGGCGACGATACCGCCGCCAGGCGCCTCGCCATGCTCCCCACGTGCGCGGGGCCCGGCGAGGAGGACGAAGCCGACATCAAGATCCAGCGCGCAGATGATGAGTCATCAGAGTCGTCGGGCATTCCCACGGCGTACGGCGTTTTACCCGAGTCTGGCGTCCACAGCAACGATAACCTCCCCGGCGCCGCCGATCCCGCGTTCGCCTCGTTACGGAAAAAGTTCGAGGACGAGGGCTGGTTCAGGCGCGATCCTTTGAAAGAAGCTGCGGTGCTCGGGACCACGCTCGGTTTGTACGCGATCGGTTGGTTCTTGGCCAACTCGCATCCCATCTTGGCGGCGATGTCCATCGGGGTCGGGATGCAGCAAGCCGGGTGGCTGGCGCACGACTACATCCACGGCCGCGGCGAGTGGTGCACGGCGATGCGCGGGTTCGGCTCGCTCACGAACGGGTTCAGCACCGAGTGGTGGCAGCACAAGCACAACATGCACCACTCGTTCACCAACATCGACGGGCGCGACGGCGACATCAAGCTCGAGCCCCTCTACTTTCTCCAGTCCCCCGAGCTCACGGGGCGGCCCGATAACCCGGGCTTCCGCAAGTGGCAGCACTGGTACGGCTACCCGCTCTACGCCATGACCTACGTCCTCTGGCGCCGTCACTCGCTCGCGTCCGCGATCCAGCGCAAGGATAAGAAGGAGCTGGCGTTGCTCGCGGTGCACTACGGCTGGCTCTTCGGTTGCCTTCCGCTGAGCGTGGCGATTTCCTCGGTGCTCCTCGGTGGATTCCTCGTGGGCGCGCTGGTCACGGCGACGCACCAGACGGAGGAGATCATGTACGAGCAGGCTGGCCAGTTCGTTGACATCCAGTTCAGGAGCACGCGCGAGGCTGACGTGGACGGCATGGAGCGATGGCTGTGGGGCGGCATGGACACCCAGCTGGTGCACCATCTCTTCCCCACGATGCCCAGATACAGGCATCACCAGGCGAGGCCCGTCATTCAGCGGTGGGCGGAGGAGAACGGGTACGACTTCAGGATATCCACGTCGAAGGAGATCATCGAGAAGAACTGGACCCACCTGAAGCAGATGGCGGGGGTGCAGATCCCCGCCACCATTTAGTCCTCCTCGGGATGAATATTCCGTCGCGCGAGGTGCGGAGCGGGCTCGGATACACCCGCTCAAAGTTGCAAAAGTTGAAGTTGTAATATTACTTTGGTCATTCATTCATCGATGTAGACTATCTTACACGGGTCCGTTTCGCCCCCGGTCGTCTCGGGTGCGAACACTTATACTCGTTCCCCACACGCGATTCATTCGTCACGCTCCTCACGATCACTTCTTCGACATCTTCCACAGCATCAGACCGAGGTGCACCGCGTTGGCGATGCCCACGGCCCAGCCTAGGCCGTGTGCAATCTTGGAACCCAAGTTGCCGTCGAGCGCGAGCTTCGTGTGCGTGTACTTGATGCCCGTGTCCTTCTCCACGAAGTGCCCGTCGCCGCGGCACAGCCACCTGGTGGTCAGGAGTCCCTCCACGCCCACGGGCCCCCGCGCGTGGATGCGGCTCGTGGAGATGCCAACCTCGGCGCCTAAGCCGAACCTGAACCCGTCGGAGAAGCGCGTGGACGCGTTGTGAAAGACGCACGCGCTGTCGACTCTTCGTAGGAACTCCTCCGCGGTGGCCTTGTCGTCTGTGATGATGCACTCGGTGTGTCCGCTGCCGTTGGCGTGGATGTAATCGATGGCTTGGTCCATGTCGTCGACAATCTCAACCGTAAGGCCGAGGTTGCCGTACTCGTGCCGTGGCGCGGGGCACGCCGGGAGCTTGAGCGCCTTCTCCGCGCGCGCGCCGCCGTGGAGCGTACATCCCGCCGCGACGAGCGCCGCGGCGACAGCCTCGTACCCGTCTTTACCTTTACCGATCAAGGACTTGTGCACCAACAAAGTCTCCAGGGCGTTGCACGCGGCGGGGTAGTCGGTTTTGGAGTCGACGGCGAGCTTAGCCGCCATCGCGATGTCCGCGTTAGGGTCGAGGTACATGTGGCACACGCCGTCCGCGTGGCCGAGCACGGGGATCTTGGTGTTGTTGCTGATGTACGACACGAGGCTGTTGCTGCCGCGGGGGATGACGAGGTCGACGACGTCGTGAAGCCCGAGGATGTCCGCGACGGCTTCGCGGCCTTCCACGAGGACGATGCACTCGCGCGCGACGCCGTAGGCTGGCATGCAGTCGACGATGATCTTGTGGAGGATAGCGTTGGTCTTCGCGGCTTCTTTGCCGCCCTTGAGGAGGAGTCCGTTGCCGGATCGGATGGCGAGGGAGGCGATCTGGGGCAGCGCGTCGGGCCTCGATTCGAAGATGATGAGGAGGACGCCGAGTGGCGCGGTGACTTGCTCGAGGGTGAGTCCGTCGGCGACCTTCATCTTGCTGAGCTGGCGGCCGAGGGGTTCCTCCATGTCGGCGATCTGCCTGGCGCCCGCCGCGAGCTGCGCGATCTTCCCGGGTTTCATCTTGAGCCTGTTGAGGAGGTGCGACTCGGTATCGGCAGCCTCGGCGGCGGCGATGTCCTTGCGGTTCTCCGCTAAGATGGCGTCCTCGTTAGCCTCGAGGGCGTCGGCGATGGAGTACAGCAGCGCGGCGCGATCCTCGCTGCTGAGGTTCTGTCGTGTGAACGGGATTTGGGGCGATCGGGGTCGGGGTCAGCGGGTGGGCATCGGGGACGGCGTAGGGACGAGTCACATCCGCGGGAGGGGAAAAGGTTTAGGGCGGCGTGATGATGGTGGTCGGGCCGCCCGGGGCTCGTGCGGGGCGCACCTGGAGCTGGCGGCTGGCGTTGCGGGCCGCCACGGCCTGGTCGCGGGTTGACATGCCGGACATGTCGAAGTCGCGTGCGCTGATCTGGGATGATCCGTGCCCGGCGCTGCTTCGTGTGCCGTCGCCGCCGAAGTTTGATTCCGTCAGCTTTATCTGCAAATCCACGTCGGATTAGCCGATTATCGTAACAACCTACAGTCGATACCCGCGCGAGACTCGCCACGGTCACGATACAACCCGCGATGTCCACCTCCCTCGTCGCCCCCGTGCGTCTCACCGCGCGCGTCTCCATCGCGAGTCGCCCCGCGTCTCGCTCCGTTCGTTCAGCCGTCCGCGGTGTCGCGGAAGCGCGTGGACGCAAATCCACCGGGAAGATCGTCGTCGTCGCGAGGTCCTCCGATGACGAGCCCGTGGACGTCCGCGCGAGCGGCCGCCGCGAGGCCATCTCCGGCGCCCTCGCCGCGCTCGCGCTCGTCTCCAACGCGTCCGTCGCGTCCATCGCGCTCGCCGACGACGTCGACACGCCCCCGCCGCCCGCGCCCGCGTCCAAGCCGAAGATCCTCGTCATCGGCGCCACGGGCCAGACCGGCCAGCTGGTCGTCGACGAGCTACGCAAACGCGGCGGTGCCGACATCACCGCCGCCGTCCGCTCCCCGGAGAAGGCCACCAAGCTCGGCATCGACGAGGGCGGCGTTGCACTCCTACCCAACTTCGACGTCACCGCCCCCGCGGACATCCTCGCGGAACGCATGAAAAACACCGACGTCGCCGTAGTATGCACCGGATTCGTTCCCGGCAACCCGTTCAAGATGTCTCAGGCTGCCCACGCCGTGGACAACGAGGGTTGCGTGCACATCGTCGACGCGGCTAAAGCCGCGGGCGTCAAGCGCGTCGTCCTCATATCATCCATCCTCACCGACGGACGGGCCATGGGCGCGGCGGATTCGCCCGGGTTTAAGATCACCAACGCTTTCGGCGGCGTGCTGGACGAGAAGCTGGTGGGCGAGAAGCACCTGCAGGCGTCGGGGGTCGAGTACGTCATCGTGAGGCCGGCGGGTTTGCGCGGCGAGCCCCCGAAGACGGCGCTGATCGCGACCCCCGGGAACGTCATGGCATCCGGCGAGGTGAGTCGCGAGCTGGTGGCGAGGGTGATGGCGGAGGCTGCTTTCTCGCCAGGCGCCGCTAATAAGATCGTTGAGATTGCCGAGGAAGGGACGTTCGCGCCGGGGTACACGCCGGAGGGCGTGGAGGGGTACCTCGTGGGAGACGATAAATCCAAGTGGTTCCCTTAGAGACTCGAGCGCGTGCGTGGTTATTACTGTTATCAATCGTTCCCTTAGAGACTCGAGCGCGTGGTTATTAATCATATTACTCTTATCGTCACCGACGCGTCTCTGTACTAAACTTAGTGGATGATGTCTTGCATGCCCATGAAGTCGTTGCGGCTCAACTTCTGGCCCTTGGCGTCGCGCAGGGGCTTCACCTTGGCCGCCTGGTTGTTCGCCAGTTCACCCGGCACGCTGTTCCCGCTGTTCGTCAGAAGCTCCTTCAGCTCGTACATGACGTCCGTGTCCCCGGCCGTGAGGAAGGAAACCGCCGTGCCCTGCCGCCCGGCCCTACCCGTGCGCCCGATGCGGTGCGTGTAGTTCTCGATGATCAAAGGCATCTCGTAGTTTACCACCAGGTCGATGCCCTTGACGTCGATGCCGCGTCCCGCGACGTCGGTGGCGACCAGGATGTCGTACTCGCCCTGCTTAAAACCCCGCAACGACTCCTCGCGCTGGTCCTGGCTCTTCCCGCCGTGAATAGCGGCGACGCTGTATCCCATCTTGTGACACAAGTTGGACACGTGGTCCACGATGCGCTTGGTGTTGACGAATATGATCGCCTGGGTGTCGGGGTACTGCGACAGCACCAGCTCCAGCTGCGTTGGCTTTTGGTTATTCGTGGTCCACTGGACGATTTGCTTGATGAGATCCGAGGTTTTCCCCGCGCCTCCGATGTTCACCACCGCGGGGTTGCGCATGTATTTCCTCGCCAGCTTCTCCACGCTCGGGGGCATCGTCGCGGAGAACATGTACGTCATGCGGTACTTGGTACCCAGGTCAGCCTGCAAGCCCTGCTCGTCGATTTTCTCAGCCTCCTCCTCGGGTTTTAACGACTCCGCCGACATCGAGTCCATCACGGAGTTGACCTGGGGCTCAAAGCCCATGTCGATCATCCTATCCGCCTCGTCCAGCACGATGTAGTTGCACTGCTGCAGCACCGTGTACCGCCGCTCCAGGACGTCGATGATACGCCCTGGGGTCCCGATGACAATCTCGCACCCGCGTCGCAGCTTGAACCCCTGCTCCTCTATGCTCTGCCCGCCCACCACGGACGCCACTCGGTAGTTCATAAACTGCGCAAACTTGACCGTCTCCTCCTCGATCTGCTGCGCGAGCTCGCGCGTCGGCGCCATGACCAGCGCGTACGGCCCGGACGCCGCCACCTCGTCCGTCATCGGCGGCAGCTCCTGAATGTACGCGAGCATGGGCACCACGAAGGCGCACGTTTTTCCAGATCCCGTCTCCGCGATGCCGATGACGTCGCGTTTTAAAAGGCCGATGGGAATGGAAGCCATCTGGATGGGCGAGGGCTTGGCGTACCCGACCTTCTCGATCGCGCGCTTGACGTCCACCGGCATCGTGCTCTCCTCCCACGAGCGCATGGGCAAAGGAAGCCTTCCTCCCTTTGTGGTGATGTTGAAATCTTCGCGGAAGATTCGCCAGTCGCGCTCGTTCATCTCCCCGAGCGCCTTGTCGCTCCAGTGCTTGGACGCCATGCGGCGCTCGGCGCGTTCGTACGCCTCGTCCTCATCCTTGCGTTGGGAGTCCCAGCGGCGCACCTCCGCCTTGGTCATCGCGTCACCCGCGTCGGCGCGGGATCGGGAGACGAGGTTCATCTGGTGCGCCGAGTTGGAACTCTTCTGCTCGCGCCGGTCCACCCCCGCGCGTAACCCTCGGCCGAACAGCAGAGCCGCGTCGTGCTTCTTATCGTACAGCGGGTTGAGATCCCGCGACGTGTCCTCGGTGTGTTCCCAGTCAAACTTAAACTTGAACCGGTCCGACGCCTTTGCCACTTTCTTCTTAACCTTCTCGCCGCCCATGTACGCTTCCTTCAGCTGCGCGAGCTCAGCCTCCTTGGCGCGCTCGTCCCGTTGCTTGCGGCGCTCAGCCTCGCGCTTACGCTCCTCCTCGCGTCGGTGCTCGCGCGCCCAGTCACCGGCGTCGACGCCGTTGATGGCGCCGTCGCGTTTAGCCGCCTGCGCCGCTCGTTGATCGGCGAGTCGCTTCAACGCGGCTTCTTCTCGTTCCTTCTTGCTCATGAACGTGGGCTTGGCCTTGGCGTCGGCTTCCTCCTTGCGCTTCTTGAGGAGCTCCTCGAGGGATAGCGGCTGCGTGGGAGAGAGTGGGTGGGAGAGGGTGGGTGTGGGAGTCAGCGCGCGGCGTGAGGGATGAGGCGTGAGGGATCTAGCTAGGGTTGTGGTCGAGGTGCCGAAGGATGATAATGTTCGAGCGCGTCGGGGTGGACGGAGACGTACCTCGGCCTTCTTGTTCGGCGCTGACGCGTCGCCTTCGGAGGGCGGCTTACCCGCACGGTCGTCGGCACCGCGTCGGTCGCGGTTCATGTCCTCGTCCGCGCGCCTGTCGCGGTCCCTGTCGCGCGCCTGTCGGTGGTGATCCCTGGAGACGCCCCTCGGATTGCGACGATCGTTGTTGTCAGCGCCGCGCGAGTCCCTCCTGCCGCGGTCATCGCGACGCCTATCGTCCCTCCGATCGTCGCGGGACCTGTCGCGGTCGCGGTAATCGTCGCGAGCCATGCCGTCCGCGCCGTTCAGTGTGCCCCGGCGACCCGCCTGGAAAAGGTTTTCAGTTTCGCCTCACTTCGCCACCGTTGTCACATCCAAGGCGGGTCGATATTTCTCGAACTCTCCGTCACTGTTCACCCGCGCAGTTGTATCGTATCGCCGCCACCATGACCACAATCTGGCGCCCACACTGGTTGATCAAGCATATCGAACCCGTCGAGGAGGAAGTGCCCGACGACGATGTCCCCGATGTCAAGGTGGAGCCTGTCGCTGACGACGATGGGATAAATGGGGAAGACGAAAAGACGCATCTCGAGGGAAAGGGCGCGAAGCGGAAGAGAGGCCCTCCGACAAAGGGGCCATGCGAGCACGGGGTTAAGTATCGCTCGAATTGCAAGGTGTGTAGCGCTTGTCCACACGGTCGTCGGCGCTCTCAGTGCAAGGAGTGCGGCGGTGCATCAATATGCGAGCACGGTCGTGTGCGCTCTGTGTGCAAGGAGTGCGGTGGGTCTGGAATCTGCGAGCACGGTCGTCGGCGCTCTAGCTGCAAGGAGTGCGGTGGGTCATCAATTTGCGAGCATGGTCGTGAGCGCTGTAAGTGCAAGGAGTGCGGCGGTGCATCAATATGCGAGCACGGTCGTAATCGCCCATACTGCAAGGAGTGCGGTGGGGGTGCAATCTGCGAGCATGGTCGTCGGCGCTCTAGATGCAAGGAGTGCGAGAAGTAGCTCAGTTGGTCGACCTCCTCACTCAAGCGATGAACAAGGTAGACGCGTGATGAATAATCAATACTCAATCTCAGTAGTACTCGACCCCGTCGCCCCAACCGCCAAAGCCGCCGGCGTCCTCATCCACCTCCACCGAGCGCGTCCCCGCGCCCCTGTGCCGCTCAATCTCCGCCCGCATGGCCTCCCTACCCGCCGCCTCCGTCTCATCCAGCGGCGTCCTGTCGTCGTCTAGCAGCTCGCTTCGCCGCCACAGCGCCGAGTGGACGGCACCCACTGGCGCCGTCCTCACCAGCGTCGCCTCCACTTCAGCCCACGCCCGCGTGAGGTCCGCCAACCCCTCGTCCGTCGTCGGCCAGGGCTCGAGGGCTTCCTTCGGCAGCCAGCGCCACGCGTCGTCGCGCGATTGGCCGTCATCCATCTCGTCGTCGTCCACCCCGTGTTCCCAAAGCTCCTCCGGAGATGGCCCAGGGCCCCACGGGTGCCCGGCCGATACTTCACGCGCGTCACTCCTCCCTACCCGCGCGGCGACGACATTCGCCATGCCCAGCCCCACGTACGTAGCAACCTCCGGAATGACGTCACTTAACCGCGAGGTATCCGCGCGGAGCAACGCCGCGCGCGTCACCAGCGCCTTGGCGATCGCCGCGCGCCTGTTGTTATCGTCGTCGACCGCCGCGACGTCCTCACGCACCGATGCTTCCGCTAGGTACACCGCGGCGGCGAAGGCTCGAGCGTCCCACGCGAACCTATCCCTCCACGCTCGCGACGGCGTCATGCGGAGGTACACGCCCGCGACCTCGGCCGCGGCGAGTGTGGTCATGGCACGAATCATCGCGTCTACGATGCCTGATTTGGACCTCGCCGTCGCCAGTCGGTCCACCGCGCGGGCGAGCGTGTGGGTCCATGACGTCACGTGCGGCGACCACTTGGGCTCCTTCGGCATGGACTCCGGCTTCCTGTGCGACGACCACGTCTGCGCCGCCGCGCCTTCCAGCGCGAGCGTCGTCGGCCGGAGTAACGCGCGGATGGCGCGAGCCTCCGCGGCGCCCGCGAGTCCATCGAGCGTACGTACCAGCGCCCCAGCCGTCCTCGCGGCGAGCACGGCTTTCTCGTGGCACAGTTGTGATCCCGGGACGGACCCAACGAACTCACCCGCGGGGCACCCTTCAAGGACCATTTTTTCGCACTTACGCGCGAGCCCGCGCGCCTTGACTGCGGCGCTCATCGCGCTCCACGCGGGCTCGAACGCGAGCGTACCCGACGTAGGAGCTAGAACCATCATGGACCCGTCGTCTGACCCGTCTGACCCGCCCTCGGTCACCGTTTCATCATTCAACGCGGATTCAATCACCCGAGCAACTGTAGCGAGGCAACCCACGCACGTCGCCGTGACCCCCGCGGCGCGTTCCAGCACCGCGCCTCCCCCCACAGCCTTCACCGGACACCTCCCGATCGCCGTGACCACCCCTGACGCCTCACGAAGCGCCGCCACGCAGACTGAATCACTCCCTATCGAGGTCCCGCCGCGCAACTCGGCGGCGGCGGCTTTGAGTTTTGTATCGCTCGACTTGATCGCCGCCGCCGACGGAAACGCGACTCTTCTCAACGTCAGTTCGTACGCCTCGCGACGCTTGTTGAACACGGCGTTGAGAGTGAGTCGCGCGTGTCCACTGGGCGCGTCGCGGAGCGCCAGCGTCGGCGACCAGGTGTTCGCGAGCGCCGCGGCGTTGACGGCTTTCGGCAATAAAGTCTCGACAAACTCGTCGACGAGCGCCCGCGTTTCGCCCCACTCCACCACGCCGTACACGCACGCCTCCCAATACCCGTTAGTATCCGTATTTCGCGGGTGGTGGGCCATCGTGTCCAGTATCCCGTCCAGGACGTCCCCGACGCACTTGGCGGCGGGACGGGCGTAGAGCCGCGCGATGACTTCGCCGCCGAGGTGCGTTGGCAGCGATGCGAGCCGCGGCAGCTGCGAGTTCGCGGCGTCGACGATCGCGTCCAACGCCGCGCGTGTCGTGTCCGTGTGGGTGGCGCCTTGGCTCGTGGACGCATCGCGTGATGCCTTCGTGACCGCGCGCGTGACGTGCGGGGCTAGGATGCGCTCGATTTCATCGAAGGAGGGCGCGTGCGGCGCGGCGGATTGGGCGCCGTTTGACGAGATTGGGCGTCCCAGCCAGTAGAGCGCGCCGGTGGCGAGCGCCGTCCGTGGGTCGTGTCCAGTCCCCGGTGTCTCGATGCATCGCGTGAGGTCGTCGCGGTAGTGGTTCACCAGCGCCACGCGCGCGTTCTCCGCGCGAGGGAGCAGCAGCATGAGCGCGAGCGCCGCCTCCGGGTCCCCATCCCCGTCCACGCCGCTCATCCCAAAGGTGCCGTGCCCGGCATCCCGCGCGAGCCTGCTTCGCGCCACGGCGGTGGCGTGGAGGAACGCGAGGAGGTTCGAGAGAGACTTGCCGTGGTTACGCTTCAGCAGCTGCGCCTCCGTTGCGTCCATGAGGGTGCCGAGGGTGCCGACACAGCTGTGCGTTAACCGCGCCATCCTCCCGTCGAAAGCATCCGTCGCCGCGCTGACCAACTGCTCGTCGAGGGTGGCGCGAGTGGTGAACTCGCGGTGCGCGTTCGCCAGGGTATCGCGAACGGCGTCGGCGGCGGCGCGGCACTTGGACGCCGCCGCGTCGGCCGCGAGGGACGCGCGGTCGTCGTGGCCGGCCTCGACGCGTGCCATGTCGCCCCCCCTTGTGGCGTCGTCAGCTCCGACAACGGTCCTCCAGTCGGGGCGTTTTGCAGCAGCGAATCGGCAGATCGGACGGGAAAAAGAGTCGGAAATAGTGCTAATTGCGCCCCGCAGTGTGGCCCGGGCGTCGCGGCCACGGCAGGGTTTGAAGACGCGCTCGGGTAGAAGAGAGGATTCCGAACCAAAGCCGTTCGAATCCTCCCGAGGGATCGATCCGTATTAGCCTCGACCCCGCACCCGCAGTCGCTCGACCGCGCAATCGACGAAAGGGCACGAGGGACCGCTTTGCGAACGACATTTACCTCCAATTGCGCGCACCGCGGACGGGGAGACGTGCGACGCGGGGCTCGGGGCCATGTCCGCACCCTCGCCCCCACCGCCGCACCCGCCCTTACCCCCACCCAGCGTCGATCAGAGCGCGTGGCCCACGCCCCCGACGTGCCCGGGATCACAGCTGTGCGACGCGGACGGCACTGAGATGAAGCGAACCTCCCCGAAAGTCTTCGACGTCGTGTTCCACACGACGACTGGGGACGTCCGGGTCCGAGCGTGGCGCGACCTCGCGCCCAAGGGCGCCGACAGGCTCTACAACCTCGCGCGGCTCGGATACTACGACGCATCGCCGCTCTACCGCATCCTCCCGGGCTTCGTCGCGCAGTTCGGCGTCGCGGCCGATCCCACCGTGTCCGCGATATACGACTGGAGAAACGATTCACCCGGCGCCGTCATCCCGGATGAAACCAAGCACGCGTCCAGCATGGGCAACGCCAAGCACTGGATCTCCTACAGCGCGAGCTACGACCCGGCGTCCGGCATGGCCACGAACAGGACCGCGGAGCTCTTCATAAACCTCGCGGACAACACAGAGAGGCTCGACGCGAAAGGGTTCGCCGCCTTTGCCAAAGTCGTCGAAGGCGAAGCCGCGGTGGACGCGTGGTTCGCGGGATACGGTGAGATGGAGGGCGCGTGTGACCTGCACAGGGACGGCGGGTGGGTGTGCGACGGACCGAGTGAAAGCGCGTTGTACTCTGGGGGAGTGTCGTACGTAAACTCCGACTTTCCGTGGATGGACCGCGTCGGGTACGTGTCTTTAGACACGAGTCCCGCGGTGGACGGAGACGACGGGATCGAGCACCTGTCGCACCACGCGGGTAAGAGCGCGACGTCGTGGCTCGCGATCGTGCTGGTGGTTCTGTGCGGGGCTGGTGCGTGGGTGAGGTCCAACAGGTGGCAGAGGGCGAAGAGGGAACGGCCGGACTTGGAGGATCCGCTGTCCACGCAGCCGCTGACGAGTCAGAGTCGCACCAGGGATCGAGAGCCGCGGGAGTCGCTGAGGGCTCCGCCCGTGGGTCGTCGATCGCCGTCGATCGAGATGACGTCGCACAGCGCGCACCACAGCAGGCAGCTCTCACGGGAGTCGCTGGCGTCGCAGGGTGCGCCCATGGGTACCGAAATCCGGGAGCAGAACAGCGGTAGCCTGCAGGGTAGCCAGAGCCCCGCGAGGGTCGTATGAGAGATACCCTCGTGTTATTGTTCCTAACCTAAACTCGCTTCGTCCCCGCTGGGCTCCGGCTTGGACAGCTTCGGCCCGCTGATCGTCTTCGACTCCTCCAACACGCGCCAGATCCCCGCCTTCATCGTGCCCGGAATCCGTCGGACCCCTTCCTTCGCCTCGCCCTTCCACGTCAACTGGCCCCACGCCCTCCCCGCGCGCCCCGAAGCCTTGGGTTTCATGCGCATCACCGTCCAGTAGGAGTCCGGCGCGCCCCTGTGCTCCCACCGGGCCCGTGTGAACCTCGAGCCGACGCCGTACTGCGGGAGCTGCTTCGCGAGCTCGAACACTGTTGATCGAAGGGGAAGGAGGGCGTCAGGCGATGGAGGTCACACGGTCGATGGTTGGTCGATGGGAATCGATTGGAAAAAGCATTGATCCATCGAGGCGAAAGACGGGTCTGGGTGGGGACGCACGGTTGGGTTTGGCCCGCACGAACTCCGCGGCGACGTTCTTCATGTGGGCAAACTGCCCCGCGACCTTGGAGGCCATCGTCGCCGGGTCGCGTCGCGTCCTCTTGTGGCGGAGGCGAGTGCCGTGTGCGACGTGAAAACACGCTCTCGGTTCTGCGCGAACGACTCACGTTCATATTTCTTGGAACCGCCTTATATGACTGTCAGTGTATGGAGTATAGTCTGACGAGAAACTAAAACACGTTTCTCGCCAGACCGTATCCCCATACGATTCGAACTAAAAGGGGTAGTAGCTCAGATGGTAGAGCGTCCGCTTTGCATGCGGAAGGTACGGGGATCGATGCCCTGCTACTCCAATTCATATTTTATTTTTTATTCCTGACTGGTTCACGTAGAGACATCGGATCAACCGGACGATTACATAAAACGACGGTCTACGATCCGACGGTCCGCGCTGCCGTCCACGTTTCCCGGTTTTTTGGCGTTGCGAGAGCCGCTTGTTTTTACCCTCGCCACATATATTTTACCGCTCGGCCAATCAAATTCCGTTTTCGGCATCGTTCGGCTGAAAATCCTCAGCGGTGAAGTTTCTCACGCGCACGCGTCACCTGGGAGTAACAAACGGGCGAAGTTGAAAGGCGGCGAGCCGCGTTCAAAGGCGCCACTCCGAGGCACGCAGGCACGCCGAGGTCTCCGGTCCATCCGAATTCGTTCGTTTTGAACCCTACTCGAACCCAGTGTTCGCGTCGACGCACGCGTGGGAATTGCACGCGCACGGGTCACCGCATCTCGAACGCGCGACGTCGTTCGGAGCTCGGCTGAAAAGTAAAAGCTTCGCTTTACCAACAACAACGTAGACAAGATGATGGCGGCGTTGGGCGGCATGACGACCGCGCATCGCGTCGGAGCGGCCCGGTCGTGCGTCCGGGACCGCGCGGGGTCACACGTGCGCGCCTGCGCCCGCCCTTCCGCGGGTTTCGGCCGCAACGCGCGTCCCCTGGTGCTCTGCCAGGCGCGCCCGTCCAAGCCGCAGAAGGTCGGCTCGTCCCCATCCCCAGGAGGCGTCGCGCCCAAGCACCTCAATCAGGCGTCGGCCGTCGCGGTGCGTGCCCATCATCCCACATCGCCCGATCACCACACCGTTCCGACGCATCCAACCGCCCGTTCGCGCCCGTTCGCGGTCCACGGCGCCCGCGCGCCGCCCGCCTCGACCACGTCGCCCGCCTCGGGCGGCTCACTCTTATCCGTCTTATCGAGGCGACGTGTAAAGCGAAGCCACCTTTTCGCAAATTTCAATCAACCCATGCTCACCGCCTCTCTCCCACCAATCCCAACAGGACCCGCGCCAGGCGCGTTCGATCGACGAGGGCGACCCTTACGTCGGCCCGCGCAACCGCGCGGCGGAACCCCGCGCCGAGGACATCGCCGAGCCAACACGAAAGCCCAAGCGCTTAACCAAAGGCGAACGCGAGGAGATCGGCGAAAAATACGAGTGGTCCGCGTGGGTCAGCACGTGCGGAGTCATCTCAATCGCCATCACCGCCACGTACTTCCGGCTCCTCCGCGAGGTCTCCGACGGCGGCGCGTTCCCGTCGTCGGAGCTGTTCGCGCAGCTGGCGCTCATCGCGGGCGCCGCGGTGGGCATGGAGTTTTACGCGCGGTACGCTCACAAGTACCTGTGGCACGACTCCCTGTGGTCAATGTCCATGAAGGATCGTAAGGAATGGAACCGACCGATCTGGCTGCTGCACGAGTCGCACCACCTCCCGCGTGAAGGTGCGTTCGAGGCGAACGACATCTTCGCCATCGCCAACGGCGTCCCGGCCTTCGCGCTCTGCGCCTACGGCTTCCTCACGCCGGGCGTCTTTGGCGGTTTGTGCTTTGGCGCCGGCCTCGGCATCACGCTCTTCGGCATCGCTTACATGTACGTTCACGACGGACTGGTGCACAAGCGGTTCCCCACCGGTCCGCTCGGTAAGCTGCCGCTCCTCCGCAAGATCGCGGCGGGGCACACCATCCACCACACCGAGGCGTTCGACGGCGTGCCCTGGGGTTTGTTCTTGGGGATCCAGGAGCTCGAGCAGGTGCCGGGGGGGATCGCCGAGCTCGAGGCTGTCATGGAGGCGTCCGATCGGAAGATGCGGCGGGAGGAGGAGGAGGAGGCTGCGCGGGTCGCGGCGTGCGAGGGTGGGGACGTCGAGGCGTGCGAAGAAGTTGGCTTCGCGACGATCCTGCAGCCAGGGGAGCACATCCCCAGTCAGGCTGTCGCGCCCGCGTGCAAGCTCCCGGAGGATGCGCTGGGCACCGCCGTCGAGCAGAGCAGGTGAGGAGAGATTATTTGTGACTCGTGGGAGAGGAGGAGAGAGAGGGT
>Ga0209631_10004296_pt1 | contig 15858 bp, 23 predicted proteins | sample COG_08_FD_184752 | JGI IMG/M metagenome (GOLD analysis project Ga0209631, IMG submission 184752) | Pelagic Microbial community sample from North Sea - COGITO 998_met_08 (SPAdes) (version 2) | ecosystem: Environmental > Aquatic > Marine > Neritic zone/Coastal water | place: Helgoland, sampling...
TTACACACACGTGCACACATACACAGGGACGCGAAACGTTCGGTAAGTTTTTGAAATGCAATGTGATCACACCCGCATCCCGTTCTTGACGCTCACAACCGACTCTCTCTCTCTCTTCCCCACACGAACAGCGCTCAACCTCAAGCAGATCACGGACGCCGTGCACACCACGTGCTACTCGGACGTCTTGGTAAGTTTAATTTGCAACACCTGCCACACTCCGTCCGCGTACACTCACAATTTTTAACCCTCAACAACAAAAAACTTTTACAGCACTCGCTCTTGCAGTGCAACGCCTACTACAAGGAGTGGAACACCAAGTTCGGCCCCGCGCACGGTCGCCAGACAGACGTGATGACCCAAGAGCGCCGACGCTGGTCCATGGTCAGCAAATCCGCGCGCGGGCTTTACCTCCTAGACGCCGATCTCAAGCGCGGTAAGTCACTCTTGCATGTCCTACACTCAATGTAATGTTCATCTTGCTCATCACAATACTTTTTATCCTCTCTCTCTCTCTCTACTACTCTTTCAGAGTTTCGCCGCGAAGGCGTAAATCCTACGGCCTGGATCTGGCCGGATCGCATGAGCGTGTATCGTAAGTTTTTTTCAATATATCTGTTACAACGTTGACGCGCGCCCTCACATCTCTTTTTTCAATATATCCGTTACAAAAAAATACCAGTGCACATGAACCACGACTCGGAGACCGTGTACAACCAGCGCGGCCCGGGAGCGCACGAAGCCCTGGCCAGCGGCATCGTCCCGCAGTCCTTCCGCGGCTTGCCCGTCTACACCTCGTACCCGCTCGACACCGACTTCAACGGGGTAAGTGCACGATTTTTTTTGCAATGTGCGCTGTTTACGCTGTCTACATCTCTCGCTAATCACAACACACACTCTCGTTCTCCCCTTTACAGGCGCCCATCTCCCTGCTCGAGCGTGACAGAATGATAGGAGAGTGGTTCTATGTCGCACCGGGCGAAACGATCGCCATTTTCTCGGCCGAGCACGACAAGTTTGTCACGATGTCCTACGAGGAGGTGAAAAAGCACGACGTGCGCTTGAAACCTGATGGCTCCTCCTCGGCCGAGGGGGTGGTATCGAAGACAGACCCAAATGACGCAACTCAAACGGTAGAAAAAGCGTCTCCCATCCTGATTTTCCGCCCGTTCCAGACCGTAAGTTTACGTACCATATTTTGTTGTGTTTATACCATAACCCCACTGACGTTAAACGATTCCTTTCTACCTACATTACCGTAACAGTGGACGATGGCGTCGTGCATTCTCCTGAAGGCGGGCAGCGAGCTCGGGAACACGTTCCGTAAGTAGTACTTTGATGTACTGTATTTCTCCTTATTTACGCACAATATTAACGCATCGTTTACCCTCAAACCCCTGAAATACAGACGGACACCACGACATGCAGCTGCAGAACGACGCGATCCGCAAGATCAGTAAGTTTAAAAAATTTTTTTTTACGTGTTCGTATGATTCCCGTGCCTTACCCTCTCTCTCTCTCTCTCTCTCTCTTACTTTTCTCAGTGGTCGGGCACTACACGTTCTACTCGCGCGCGGTGGTGAAAAATGAGAAGCTTGTATCCGGTAAGTACTTTACTGTACCACGTTATTTTTGTTGTTTACGTTTGTTCTCACCCTTAAACCACGTGTTGTTTTATCCCTATGTATACAGTCGTCGAAGACGTCATGGCGAACGACTACGTCTCCGGCGAGGGTGTCAATTTCTTTAGCGCAGAAACGTTCAGCAGTCGGTGGAACGACCAAGAGATCGGCCGCAAGGAGATGAGCGAGTCCCTCATCGCGTTCTCCGTGGACATGGAGGTTAAAGAAATCCACCAGCTCCCGGACGCGATCGACTTGCTCGGCGATTTCCCGGAGGCGCAGTCAGGCACGATCGCGGAGCACACCAAGATGTTCAGGGGCGTCGAGGACCTGGAGAGTCTTCTCGGGTTGTCGTCGCTGCGGCCGATGCGCAACGCCGAGGGCGCGCTCTTTTTGAAGAGCATGATGCCTTTGAACACGGTCTGCTTTCGCGGGCACACCGCCCGCAGGAAAGGCAAAGCCAAAGCTATTGGTGGTGGAATGGAGCAAGACCCGGCCGCAAAGTTTAGAGTGACGCAGAACGGCCGCGGGCATTGGGGCCAGAATATTTACCCTGGCGTGGCCGCGCACCGGACCGGATTGTAAGTTAAATTGTCTATCCTATTTGTTGTTGTTTGCGCACGCTCACTCTCTCTCTCTCTCTCTCTTTCTCTTTATCCATCCACAGATCGGGCGACGGGTTCATCCAGCCAAAGTCCATTTTCCAGTTGGACTTTTAAATCAGCGCGCGGCGCAACTTACACACACAAAAACATTATACCTTACACGCGGAAAAACATTATACCTTACACACACAAAAACATTATACCTTACACACACAAAAACATTATACACGCGGAAAAATCTAAAAACTATATCTATTGTCTCTCCCGCCCTTTGTAATCTGTACGTCAAAGTGTGCCAGTGGACATCATATGCTGTGCGCCTTCGTCACCCCTCAAACCCCGCCGTTCGATGTGGTGTTCAACCGTTTGGCCGCCAGAATCACGGGAGGCGACTACTGCCACGTCGAGGTTGCCTTCGAGGCGGTGTCTTTGCGCGTGCTGCGCAACCTGCGCCAAAACATCCCCGATTCCGATAGCCTGTCCTCTGAACTGCAGCGCGTCGGCGCCACCCTCACCAACGTGCTGAGCTCTTTCCCCCCCGACACGTCCGACGACCACACGGTGATGCTCGCCTTCCACGCGCTGAACGGTTGCCCTCTCGGGTGCCGCATCCTGTCCAAACACGCCGCGGACGCCCTGTACTTGCCGTACTCGAAGGACTGGCGCGTGTACCGTTTTTCCGGCGCGCCGGACGTCGCGGTGCACGCAAATTTAGTGTGGTGCATGAGCAAAGTCGGGTTGCCCTACGACACCATGGGGGCGCTGACGTCGCCCTGGCGCGGAGCCGAGGTGCACGGCGTCGACCCCGACCCCGAGAGTTGGTTCTGCTCGAACCACGCCCTGAGAGTTTTGCAGCACATGAACCTGTGCTCCGATCTGTCGATGTGGGGCACGACTCCCAACCGCCTGGAGCACAGCCTGCGCCAGTATATCCCCGCGTCGTCGGCTGTATTGCAGGAGAACCACGGCCCGGGCGGTACGGCCGAATTGAAACTGAGCAAACCGCACTGGGATTTAGTGGCGTCCGTCGCGCCGTACATCGTGCGCGCCGAGCTGCGGCTGCTGCAGTGATGGCGCGCGCGGCGGCCCCCGCGGCTCCTCCGTCGGCGTTCATGCGCACGCTTGGTCGGCGGATCCAACTGTCGTTCAACGTCTACCAGGACGCCGCGCTGGACGCGCTGGACGCGCTGCAGCCCAAATCCGTCGTGGACGCGTACTCGGACACCAAGCGCAAGCGCCGCGCCTGCATCGGAGACATCCGCGTGGACAAAATCCGCCAGATGCTGGAGTCTGGTTTCGGCGTGACGCGCTCGAAAATGCAAGTGTCGTTCCACGAGTCGTTCCTGGCGGCCACGTCGCGCCACCTGTACTCGGAGGACGACAACGTGGACTGGGCCCGCGTCAAGTCGCAGCAAGGCTGGGATGACACTCGCTCTGTCGTTCTCGCGCAAACGCCCCGTCGCTTCGGGAAAACGTGGTCTGGTAAGTGCTCGTGTTAAATTATTTGTGCGTTGTGCCAAGAGTGTCTCTCACCCGAATGCTGTTCCCTTTCGTTGCAGTCGGCTTGTTCATTGCCGCCTACGTAGGTAAGTGTATTGTATCTCTCATCGTGTAACCTCCTATACAAACCCTAACAACAATCCACCTCGAACACACGTTACTCTGCATAGTCACCGTGCCCAACTCGGAGCAGTCGATCTTCAGCACTGGCAAGCGTGCCTCGTCAAAGATGGTAAGTGCTTGTGTAAGATTATTTGTGCATTGTGTCAACAACATCTCTCACCCAAATGCTATCTCCATTTGTTGCCTCTTGCAGTTGGAGCTGATCAAGGGGTTTGTGGCCAAAGTGGTCGATCCACGCGACATTGTGAAGAGTAACGCGGAGATTCTTGTGCTGCGCCACCCAGGCACGGGAGAAAAAAGCATCGTCAACTCGTACCCCGCGGCCAGCAAAACGTTGCGCGGCAGTGGAGGAGATGTGTTGTGGCTGGAGGAAGGTAAGTAATTTACATGCACCAACATCTGTTTACCGTAATTCGCACTCTGACAAAATTTTAGCCGCCTTCATGCCACCGTCTTTGTTCTTCGAGGTGGTTTTGCCGTTGCTCGAGGTGGACAAAACCAGCATGTTAGCCATCTCCACGCCGTCGCCCGAGGGCAACATGAACTTTTACACGACCATGATGGACTCGAAGGATCCCAACACGGGCAAGCCCATGTTCAAAGTGCTTAAAGTCGGGATGGCGTGCGACGCGTGCCAGGCGGCGGGCATCGCGTCCGAGTGCACACACAGTAAGTACTGCATCAATATATCCGTTACAACGTTGACGCGCGCCCTCACATCTCTTTCCCCCGTCTCCCTTCATCACAGTGGAATCGTTCCGCCCGCCGTGGAAGAGTGCCAGCAAGTTCGCCATGGTCAAGCAGATCTACTCTACGCAGAAGGGCATGTTCGAGCGCGAGTCGATGGGTAAGTCTTTGCCTTTTCAACAAAAAAATAATTGTAGCATGTCTGTTGTACTTACGCCGATCCACTTTTCATTGTCTTGCAGGTTTGAACACGGAGGACGCCGACGTGGTGTTTCCGGCCAAGTTAGTGGCGGCGTTCATGCGGCGCACCGCCGACGTGCACCCGGAGTCGCGCGTGCTGCTCGTCGCCATGGATCCCAGCGGCGGCGGCGCGTCGAGCATGAGTCTATGCACCGTGTCGCTCATGGGCAACGCCATCTGCGTCGTGGCGTTCGACGAGGCGCCCATCAAGGGCGCGGCCGAGATGGAGTCCATGATCATGCGGCACGTGCAGGTGCTGCGCAGAGCCTACCCGGCGCACTGGCTCGTGTTCGCTCTCGAAAGCAACTTGGGCCAGGAGGCGGCGCACGCTTCGGCCATGCTGGAGCGCAACCGCGTCGCCAACTACGTCGTCATTCAGGAAAAGGCGCGGGTGGGCGTGCTGACTACGGCCGCTCGCAAGGAGCTCTACGCCGACAACCTGCGCTTTTACCTAGAGCAAAACGCCATTGCGCTGCGCAAGGGCGGTGCGCTGACGGGCAGCCAAGCGGCCGGCGAAGAGGCGCGCGTCAGAAAAGTGCTGCACGAGCAGCTCACCAACTACAGACGCGTCAACGTGGATGCGGGACCCGGCAAGCTGGCCAAACGGCACTTTTCGGGCAAGATCGCGGGTTCTCGACAAGACGACTTAGTGTTGACGCTGCAGCTTAGTTGTTACTGGATGGTGAGGCTTAGCAGCCGGTCCATTCCCGGCATGAACTTTGATAAATTCCGATAGCTTTTTCTGCATACTATAAATACACATGAAAGATACAAGTACACAAGAACAGAAACAATCTAAGATTCAACCATGTCCGGACCAGGAGGATTTTCAAAAGCGCTTTCAGCCGGCGGAAGGTTCGATTCTTCCCGCGACGACAACGGGCGCAACGACAACTCCGTGGACAGCGCAGCCGGCGCTTTTGACGGTTTCGTCGTGCGCGACATTATGTTCACAGTGGGCGTTGATCCGAACCACTGCTTTGGAAGCTGTGTCAAGCAAACAGACGGCGTGCGCGTCAAAACAGCGTTCAACCTGTGCTCCACTCTTGTCATAAACGTGGAAAACAAATGGGTACACGAGTACGATACAAAACTAGACGCGCGCAGGGATTTTGTGGACACCGCAAAAAGCGACAAGTACGAGTCGAAATTTCAAAAATCCGCCCCGCAGCCGCGAGGCGCATGGAGTAGGTACCACGACGAATCGCTGGTCGGAGGCAGGTGCCCGGAGCTGGCATGGGCGTTCCCGTCGTGGAATGCGCCGTTTAAAAGCATCAAATACACGTCGTCCCTGACGGCCGGGCTTATCACGCTGGAAGAGGCAACCGCGCAGCGAGGCGGGAGACCCTGGGGTTGCTACAAGAATCAAGAAAAAGCCGACAGCATGCCCGGAGAGGCTTACCCAGTCATTGAAACGTGTGGCGTTGTCCTGCGCTGCGGCGAGCAGGTTCTCACATTCCCGAGTCTCAAGTTCGCCTCCCCGTTCGCGACGCCGGGCGGCGGGATCGACTGGGAAGAAACACCGCCTCCGAGTTTAGACGAACAAATGGACTTTGCCATTGCAAACTGCTGGAGAGAACTGGAAGAAGAGGCGGGATTGCACACGACGCATTTCAGCGACACGGCGGTGCGTAAATGTCCGTGCGATGTGGCCGCGCAGCTGCACGCGGTGCAGTCTCATATGCGATACTTGAGGACGTCGGCCGCGGGGCGCGCGGTGGAAAGCGCCGTGCAGTTCCAGCCACGCTTTGCACGAGCCGTGCGCACGAACTACGAGGTGCGCAACAACGTGGTGCAGACTGGGATGGTAAGCAACATGAAGAAGGGTTTTCAAGACGCTGTGAACAAAGGGAAAGAGATGTACAAGGAGGGGAAAGAGATGTACAAGGAGCACAAGGATAAAAAAAAGAAAGAGAAAGCAGTAACCGCGCGCATGAACTACTAGGTGCCTTGTGTAGTATTTAAGTAATCTTTGTATTTTGGATAAACGAGACATGATTTTGCTGATAGGGTACTTTTTGTGCGACGACGACAACATTTACCCCGGTTGTGATATTGACAGAGCTATCTACGAAAAATTAGATAGCACTGAACTCTACACCCTCACGTTTAACGAACCGCTGTTTGAAAAATACAGTAAGGATGATAACGATTTATTTGCCGTGAAGAAATGTAAAAATGTGACAAATGTCATCGCCGGCCCAGAAGGCTCGGAAGATTACCTTTCTTACATCGAAGTTTTTTTTGAGCAGTTTGAGGACGAGATGGTGTTGCTTACAGACATACAGTTGCCCACATTCGGTTTTAAATGGGACGATGAGATTGTACTTTTCTTTTTAACACACGCCAATGTCATTGCACCGACGAGCGATCAAACAAAAGAATTTGCCAGAAAATACAACGTTGAGTGCGCAAAAAGATACGCTTTTGAACAAGTTTTTGGGTTGCAATTTGCCGGCGCAAGGTTTGTTTTGCGTCAACCAAAATTGAGATTGTAGCGCTTTCACCGCTTATTGTCGTAGAACGAAGGAGGCGCCCACAGCTGTCGGTCTATATACTTTCTTTTTTTGAGACATTAGACGACTTTGCGGGACTCACCATGTGGGCCAGTCCACGTCCTTTGAGGCACGCCTCTTTTGCCGCCCGCGTCGCCTTCCCGGGCATCCCCGTAGTGTGGTGTGTGCTGTTTGTGCAGCTGACGACCAGCGCCCTGGACGACGGTATTCTGCCCATGACAAAACTTAACGCCGGGCTCGCCTGTGCGTACGTGCTCTTTGCAGTGTGGTACGGCACGCTGCGCGAGCTCACGGCGCGAGCAGATATCGTGTCCCAGCGCTCTTTGAAAACGCTTCACTCTCTGCGCACGTGGGCTCTGCGCGTGGCCAACACCGTTGCGGACGCGGGCGCGGCCATGTGCTTTCTCTTCTTCAGCCTGCTGTGGTTCCCGGCAGCCTGGTTTGCTCCTCTCTTCTTTGTCACACTGCTTGCCCATGCTGCCACGGAAGCAGAGGTAGGGCAACGCCTGCGCGCGCTGCACGCGCATCATGGATTTCTTAGCGGAAGACGCCCAACGCAGCAGGAAATGGACGCTCTCTCGTCGCTGGACGAACTGCATGTAGACAACGTTCGCGTCACTGCGCAGGCGGTGTGAAATAAATTTCACCTACTATACAAATGGACCCGCACTATGTGTGCGATGGTGGGTGTCAAGTTAACGCGGACCGTTCCTCTCTGCAACCACCCTTGCGACGTCCATTCCGGAAAATGCCCATCCCGGAAGAGGTTCGCTTGACGTTGTTGACCGAGGTGCGCACGCAGCTGCGGACCGCGCCGGAAAAGGTTGTGTGTCTGCGCAACATGGATATGGAGTTCAAACCGTCTCCTGGCGAGGCACCGACTGCTATACGCGGCTTGCTGTCGGGTGAGTGCACGTCGTTTGGGTTTCATGATTTTGATTTGGCCGGAGTGCCGACGCGCTTGGTGTACGACGACGAGTACCTGAGCCGATGCAAAGAGCGGGTTTGCGAGCCCACTCGCAACAACATTGCGTCCGATATGTTTCAAGAGGAAATATACGGCGACGTGTACCTGCAAGCGCGCGTGTAGAGAATTATTAGATTATATTTTTTAACCTTGTGTATTTAAGGTTGTGCGCAATTCTCTTAAAAGATGGCCGCTTTTGCGTGGAGTGTTGCCGTGCCCACGTCCCTCTACCTCACTCGGTCGTTGGGCAGCACGGTGAGCCAAACCTTGCTTCGCAATCCGGTCCCTGAGCCTTTGGACGCGTCCATCGACACGGACGGCGCGATCGCCTCCGCGGAGGCGGCGCTGCGTTTGATTCCCGTGTCGCCGGTCGCGTCCCATTTGCGCTCACTGGTGGAATTGAGCGCGCAGCGCCTGGAGGATCTGGTGGACGCGGCCAAACAAAGACAGCAGCGCACATCGTTCTCTCGCATCTTCCGCGCGCCCTGCTTTCAAGAGGAAAACTCCAGCCTGCGCTCAGAAACTGAGACGCTGAAGTCTCGCGTGCATCTGTTCTTAAGCGTATTGTCTATTTTTCCTACTGCAGAACTGTCGTACAAGGACGATGGCGAGGAGGTGCACACAAGGGAAAGCGTGGAGCAGCAGTCTCATAAACTAGCCAGCTTGAATTTAAGGAGGGAAAGAGCCAGAGCTAGTTTCGTGCGCACGTTTGCTCGAACTATCAGCACGGACGAGGAGCTGACAAAGTCGTGCGAGCTGGACAGCGAAAGTTCCACGGACAGTAATTAAAGTACAGTCTTAAAAAAAGAGAGAGTATTTATACATGCGCGTCTATGCAACCACAACACACGTTTTACCCACCATGGAAACCCTGGTCGAACAGTTCTCTCAAATGGAAGCCCCAAGATCCCCAAGAACGCAAACCCCACCGCAACCACCCAAGATCGTTCGTAAATCACACGCCTTTCCCATTAAGCCAAAGGGTACCATGACACGGGTTGATAGATTGAAATATGTCATAAAACAACTGAAAAGATTATCTGACCGTTCTGCAGGTACAAAAGAGCTTTTGTACTACATCGGCTTTCTGCTGCGAGGCATGTACTGGTCGGCGGTTGGGGTGGCTCCACAGAAAGCTACAGAGGGCGCGATCGATGTTATACTCATGGAACATATGAACAACGCCGGCTCTGGTACGCTGCTTCAAAGCAACGAAACAAAAAAAGCCTGGAAACAGATTGACAGGCGTTTAACGGTTGATAAGCTTGACACTTCTCACTGGTGCTTAAAATCACCCGTACTTTCTGGGCAATCGGAGGCACCAAGAAGGGAAGAACTGAACCGTAAGGCAAAAGAACTTGTGGCTCTATTGGAAACCGAAATTGCGGTGGCTCGCAGTCTTGATGCATCGGAATCTCGATCGCTTGCGCGGCAGATTCGAGCGCCGAACGCCCGAAACAGCAGCAGAAGAGTTTCGAAACCCCGGGAAGGGGTAGTATCTGGGGCGGCAAGCGGCAGGAGCAAGGGCGAGGAGGCAAAAACACAGAACAATCTGTACGGCAACATGCTTGCAGCCAGAAAGTTAAATTTGCGGTTTTAAGTTTTAGGAATAAAGTTTTGATCACGTACTTAATGAATGCGTGTACTTATGCGTTATGTTTTGTTTTGAGTATGTTTAATCTTGGGTGTCATTATTTTTGATTTTGGGACATGAAGATGAAGGCGGCCACGACGACGGCCACGAGCACCGCCGCCCCGCAGAGAATCATGAGGGTGAGCATGAGGCACCACAGGCGCTTTGAGTGCGTGTCCTCCGCGCGCTCGAACCTGTCTTGGCGATTGAGCGCGCGCAGTCTGTACTCCCACTCTGTGTCGGATATGGAGTTCAGCGCCACCGCGGAAACTGCGGCGGGCGCTCCTGCGACCGCGGCAGTTTTCGGACCCACCCGTGGAGACCAGTTGGCCATAAAAAGATCTGATCGTTCGAGCGCCCCGCAGACCGCCTATAAATAGTTATCGGTAAATTCAAGGAGACCACGAGAGACAATGCCAGCGCGTCTCACAAAGAGAAAGTCGTGTTGGACGTCTTTGGCGTCAAAATTGCCCGCTCCCCCACTGCCTCGCACGGACGCGCAGTGGGTGTTTTTGGCGTTGGTACTGACGCTGGCCACGTGCGCGGCGTTGGCCCCTTCTGCAAACCTGCGCGCGGATTTGGTGTTTGTGGCCCCGTCGCGCGCCGATCTAATGCTGCCGGCGCGCAACCCCTCGGCACACTTAGATCGAGGTTACCGGCGCGACGTGTTGGACCGCCTTGCAGCTCTCGCGCCGCTGCACTGCGGCCATGGCGGCGAATCGCGGTCGGCGTTGTTTGCTCAGAACTTCTTGCTGCGCGATGCCGCAGGGGCGGAGTCTCCCGTGGACGCCAACGCAGTGCACTTTTGCGGCAACCCTGGCGAGACCATGGTGGCGCTGTCGTTCGAGCCTATGCCCGGCGCCTCAGAAGTCACGTGCGCCGAGGAGTATGTGGATTTTGCCGAAAAAAAGCGCCCGTCTCAGGGGTTCCTCAGTTACGCGCTCGTGGAGGACGGGTATCGGCGCGTGCGCCGCGCCGCCCGCAACCCGGGCGAAGCGTGTCTTGCGCAACACGCCGTTGAAATTCTCGAAGCCACGTGGCACGCCACTCGGGGGCTGTAAGACACCGGCGCAGTATTTACCCAACGCGTTGAAAGCACCCGCTGAAGCAACATGTCCGTGGAGCTGGAGGAGGCGGAACCTTGGTTCCCGCCACAAGCCGACGCGCAGAAAGACGTGGTACCCTTGAAACGCGTAAAGTGCCCCGTGTGCAAGCAGAGCACCCCGGAGGGTACGTTCAACGTTGCCGGCGGCCACCAGTGCGCGGCTGTGAAGGAGACGAACGAGGACTTTCTGCTGATGTACCAGTGCGTCCGCTGCGGGGACGTGTTCACGGGCATGTCCAACGTCGGCAACTGGCAGTGCAAGATGCACCCGGGCAAGTACACGCTGAAGGGGTACGCGTGCTGCGGTCGCAAAAAGTTTGAGGGGACGAATCCTGCCGTGCACAACATGGTGTGGAAGCGCCGTGGCATTCCTTTCCCGGACCCGTTCGACGCGCCGGCGTGCACGCCCTGCGACCACGTCCACCACAGCATGCCAATGAGCACCAACACCATGTGGCAGAGCATGGATGTGCAAAGAAATCTGCCCGACCAAGTGTTCGCCAATTTAGTGCCGACAGCCACGGATCGGCCCGGGTTCAAAATCGTCGGGCCGCAGGGCAACCAAATCGGCGTGTTGCAGGGACGCGACCAGTGTCCGACCGAAAAAATGGGACTCACGTTGCAGTAACGTTGCTGGAGCTGCCCATCTTTGCGCTGAGCTGAAACGGCGCGGCCGAGGCGCTCAGCGCGAGCTCCGGAGCAAGCTGCAGGGCCACGTGGCTAGAGGCGACCGGAGAAGAGTCCGCTGCCGAAGCCGCGTCCTCAACTCCGCAGCAGAGGCAAACGCGCTCGCGCAGGCGCTGTATGCGAGACACGAGGGTGACGTCTTGGGCGTACGTGCGCTCGAGCACGTGGAGCCCGCGCAGCGAGTCGGTCATACGCTGCAGCAGCTGGCGCTCTGTGGCTTTGGCGACATCTCCCTCTTCTCTGCCAAAGTGAACAATTTCGGTCATGCCGGCGTTGTACACGTCAAGCACTGCGCGGAAATCCGAATGCCTTGAGCTTCCGTCCCACCAACGAAGCAGAGTTTCCGGCATGGACAGTGAGAATCGGCCGTCGCGGCGGTGGTAGAGCTGAAAGAAGCGGCCGTGCCGCACCCGCAGCTTCTCTCCAAGTTGAAGCTTTCCCAGCACGGACAAATTGACCATGACAGTCTCGGACATACTGCGGAACTCTTTTACAGCTGTACCCAGTTTATCATATATACACAGAGAGTCTACAAAGCAAAAAAAAGAGGATTTTTTCTATTCTAGTACTTTATTGAATCCCGATGTACTGCCGGAACAACGCGGGAGTCCAACTCTGCGGTTCATTGAAGATAGGGTACTTGTTGTTTTTGGAACAGTCGGTGGAGTTGAGAAAGGCACAAACCCATCGCAAATTCCCCTTCACGTGTCCCTTCGCGGGCACGATGGCGTCCAATGAGGGCTGGAAGGCTAGGGAATCGGTATGCGCATGATCCGACAGCAAAATATTCGAGATCGCGCACCGCGCGCGATGCTCCATAAGCAGCGCGTAGCCGTGTTGGAAAAACGCGCGGCTATTCTCGAACTGCGCGCGGGTCGCCTTATCTGTCTGGTAAATGTTCGTGCACGCCTGGTACACGACGTTGTTTTTCCTACTAACATATCCCTTTGTCTCGCGCTCCAGAATTTGTTCAATTTCCGCCTCGGCGACCGGCGCCACGACTCTCGCCCTCAATTCGGCGGACGTGTTCTTGCCCCACCGGCTCACAATGCTGGCGCAGTTGTTGATGCCGAGCACCACAAAAGACAGGTTCTGGAGTGAATTGCGGATGAAATGCGGGCGAGTGTTATCTATGCGGTCCAGCGACAGTTGGAAGAGCGTGTGGGCGCGCAGTTTCAACCCGTTGGGTACGCGCCCTCCAGCATCATCCAACTCGCCCATGCTGAGCCACTTGCCGTACACCATCTTGGCAAGGGCGTGTTTTTTCGCGTTGCAATTTTGCGCCTCGAGTTCGGCGCGATCCCCCAACGTCCACCTGAGCTTTCGGCGCATATCATTTATAATGCAATTCCTCACCTTACGTTTGACGAAACTCCAACCGTGGGGGTCGTCTGGAAAGGGGCACGACAGGCGACGCGTTTTTTTGGGCCGAGCGTGTTTGGGATGCCTGGCGCGAATGTGACGGGGCAAATGACCTTTGTTGAGGCGCTTGTGGCAGTGCGGACACGCGATTTTCTTGCGAAAATGGTGCGTCACGTGCTGTTTCATTGAGCTTGGTTCCGGCGTGGTGTAGCCGCACGCGGGTTTGCCGCACATCCCGTCGCAACTGAATAGCCGGCGGGACCGACCCTTGCATTCTGTGCAGAGTTTTGAGGCTTTGACCATGGCGTTGAGCTCTCAGGAGCCCGCATATGGCACCTATATAGTCCTAAACGTTAATTTGGGGGTTTATTGAAGCTCGAAATAAAAAAAATGTTTTCAGTACTTTAAGCTAGCGTATCTTCTTCGTCGTCGTCTCTTTTCTTTCTGCACTTGTTGCACCGTCTGGTAGCCATGAAGCACACTGCCGTGGCCAGGCTCCCGATGGAGAAGCCAATCAGCATGAAGACGGCGTCGTTGACGCCGATGGCCACGTCCCACGCCCCCCAGGCGTCTCCGCCCGCGTTCAGCGTCGTCTGGTTCGACGGTGTCGAGACGTTCATGGTGGGGTTTGCGTGGCCGCGAGTCGCCATGGATATAAGCAGAATTACTTTTCCTCCTCTTCCTCGCGCTCTTCTATTTTGTACTTGACTCTAAGAAGATTCGTCGTGGCGCTCGTGTAGTCCACGCGCATCGGGCGCTGATTTTCCCTCAGCACCCACCCTAACGTGGGTTCCCCAAAACCACGCGACGCATCAAGCCACGGTGCCAGAGGTTGCCCCGTGGTATCCTCTGTTGCATCGTCATCTGTGCGATTATACCAAGGGGTTGTTGGCAGTTTTCCCTGCGATTTTAAAAATTCCTCGACTCTGTTGCAGACTTCCGTCGTATTTGCCACTTTCTTTTCGAAATTGTCTTGCTTTTTGTCAGTTTCGGGATCTTTTGCGTCATATTGAGAATGCCACAGAATGAATGTTCCGAGCAGTTTAAAAGCCTGGCGTACAAGTGTTGTCAGATACCCGATTTCGTTGTCCAGCATGTCTTTGAACGCCTTGTATAGTGCAACCACTTCTTCTCCAACTCCCAATTGGTTGACGTAGGACGCAAACGAGACAAACGCTAGGCTAATTTTGTCGTACATCGCGCTCAGTTTTTGTGCGATAGACTCGGTTTCCATTGTGTAAATCTCACCCACGTTGAAATTGGAAGCGTAGTAGCGGTCCGTGGTGAACGTGATGGGTTTGTTCTCGCTCCGACACTGTTCCATTAGAGTAAGTTTTGACTTCATATCACTGCATGTGTTGTTGCCCCTGAGCAAATTTACGTAACCGTTCGCCACGTTGTAGCATTCTTGCGCCAACTCGCGATACGTGTAATACGACGTTCCAAACAAACCACTGCTTTTCTGTTCCGGACTGAGCTCGTCAAGTCCTGGCATGCTCATCCAGTCTATGCATGTTTGCATGAGATCCTGCATTTTCTTTTGGCTAAATTGCGGTGCCTCCTCGTGAATTATCTGGCACATGGAAGATACGTGCTCAAACGCCTGTTGCTTCTGTTCGGGCACGAGCAAACGGATCGCTTCGTTTCTCATTTTATTTACGACGTCTTCCGAGCAGGTGTTTTCGCAGCTGCTGAAGTATTCTGTGGCCGCCGCCGACACGTCTGCTGCGGTCGCACCGGCTTTTTTAATTATGCTGTTCAGCGAATCTTTCAGTTGTTGATTTGGCACTGGTGCCTCGCCGTCGTACATTGCAATTAAGTATTTCTTGAGCGCTTCAATGTGAGCTTGATCAACAAAAACTGTCTTTGCGCTTGGTCCTAACCAAGTGACCCACGATCCTACGGTTTTTGAAAAGTTTCGAACAAAGCCTGCTTTGTTGGACACAACAGGCAAGCTCACATTGAAGAAAGAGAAAGCTTGAACAATCGATGAATCATTCAAAGTGCCCTCCATATGTGTCAGTACGTTACGGACAACGACTGGATACTGAAAGACTCCAACAGAATTATACTTATCCGAGGCAAACGCTTCCGCTACAGCTTCCAAGGCTTGTTCTGCGGATCCGACAATGTCACCAGTGTTTTTGTACATTGGTGGGGGTTCACTGTAGCCTACTGCGTGTTTAAAACCATTGACAATACCTGCAGTATCCTTTTCGTACATGCGCTGTTGCCTAATACTGTTTCTTATGGTGGACAAGTCAATGCACGTGTTCCCTCCTACGTCGATGAAGTCGTCTCCTTCCACGACAACAGCAATGAAATCTTGACTCCAATTCCATAACATTCTACCATAATTGAGTGATGCGCGAAATGCCACCCCTAACCCAATCCATTTGTAGCTTTTTGGTGACATCGGGGTACTTAACTTTGCGGACAGCCACTGTCGCCACGAGGGAGCCATTTGTAGTGGAGTGATTTGTGTGTCTTTTGCGGCCCTTTTAAAGATCTTTAAGAACCCTCCACTTTCGTAAAATTCTTGCGCGTCCTGCGTAACAATTTGCCCTGATAAGCTTTTTAAAGTGACTGTTTTCAGTACCCGATCTTCTGACGACGTCGTATTCTTAGAGTCTATGTCTTTTAAGTGCAACACGAGATCGTTTTTTAACACGAGCGCCGATCCGTTCTTGTCAAACTCTATATGATTGGCGTCTTGAATGCCTATTTTCAAAAATCCACGGTGGTCGTTTAGACTTTTAAAAGTTTTTTGGATGGCTTCCACCTTTTTTACGTCAACTTTTATGTCGCCAG
>Ga0209631_10004300_pt1 | contig 15842 bp, 9 predicted proteins | sample COG_08_FD_184752 | JGI IMG/M metagenome (GOLD analysis project Ga0209631, IMG submission 184752) | Pelagic Microbial community sample from North Sea - COGITO 998_met_08 (SPAdes) (version 2) | ecosystem: Environmental > Aquatic > Marine > Neritic zone/Coastal water | place: Helgoland, sampling...
CGTACAATTCTGCCGCGGACCTCAACATCCAAAACATTCCAAGAAAAATAGGGATTTGTACAAGAATAGGCCAACAGCCAGCAAAAGGGTTAACCTTGTATTCCTTGTAAAACTTCATCATTTCCTGATTAAGCTTCTGGGGACTCCCCTTGTGCTTTTCTCGAAGCTTGGCGAGCGGTCCTTGTAAGGCCTGCATTTTCTTTTGAGAACGAGTAGCTTGAGCAGTTAGGGGCCAAAGGATGAGCTTTACCAGTACCGTGAGTACTATTATGCCCAAACCATAACTACCCAGAAGAGAACTTAATTTGTTTAAACTCCAACTTAAGGGCTCTGAAATCCACCAAAAGACCCCAAATTGCATGACTTTCTTCTGTTCGTGCGCAAGTTTGGAGAGTTCAATGTAATCCTTCGGACCTGCATATACCTTAAAAGAAAATTCTTTGGTTTGCTTCGGTTTAAAAATTCCCAAGGGGAAAGAAACTGCACCACTAATTCCAAGAATTTCATTTCCACTCTCGTCAATAGAGGATTGTACAGATTCACCCCAAACTCGGAAGTCGTTAAGTTCAGACTCTGGTCGTAAGAGATTTACGAAGAATTGATTGTTCACGCATGCCCATTTAGCCTTAGACAATCTCCTTGGTTCAATCTTTCCACTCGGCCCCATTTCATTTAATTGAAAAAACTCTTCTCTTTCACCATCGATTCTTCCACTGCAAGTGGCACAGGAACAACCCTCAGCCAATGGAGCACCTTCATTATAATAACCAACACTTAAATAAGTAGATGCCTGATCAAAAGGATTGTACATACGGGGAATTTGAAAACTTGAGCCCAGATACATTCGTACTCGATCAATTACCATGGGAGAATCTCTCAAACTACGAAAAACGGTTTTGTGGATAAGACCATATCCATCTGCCTCTGAGCGTTCATAAATTCGATCAATGCTCAGATTTTCAGGAGATTCCCATCGATAAACCACCCGACTAGGTGAACTTTCTATCAAGCGAAAACCTCGAGGATTGGGCAATGCTTCTGATAAAAGAGCTCCGGATTCATCTTCAAAAGCAATCCCTAGCAAAGGCTGTTCGGAATGTTCTATATCATAAGCCTTATTCAATCTTTCCGATTCATGAAGCTGAACCGATCGGATTGCTCCAGTGTGATTGGAAAAGGTAATCGAGGAAAGATTTGTGCTTAATCCATCCGTTAGTTTCTCCTCCCCAAGTTGTACGGCTGCAGCAAATGGAGTCGAGTCTTCGGAATTTACAATACCCGGTTCTATGCCAGAAGTTGTTGAATAAGGAGAGGAGTTACCCTCAATGCCTTCAACTCTTTGAGTTTGCTCAATTACTTCTTTATTTGAAAGACGGTCAGAATATTCAATCTGTTCGGCTCCTTGTTGCCAAATCAGATAAAAAGCAAGAACGAGAAATCCAGCTCCCAGTAAATAATTTTTCATAATCGTTTGGACGCTTTAGTAAGAGCATCAATGAATAAAGTTTCTAACTTAGTAAATGGCATTTGAAAAATTGCCCGCCTTGGCAAAACAACCAAGTCCATGATACACGGTAATTGGTTTTTATAATTGCGGTACAATTCGCGAATTAGTCTTTTTGCCTGATTCCTAGCCACCGCATTTCCCAAGCGTTTGGTGGCAATTATTCCTAGCTTGGAAGGGCCACTTAATTTCTCATGGGCTTGGACCCAAAATGGGGCTTGCCTAATCGAAACGCCATTTGATTTAACCTGCAAGAATTCGTAGGTTTTACGCAACCTTTCCTCGCGTGAAAGACCTAAACTCACGCAGTTTGCGGGTAGGCGAGAAATGACTAACGAAACCGAGGAAGAACAGAGGCGGTTAATTTAGCCCTGCCCTTGCGGCGACGATTTTGAAGCACCTTGCGTCCGGCACTCGTTTGATTGCGCTTGCGAAAGCCAAACTTTCGGGCTCTGCGCAGTTTAGATGGATTGTAGGTAGGTTTCATGACAAAGAGCAAAAAGTAAAGTATGAGCGGATAATGTCAAACTTCTAGAGTCAGGAAAATACGACCAATAGATTCGACTTGCGAAAAAGAAAGTTTTAAACAGGATATGTTAGTTCGTCCCGTTCGTCTAGCCAGGTCAGGACACCGGGTTTTCATCCCGGCAACAGGGGTTCGAATCCCCTACGGGACGCCATTTTAAATTCGCGTCTTGTCCGATTCACCAATTCCCCTAGGAATAACGGATGTCTAAACAATCACTGCCCATCCAACTACGCGGTGCCCGAGAAAATAATTTAAAAGGCATCAACTTGGACTTGTTACCTGGTCAATTAACCGTGATCACGGGCTTAAGCGGAACAGGAAAATCGACTCTACTTTTCGATGTTCTTCACGCAGAGGGGCAAAGACGATATGTGGAAACATTCAGTCCCTATGTTAGGCAATTCATGGAATCTTTACCTCGACCCAAAATTGACTCCATGGCTAATGCACGTCCATCCATTGCTGTGGAGCAGAAAAATTCTGTAAGAAATTCCAGGTCAACCGTTGGTACGATGACTGAGCTCTGCGACTATTTTAAAGTTTGGTTTCCTCAAGTTGCTCGCCTGCATGACCCCGATGATAAAGGAAAGCTCATACAAGTAGAAACTCCTTCGGCTCAGGCCAAGGCTTTTACAAGCCAATTCAGTAATCGAAATGTAGTTGTAGGCTTTTCCATAGAGCGGGGTAGTTTGTCGACTACTGATTTTCTTCAGTTTTTAATTTCTGCAGGTCATGCGCGAATACTGTCAGATAAAGATTACGGTCGCATCGAGGATCTTCTTAAGGAGGGGACCTGGGATCAAACTTCTGCATTTGTTGTCGTTGACCGGATTAAGATAAAACCTGAGAGTCAAAATCGAATGGCCGAAGCCATATCCCTTGCCCTCTCCCACGGAAAAGGAAAAGCTGAAGCGAGATCATCGAGCGGAGAAATCTTGTCATCTTTTCATACTGGTTTGCGGTCTCGAGTTTCGGGGAAAAGCTATGCGAAATTAGAACAAGGTTCATTTTCTTTTAATTCTCCCGTCGGGGCTTGCCCAAAATGCAAAGGCTTTGGACGGATAATTGAAATCAATCCAAGTCTAGTCATACCCGACCCAGAGCTTTCTTTATCTGAAGGTGCGATCAAGCCATTTCAGGGTAAAGTATACGGTCACTGCCTTGAAGACCTCATGCTATCAACAAAAGATCTAGGTATTGATCCGCAGTTGGCATGGAAAGACCTTTCTCAAGACAGCCAAGATTTTATTTGGAAAGGTGATCCCTTGTATGAAGAGGGGAATGAACGTTGGTATGGAGTTAACTCTTTTTTCAAATGGTTGGAAAAAAAGACCTATAAAATGCATGTTCGGGTGTTTCTATCCAAGTATCGAGGATACTTTAATTGTCCCGAATGTAAGGGCACAAGGTTTCAATATGAACCACAACTCTGGAAGTGGAAAGGTCGCTCTCTTCCAGAATTATATTCTTTACCGGTTTGCGAACTCCTCTCGCTGATGAAAACTCAGCCTATTAGTAATGAGCCAAAGACTGACTTACCCCTTGAGGCTATCTGTACCAGGCTTGGATACTTGAGAGATGTTGGCCTGGATTATCTAAGCCTGGATCGTACTTCAAGAAGCCTGAGTGGTGGAGAGACGCAAAGAATTAATCTTACTGCCTGCCTTGGGGCTGGTTTGACGGATACCCTTTTTGCCTTAGACGAGCCAACCATCGGACTGCATCATAAAGATGTTGGCCGTTTGATTGGGATCCTTCAGGACTTGGCGAAAAGTGGAAATTGCGTATGCGTAGTTGAACACGATGATCAAGTAATTCGAGCAGCTGATCGGGTAATCGAAATTGGCCCGCAACCTGGATTAGCTGGGGGGCATATTACTTTTGAGGGTACGGTTCCCCAACTCTTGCGTTCCGCCAAATCCGAGACCGGAAAATGGCTCGCCGGGAAGTCAACCGAACACCGGCGAAGTAAAATTAAGCCAAGCAAGGCACCCACTAAATTTCTAAAAGTTAGGAAAGCAAATGTTCACAACCTAAAGAACTTCAATGCCAATTTGCCTCTTGGTCAATTTACTTCAATCGCTGGTTTATCTGGCTCAGGCAAATCTACCCTTATTCATGACCTAATTTATCAGGAACTTAGCCATGGCTCACCCAACGGTTGGGTAACCAGTGACCTGCCTTTTTCTGAAGTGGTTATGATTGACCAAGGAACCGTTGCTCGATCCTCCCGGTCAAACCCTGCCCTTTACTCCGATGCCTGGGGACCCATCAAAGAAGCCTTTGGGCGAACCGAGCAGGCGAGAATGTCTGGTTTTTCTGCATCTGACTTTTCTTTTAACTCGGGGCAAGGACGGTGTGATTCATGCATGGGCTTAGGTTATGAGAATGTGGAAATGCAATTCTTGCCCGACCTTTCCATTCCTTGTTCTTTGTGTCAGGGCAAACGCTTTAAGGATGATCTCTTGGAAATTCAATTGGACGGATTAAATGTTGCCGATGCTTTAGAACTTACCATTGCGGATGCATTACTCAGATTCGCTCATTTTCCCAAGACCCACAAAAAACTATCCCTTCTTCATGAACTTGGATTGGGCTACCTCAAGATGGGCCAACCGCTTGGCACTCTTTCAGGTGGGGAATCGCAAAGATTGAAATTAGCCAAATATATGGGACCAATTGATAAAAAATCGGAGCCTGCAATTTTGCTAATTGATGAACCTACCACCGGCCTTCATCTCTCTGATGTTCAGCGTTTAGTTGACTGCCTTAAAAAAACAGTGGCGGGTGGAAATTCGCTTTTTGTTATTGAACATAATCCCATGGTTCTTTGCCAATCTGATTGGATCGTAGAACTTGGGCCAGGAGCAGGAAAGCTAGGGGGTAAAATTATCGCTGAAGGGTCTCCTCGTTCGTTCCGCTCTCTAAATACTGCGACCAGTAGCTTATTCTCAGATTTAGAAAAACAACCTAAAGATAAACAAATCGACTCTGGGAGATTTAAAAAAGGTAACTACGGCAGAAAAAAAGACCTCGAAATACTCGGGGCTCAAGAAAACAACCTCAAAAACATAAACCTACGAATTCCCTCAAACCAGTTTGTGGTTGTTACTGGACCCTCTGGATCTGGAAAATCGTCTCTTGCCTTCCAAGTAATTTTTGCTGAAGGACAACGGCGGTTCCTCGAATCTATGTCTTCTTATGCTCGACAATTTGTCGAACAAGTCGGAAAGCCAAAAGTCGATCAAATTAAAGGGATCTCTCCGACAGTAGCCATCGAACAAAGGGTTACTCGTGGTTCCAAAAAGTCTACGGTTGGTTCCATTACAGAAATCGCTCAATACTTAAGACTTCTCTACGCTCGCCTTGGAGAACAATGTAGTCCGCAAAGCGGAAAACCCTTGATCTCCTCCACCCCTCAGGAAATTTCCCGAATCCTAGCGAAACGCATTCAAAAAATCAGCGGTGTTCGTCTGCTTGCTCCGCTCGTTGTCAATCGCAAGGGCCATCATAAACCCTTGGTTAACTGGGCCAGAGAACAAGGGTTTATGGAAGTTCGTTGTGATGGAGATATTTTATCCACGCATTCCTTTGAGGGCCTTGACCGGTACCGATTGCACGACATTGAAGTGGTAATGAATCACTGGGTAAAACCTCCCTCAAGACCCGTTTTAAACACTTCAATCGACTATGCTTTAAACATCGGTAAAGGGCGTTGCCTCCTCCTTTTTCCAGATGGCGAAATTTCTTGGTTTTCTACTCGTAAATCAGATCCTTCAACCGGGGAAGCTTATCCAGACCTTGAGCCTTCCTTACTGTCCTGGAATTCGCCCCGCGGACAATGTTCATCTTGTCATGGATATGGAAGAATTTACGACTGGATGAAAGAAGAACTTCCGGCTAGTGGAGATTGGTGGAAACTAACTGATGGGGAAACCTGTCCTACATGCCTTGGAGAACGCTTAAATCCAATTGGCCGAAATGTATTTTTACAAGATAAGAACAAAAGATCTCTTTCTTTACCAAAACTACTTGCCCTGGCACCGGAGGAAATTTCTGGTTTTCTCCAAAACCTCCAAGTTCAAAAAGAAAAATTACCTATTTTGAACGCAATATTGCCCGAAGTTCTCGAGAGGTTATGCTTTATGAGCAATGTGGGGTTGGATTATTTGTCCCTTAATCGTGAAACCGCTTCTCTGTCTGGTGGGGAATCTCAAAGAATCCGCCTAGCCGGCCAATTGGGTTCTAACCTCTCGGGTGTTTTGTATGTTCTAGATGAGCCATCCATTGGCCTGCACCCATCAGACAATCAGAAATTAATCGATTCTTTACGCAAGCTCCAAGCCAAGGGGAATTCACTGCTTGTGGTAGAGCATGATTTGGAAACTATCTCACAAGCAGATTGTGTTGTCGAAATTGGCCCGCACGCCGGAGAAGATGGCGGTCGTGTGGTTGAAATAGGGAAGCCACTCCAAATTGCAGAGAATGCTCAATCGGGAACCGGTAAACACCTTTCCATGGGAATAGCCCACCCTATAAAAGGGCAATGGCGCCCGCTTCCTAAATTCAATAGCAAAACTTCAAAAGCTTACCTTGAACTTTCAAAAGTTAATTTTCGGAATCTTAAAAACTTAAAGGTGAGTCTACCCGTAGGGCACCTAATTGTATGTTGTGGGGTATCAGGAGCGGGAAAATCTAGCCTTGTACGAGGCCCTCTTTTTCAAGGGGTTAAACAATCGATTAAAGAACGATCCGGACATATTAAAGCTGAAGGTTACGAATTGAAAAATGGCAACATCTTTGCCAAAGCAATCGAAGTCACACAAAGCCCAATAGGCAAAACTTCTCGCTCCACTCCAGTTACTTACTTAGGAGTCTGGACACGTATACGTGAATTGATCTCTACCTTACCCGAAGCCAAGGCTCGCGGGCTTGGACCCAGTGATTTTTCCTTTAATGTAAAAGGGGGCAGATGCGAAATTTGCAAAGGAGCTGGAAAAATTAAATTGGAAATGAATTTCCTGCCAGATTCATATGTTGAGTGCGAAGAGTGTGCAGGTAAGCGCTACAAAGACGAGGTCCTTGATTTAAAATGGAGAGGAAAGAACATCGACGAAATTCTTAACCTCACTTTCGCCGATGCAGTAGATTTCTTTTCCTTTGATGAATTGCTTAAGGAAACCTTTTCCCTCATGAAAGAAACAGGGCTAGGCTATTTGAGGTTGGGTCAAACTTCACCCACCCTTTCAGGAGGAGAGGCGCAAAGGCTTAAACTGGCATCGGAACTTTCTTCTGGGATCGAACTCAAGGGAAGAAGGTTAGGTAAGGCCCAAAAAAACTTTTATGTTTTAGAAGAGCCCACCATTGGGCTTCATTCAAAAGACTGCCAAAAATTAATACTTCTCCTACATCGATTAGTAGACGATGGTCACACCGTGGTTGTGATCGAACATGATGTCGATCTCATCGCTGAAGCAGATTTCGTTGTTGAATTGGGACCGAAAGGGGGAAAAGAGGGGGGCAAACTCTTACATCATGGGACTGTAACTTCTTTATTAGAAAAACATAAAAATCCTACCGCCCGGTTTTTACGAAAAGTAGTAAGAAAGAAGTGAGCCTTTAAAGCTTATGGCTTTATTCGCAGGAAGATTTTCTTGCCCGCTTTAAGAATTTTTGGGGATGCTGACAGAGTTGCCAAGTCAATATCTGGGCTATCTACTTTTTCACCTTCTAATTTAACAGCTCCTTGTTTGATCAATCGGCGAATTTGACCTTTTGATTCAAATAGTCCAGATTTAGAGAGAATGTTTATAAGGGTTGGAGGTTCTGACAAACCTTGAGAAATAGAAATTTCAGGCATGTCTTTTGGGTCCTCTCCTTTTGAAAAAACCTGGGAAAAAGCACACAATTCTTCATCAGCTCTTTTATCACCAAAAAAAACAGAGGTAAGTTCTCGTGCCAATTGTTTCTTAGTCTCCATTGGGTGAGAATGCTTGAGTCCCTTCAATTCAGATTCGTCTTTGAGTAACAACAGGCGATAATAATCCCACATCACTTCATCGGAAATAGACATCGTTTTTCCAAACATATCCTTAGCCGAATCATTAAAAGCGATGTAATTATCGTAGCTTTTAGACATCTTTTTAGAGCCGTCCAATCCAACAAGTAAAGGTAATGTAATCACCGCTTGCGGGGGCAATCCTTTTTCTTTCTGCAAGTTTCTGCCCACTAACATGTTGAAGAGTTGATCATTTCCACCCAGTTCAACATCGGACTCCAAGACAATTGAGTCGTAACCTTGAATCAATGGATACATAAATTCTACCATTGAAATTGGCTGATTGGATTTAAAACGTTTTTCAAAGTCATCTCTTTCTAGCATTCGTGCCACCGTCATACTTCGAGTAAGAGAAAGGGCATCAGCAAAACTCATCTCACCAAACCATTCACTGTTCCTGCGAACCACAGTTTTAGACTCGTCAAGTATCTTGAAAGCTTGCTCGAGGTAAGTAGTGGCATTTTGGTTAACTGCAGACTCCGTTAATTCAGGGCGCAATTCAGAACGCCCACTCGGGTCGCCAATTCGAGCAGTGTAATCACCAATTAATAAAATGGCTTCATGACCTGCATCTTGAAATTGCCTTAGTTTATTGAACACAACCAAGTGCCCAAAAGTTAAATCAGGACGAGTCGGATCAACTCCAAACTTAATCTTTAATTTACGCCCCTGCTTGAGGTTATCGAGCAATTCATCTTGCCCAATTATAACCTCTGCATTTTCCAACAACTTATTCTCAATCATTACGAATTTGATCTCTATAAATAAATTGTGCTACTTCTACGAGCGAAGAATACGAAAGACTCATTCTTTTCTGTTATGATTCAGCTTGCAAGAAACCTCTGTAACCTTACCAATTTAAACTCTTCTTATAACCCTTACCCAAGAGACAAAATGACCTTAGAAATTGGCGCAATCGCCCCAGACTTCACACTCAAAACCAAAACCGCTGACGGACTTAAGGATGTCACCCTTAGCGAACACAAAGGCGAATCCAATGTAGTTTTACTCTTTTTTCCTTTTGCATTTACCAGTGTATGCATGGCAGAAGCCTGTTCGGTTAGGGACGACCTGAAAGCTTACGAAGAATTAAATGCAAAGGTGTATGGAATTAGCGTAGATAGTCCCTTCGCACAGGAAGCAATGGCGATCAAGGAAGGTTTAAACTTCCCTTTACTTAGTGACTTCAACAAGGAAGTATCCAAAAGTTACGGTGTGCTGTATGAAGATTTTATCGGCTTTCAAGGTGTATCAAAGCGTTCTGCTTTTGTTGTTTCTAAAGAAGGCACCGTAGCCCTGGCCTGGTCTTCCGATGATCCAAAACAACTTCCTGACTTTACACAAATCAAAGGAGTTCTTTAATTTTAAAAACATAGCTTGAAGGGTATTCATAAGTTCATAGAACCCGCAAAGCCAAGGATAGTAAAATCTCAATCGTGACTTGCTCTCCTTATAAATCAATACATGCATGCTTCTCCGATTGTGAGAAAGTTAGAGCATAACAGTTTACAGAAGTGGACATTAATTATCGAGTTCATGTCACACCAGACCGAGCTTTCGTAAAGGTTCTTAACAAAGCTTCCTACTTAAATTGTGAACCTCTTCGAAATTTTTTTGAAGAACAGGGTAAGAAGGGACAAAAAAGATATGTGATTGATTTTGATGATTGCTCAAGTATGGACAGTACTTTCCTGGGCATCTTAGTAAGTGTCGCTCTGAAAATCCGCAGTGCTGCTGATGAGGGCAGTATTTCTTTACTCAACCTACGAGGAAGAAATTTAGAAACTGTATGCAACTTGGGGATTCATCAGATTGCAAATGTAAGTTCGGATGAAATAAAGGATGAAGTGCAGCTTGAAAACCTTGCCATTAAATCTTCCCAATCGAATGCCAACTCCGATACCATATACAAAGCTCACAAGGCCCTGATGAATCTCAATGAAAAAAACCTAAAAGTGTTCTCAGATGTCGTAAGCTACCTTGAACAAAAAAAAGAGGGATAGATTAGTTACTAGAAAATATGTACTCTTTAATTTGGTTTTTTGGCGGATTGATGATCGGTCTTTGTTTTTGGATTATTGGCCGGAGGCGTTGGCAAATTTCTCGTAAAAAATTATTGCAGCAAAAAAATCAACTCTCGCAGGAAAAGAAAATTGCAGTTGAATTTATGCACAACTTGGCTGAGGCCATTGGTGAAGGGGTTGAAAGAAAAGTCCTCTACCAAAGAATTGTTCATACTGCTGTTATTACAACCGGGGCAATAAGTGCATGCATTTATGAAAAGCTTCCTAACGGAAGGTTAAAAGGAGTTGCAGTTGAAGGGCTTTTCCCTCCCCAGCGAGCCATTAAGACTAACCCGGAAGAAAAAACCTCCCCAAGGGCACGTTTCATTGAAAAAATATTAAACTCTGAAATTTTAGAAGCAGGAGAAGGTATTGTTGGTCAAGTAGCCAAAACCGGCAAGCCAGTGTTTGTTCCACATGCCATTGAGGACCCTAGAATTATAAAACACAAGGATACCTCTTTATCTGTCCGCTCTATGGTTTTTTCGCCCCTAATTCATGATGACCAAACGATGGGAGTTCTCGCTGTAGCGAACCCCTCCAGTGGGCTTTCTTTTTCTGAAACAGACTTTTCGATGATTAATTCATTGGGTGAACAAGCTGCTCTAGCTATCAAAAATTCGGACGCTATGAACCTTCGATTTGAAAAAAACCGAATGGATGGTGACCTTAAGCTTGCTCATGATGTTCAGGAGCTCTTTTTAACCCGAGTCTTTCCTCCTAGCAAAGGACTGGAAATCGATGCAAGGTATGTACCCTCAGCTCAAGTAGGCGGTGACTTTTACGACTTTTACAAGCTATCTTCTCACAAGTTTTGCCTATGTATTGCAGATGTCTCAGGGAAGGGAGTGCCTGCATCACTGCTTATGGCCTTATGCCAAACCCACCTTAAGCACTTAGTTCATAAAAATCGATCGCCCTCTGAAGTTCTTGTCCTTTTAAATGAAGAGCTTTTTTCAAGAATTCGTAAGGATATGTTTATCACTCTTTTCCTTGCCGTAATCGATACTCGTTCCAATAAAATAACCTACGCACGCGCCGGTCACGAGCCAGGTTTACTTGTAAAAGCATCTACCACCAGCAACGAAGTGGTGGAATTAAGAGGTAACGGTATGGCACTGGGTATGGTCGAGCCGGATTTATTTTCTGGTCTCATCAAAAACGAAGAAACTGATTTTTCCGTCGGTGACTTGCTCTGTTTGTTCACCGATGGTGTAACTGAAGCTAGTAACCAAGAAAAGGAAGAATTTGGGGTTTCTCGTCTAAAAGATGAACTCATTAAGCATGCGAGCCTTGATCCCCAATCTATCAATCAAAAAATTATTCAGGATTTAAATAAATTTAGTCCACAAAGCCATGATCGAGATGACTTAACGCTTCTTACAGTCAAGCGTGTTTAACTTTAAGACTGAATACTAAGTTATTTTTTGTTCATCGAAATCAATCACATCAGCAAAAGAGCGTAATTCATCGCGATCTGAGGCACCCAAGCCTTCTTTAATTTCTTGTAATTTTTCGAGTGCCATATCGGACATTCCGATTTGTACCACTCGACGGTTCCATTCATGAACTCTTAAATCCTTTGGTAAAAGCTCCTCTAAGCGATGATGTAATTCTTCTTCGCTCTTGGCCTTTTGTACGCAAGCAATGATCTGCTCAGCTTCAAGTCCTAAATGAAGACAAAGAAAACCATCAAAACCTTTAGTAAAATTCCGTTGGTAACTTTTAGGTAAAGTCCCTTGCAAATGTTTGCGAATTTTTGCCAAAAACCTGGGCAGGTGAAGGAGACCCGATGAATGGGCCTCATAAGGGGAGGGGAGGTCTAGTAAAGTAGCTCCGGTCGGTCCGTGAATGATTTTAGAGTCCAAGTTTGTAATATAGTTAAGAAAAGTATTGTGTGTTTGTTTTTAATTATAAACATGTGCCAAACCAAAAAGACAAAAGTAATTTCAAGAGTTAGTACCTATATACTTTTTCACAAGCTACTTTTTGGAGGAACTTTGGCATTAGCCTGTGTAATGACTTTGTTATCTGTATTGGCACCCTCTGTCATTCAGCAAGTTTTGGACAATGTATTTACAAGGGGTATTGGGGACGGAAAATTACTAATAAAGGGAATTTTCCTAATCGCTGGCATATTTTTTTTAAAGGAATTATTGAACTGCTTTCGAATTCGCATCAACAACAAGCTCGAACAACATGTAATCTATCGCTTGCGACAAGATCTTCACGACAAACTACTGCGTTTACCAATCAATTTTTATGATCGTCGGAAGAGCGGTGATATTTCCTCTCGAGTATTGGAAGATGTACAAAGTGTGGAACGAGCGATTTTAGACGGGACCGAACAGGGAGTGATTGCGGTGCTGACCTTGGTCGGTGTATCTGCAATGATGTTTTTTCAAGAACCAAGGCTTGCGATTATAGTTTTTCTACCCCTCCCCATCTTGGGTTGGATGGCATATCAATACGCCCGTGTATCGAAGAAAAACTGGCGTGCGGTTCGCGATAAATCTGGAGAACTCAACTCCCTCTTGGTCGAAGATATTCAAGGGAATCGATTGATTCAATCTTTCGCACTTATGCTCCGCGAACGAAAAAGATTTGCAAAGATTGCCCGGGAGCTCGAAAAGGTTTCCCTCACCGCGATGTACCGTTGGTCCATTCAAGGCCCAGGGGCTAGCTTTACTTCCTCCTTAGGGATTCTTGGTGTGGTTGGAATGGGTGCCTACTTACTCGAGACAGACCCTACATTCTCAAATGGCCAGTTTTTCGCGTTCCTACTTTACGCCAATATGTTTTACGAACCAATTAGACAACTTGTTGGAATTAATAATCTTGTCGCTGCAGGAAAAGCCTCGGGCGAAAGAGTTTTTGAAATCTTAGACGCTCCTATTGAGGTCGAAAGTCCTACCCACCCAGTTCCATTCCCCCTTATCGAACAAGAAATTAAATTTTCCAAAGTAAGTTTCTCTTATGCTGAAAGAAGTCCTGTGGTTAAGGACCTATCCTTTACCTTGGCGCACGGCTCAACCACCGCTTTAGTCGGGCCCACAGGAGCCGGCAAGAGTACAATCGCTAGTTTGTTACTTCGTTATTATGATGTGGATGAGGGAAATATTACCATTGGCGGAAAAAATGTAAGCCAGCTCTCCTTAAGTGAATTAAGGACTCATATCGGTTTGGTTTCTCAAGACCCTTTTCTCTTCGATACATCCGTCAGGGAGAATCTACTCTTAGCATCAGAAAATGCGAGCGAAGATGAATTACAACGAGCCTTACAAGCAGCTCACGCCTGGGAATTTGTGAGGCTATTGCCTGAAGGTATGAATACTTTAATTGGAGAAAGAGGGGTAAGGTTGAGCATGGGTGAAAAACAACGACTGACCCTTGCTCGAGCTATGCTTAAATCTTCACCCATCCTTATCTTAGATGAAGCAACATCAAGTGTAGATGTGGATACAGAAAGACAAATCCAGCAAGCACTACATGATTTAATTAAAGATAAAACAACACTTATTATAGCCCATCGACTCAGTACTATTCGTGAAGCTGATGAAATTATCTTTTTAGAAAAGGGCCAGATTCTTGAAAAAGGTACGCATCCAGAATTAATGATGCTTGATGGAGCATATGCCAAATACTGCAACCTGCAGGAAAAACTGGTGTAAAAAGATTAGACCTCTTGGCCTGCCTTGCAGAGGATTAATCGTAAAAAATTAAAAAACAAATATGGAGTGAAAAGAAAGGTAAGGCTTCGCAGGAAGAGCAAACTGAACTGTCCCAATGGTCCATAAACCATTTGTTCTGCCCAAACTCTTAATGTCGTGCTCTCAAAAAAACTTATTCCAAGAGCAAGTCCTAAATAGTACACCATCAAAGGCCAAACAGTAAAGCCAACGGAAATAAATAGCAGTGCAAACCAAAGTTCTTTTGACCAGTTCATCTTAAATATTTTCATATTTAATGCTATGGGATAAATAAGGAACCGCAAATACATCTCATGCTTAATTTCATTCACTGAAAAGCAAAGTTGACCGACAGCAGATAACTGGGAAACTCAAAAAGAATATTCTTATTTGTAAATTGGATTGCTTCAATGAAAGCCTTGTTCTTTGCTAAGTCTTTACAATGAACCAAACTGATAAAGAAGTCATTTCAATTTTTGAAGAAACGCATGCTCTGCTCAAGGGTCATTTCATTTTACGTTCGGGATTAAGAAGCGAGCATTTTTTCCAATGTGCCCAGGTTTGCCAGCATTTAGACAAAGTCAAAAGACTAGCTGAACTGCTTATCGAAAAGATTCCTTGGAGTCAGGTTGATTTAATCATTGCTCCAGCAATGGGCGGACTAGTAATTGGGCAAGAAATGGCAAGGCAACTTGGTTCTCGTTTCATTTTTTTGGAAAAAGTGAACGACAAGCTTGCCTTGAGAAGAAACTTTATGATTCATCCGAAAGACCGTGTACTTTTAGTTGAAGATGTCGTGACCAAAGGCGGAAGAGTTCAGGAAGCGATCAACATAATAAACAATCATCCCTGTGATTTTTTAGGTGCTGTGTCCCTAGTGGATCGTAGTGTTGAGCCAATCAATTTCGGTATTACATTTATGTCTCTTCTGAAAATGAATTTCCCAACCTATTCAGTAGATATGTTACCCGAACATTTGCAAAGTATACCGGCTACCAAACCGGGAAGCTAAACCAAATGATGTATAAGGTTTGACTCCAAAATTATTTCAAACTGCATAATTCAAGTTACGGAATGCGATATGCAAGAAATCTGTAATTTCCACGGTACCAAACATAAAACCTATTAATTCCGGAATATAGGTTTTCAGAAACATCGCCCACGTTAAGTATCTGAGAACCATTAATTTCTACTAGGACCACACCCTTTTTAAATGTTTCATTTTCTCCAGAAGAACGAGAAACTAAAACACCTCTAACAGAATCGGGAATATCATATTCTTCGCGATTTTGAAGAGTAAGAATAGTCAAATCAAGACCTGGAATAGGAACAATTCCCTCTGACATTGACCCAAGAGTTACATAGAGCGTTTCGGGTTCTCCATTTCTTAAAACTTCGATTTGAATTTGAGCCCCTGGCAAGGTTTGAGAAATAGCCACCCTAGCTTGGTTCACTGAATAAACGAGCTTTTTTCCTACTTTTACAATCTTATCATTAGCCAAAAAACCTGCCTCGTCCGCCGCACTTCCAGAGACCACACTAGCGACAACTGCAGCACTTCCATTAGGACCTGGCTCTAAGGACACTCCTAGAAAACCTCTTCGTATTTTACCTTCTTCCATGTAATCAGTAAGTGCCCGTCGTACCATGTTAACAGGTATTGCCAGCCCAATTCCTATACTGGCACCTGTTTGTGAAATAATAGCCGTATTAATACCAACCAATCTTCCTTGTGCATCTAAAAGAGCTCCGCCTGAATTACCCCGATTGATCGATGCATCTGTTTGAATAAAGTTCTCATAAGCCCCATCTTCACGAAGAATCCCTAATTCCGATTTTCTTGTGGCAGAGACAATGCCCATAGTAACTGTCATTCCAATTCCAAGTGGATTACCAACGGCAAAAACTACATCGCCGACTTGTAGCTGATCGCTATTGGCAAGTGTGGCGAAAGGGAGATCCTCGTCAGCTTCGATCTTGAGTACAGCAATATCTGTGG
>Ga0209631_10004303_pt1 | contig 15819 bp, 15 predicted proteins | sample COG_08_FD_184752 | JGI IMG/M metagenome (GOLD analysis project Ga0209631, IMG submission 184752) | Pelagic Microbial community sample from North Sea - COGITO 998_met_08 (SPAdes) (version 2) | ecosystem: Environmental > Aquatic > Marine > Neritic zone/Coastal water | place: Helgoland, sampling...
TCCGCCGCTGCCTCGACCCATTCGGGCTCAATCGAACAGACCGTTCGAGCATAAAGCCTGGAGGTCTCAACGAGAGCAGAGGCCATTAACCAGCGCGGGCCCTTTTTGAACAAACTCGAGGCAGGAAAGATATGAAAACGCCGGTTTCTCGCACCTAGATAATCACCCTTGGCGGTGCGCTCGGAGATTTGGCCCAAATACCCCGACAGCAAGGCTCGATGGATTTGCTCATAATCGCTTTCACCGCGATTGATTCGATATTTCCGCTCCCGGCAAACAAAGACCAGTTGCGTATGTATGTCTCGCCACTCGCGCATCCGCAGGTAAGACAAATAATGGGTACGGCAGTAACGTCTCAGTGCGCCCTGAGTCAATGTCTGACGCTGCTCCTCATAGGCATCCCACAATGCAACAAAATCCATAAAATCAGACTGGCCATGCTGCCAAGCTCGATGGGCCTCATCCGCTTTTTGCTGGGCATCCGCCGGGCGCTCTCGCGGATCCTGGATGCTCAGGGCACTGACAATGATCAACACTTCTTTTAAGCAGCTGAACCGGTTCGCCTCAACCAGCGCCCTGGCCAGACGGAGGTCAACCGGGAACGCCGACAGATCCCGACCTGTCCGGGTCAAACGGCGCGCATCATCAGTTGCCATCAATTCTTTAAGGAGTTGAAAACCATCCGAGATCTGGCGCTGCTCTGGCCGCTCGATAAAGGGAAACTTAGCCGGATCGCCCAGACGCAGCTGCAACATCTGGAGCAAAACGGCGGCGAGATTAGTCCGTAGTATTTCCGGGGTCGTAAATTCGGGCCGCCCATTAAAGTCATCTTCGCTGTAAAGCCTAAAACAAACTCCATCGCTGATCCGCCCGCAGCGACCCTTGCGCTGATCTGCGCTGGCGCGAGAAATAGGCTCGATGGGCAAACGCTGGACCTTCGACGTCACGCTATAACGGGAAATTCGCGCAGTGCCCGTATCAATCACATACCGGATACCCGGCACTGTCAGCGACGTCTCTGCAACGTTGGTTGCGAGCACGACTCGGGTTTGTGTCAAAGCAGAAAACACTTTATTTTGCTCCGCGCTTGAAAGTCTTGAATACAACGGCAAGACCTCGGCGGGCACTTTCCAACGTTTGCGAAGCAATAATGCAACTTCGCGAATTTCACGCTCCCCGGGTAGAAAAATTAAGACGCCCCCTGGCGACCGGTGACCACGTTCCAGAGCGGCAATTTCATCGAGGGCCGACAGCAGCGCCTGATAAACCTCCTCTGGTCCCTCATCCCGGCGATCATCACGACGCTGCTCTGATCGTGCAACCTCGACAGGGCGATATCGCACCTCCACCGGGTAAGTTCTCCCTGTGACGGAGATCACCGGTGCATCAAAGAAGTGTTCTGAGAACCGATCAACATCAATCGTCGCCGAGGTAATGATGACTTTAAGGTCCGGGCGTTTGGGTAGAATTCGTCTGATATAGCCGAGCAAAAAATCGATGTTGAGACTGCGCTCGTGCGCCTCGTCAATGATCAAGGTGTCATAGTGTTCGAGGAAGCGATCAGTCTGGGTTTCAGCCAACAAAATACCATCGGTCATGACCTTGATCAGAGTCTTCTCCGACGTGCGATCTCCAAATCGAATCTGAAATCCCACTGCCTCACCAAGATCGACCCCCAGCTCATCCGACAACCGCTGAGCGACCGACCGGGCAGCGACCCGTCTGGGCTGGGTGTGCCCGATGAGGCCCTGCACACCTCGCCCTAACTCCAAACAAATCTTAGGAAGCTGAGTCGTTTTCCCCGAGCCCGTTTCGCCGGCAACAATAATCACTTGATGTTGGGCAATGGCCGCTTTGAGGTCATCAAGCCGGGCGACAACCGGCAGGGTTTCTGGATACTGGATTTTGGGGGCAAGACTGCGACGACTGGAAGCCAGGGCACTGGATCGAGCCAAGCGTTTTTCGAACTGCTTCGAAGCCTTACTGTCTCCAGCAAGTTTGCGCAGCGCAAAACGGTCCCGGATCATGCATTCGCCCAGGCGTTGTTCCAGTTTTGCTTTCGATTGAGAGGCCATGATCTTTCACTATAGCGCCTAACGCACTCGCCGCCACTTCAACATCAGCACCCTGTCGTCTGCGCTCGAGCAGTGCTGTAAATTTGGATTATCTGGGTCCACGCCGAGTTTTGCGCCTCAAAGGCTGTCCTTGGTGGATGCCCAAAGCAAGCCAGTGAACCGCGGCCCTCGGATCAGTTGAAGCGTGACTCCAACTTATTTGGACAGGACGTTCATACCGTCTTCAATGCCTCGGATCGTCAATGGGAACATCCGGTCCTCCACCAACTTCTTCGTCAGCGCGACTGACGTTGAGTACTCCCAGGTATCCTCTGGCGTCGGATTGATCCAGATCACTTTGTCGAAAGTATCCTGGACCCGCTGCATCCAAATGGCGCCAGCCTCCTCATTCCAATGCTCGACGCTGCCGCCAGAATGGGTAATCTCATAGGGCGCCATGGTTGCGTCCCCAACAAAGATAACCCGATAGTCGTGGCTATATTTATGAAGAATATCAAAGGTATCGATACGTTCATTCATGCGTCTTCTATGCTCTTTCCATACGCCATCGTAGATAAAATTATGGAAATAGTAGGTTTCTAGGTGCTTGAACTCAGAGCGCGCTGCTGAGAAGAGCTCTTCACAAACCCGAACGTGCGCATCCATTGAGCCGCCGTTATCCAAAAAAAGCAGGACCTTGACCGTATTGCGACGCTCTGGACGCATAATAATATCGAGTAGGCCGCCGTTTTTTGCGGTTTTATCGATGGTGTTGTTGATGTCAAACTCATCATCGGCACCGGTTCGGGCAAGTTTTCTGAGTCGACGTAAAGAAATTTTCAGGCCCCGAGTACCCAGCTCAATATTGTCGTCGTAGGCCTTGTAATCACGCTTGTCCCACTGCCGTTTACCCCGGCGCTTCTTACCTCCACGCTCATTACCTTCTTTACCTTTGCCGTTTTTGCCCTTGCCTTCTTTATCCTTCTCGTCCCCTTCGCCGCGGGCTTTCTTTTCCACCTCGCGCTTGAAGGCTTCGATCATTTTCTCAAGACCACCCAAACTCTCAATCTTCTCGAGTTCCTCAGGCGTTAAGGATTTTTCGAACTCGCGTCTGAGGTATTCATCGGGGATCAAAGACGACAGTAAACTCGCTAGATCTTCGAGGCCTTTAAAGTAAGTACTAAAAGCCCGGTCAAACTTATCAAAGTGCCGCTCATCTTTGACCAGCGTCATACGGCTGAGATAGTAAAACTCATCGATATCCGCATAGACCAATCGCGCCTTAAGCACCTCAAGCAGATGCAGCAATTCCGTAATCGATACCGGAATTCGCGCTTTTTTAAGTTCCATGAAAAAGTTGATTAGCATGCTTAGTCCCTTCTATATCCGAACAGTGTGATCGAATCAGCTCCCTGACTCAAATCGCTCAAACTGTTCAAAAAGCATCGTGTCTGTCGAGCGTATTGCTTGTTCTCGCCTACCCTTGACCGCCAGAGCCACTCGATTGTCGTCGATTCATAAAGGCCAACCGCTCTAGCAATTGGACATCCTGCTCATTTTTAACCAAGGCACCATAGAGCGGCGGAATTGCCTTAGTGGTATCTCGATTGGTCAGAATTTCTTCAGGAATATCATCCGCCATCAAAAGTTTCAGCCAATCAATCAACTCTGACGTTGAAGGCTTCTTTTTGAGGCCCGGCACTTTACGCACATCGAAGAATATCTCGAGCGCCTCCTTGACGAGGTCTTCCTTGATTTTGGGATAATGAACGTCGACGATTTCTTGCATCGTCTCCCGATCGGGGAACTGAATGTAGTGAAAGAAGCAGCGGCGCAGAAATGCATCTGGCAGCTCTTTCTCGTTGTTAGAGGTAATCACAACAATAGGTCGGGTCTTGGCTTTGACCATCTCACCCGTTTCGTAGACAAAAAATTCCATTTTGTCGAGTTCTTGCAGCAGATCGTTCGGGAATTCAATATCAGCCTTATCAATTTCATCAATCAGCAAAACCACTTTTTCGTCTGCATCAAAAGCGTCCCAAAGTTTGCCCTTCTCGATGTAATTTTTGATGTCATGAACCCGATCATCACCCAACTGAGAATCTCGTAATCGAGAGACCGCATCGTATTCATACAACCCCTGTTGGGCCTTTGTAGTGGACTTAACATTCCAAGCAATGATTGGAAGACCCAAGGAAGCCGCGATTTCCTCGGCCAACATGGTTTTACCGGTTCCGGGCTCACCCTTGATCAAGAGCGGTCGCTCTAATGTCACGGCTGCATTGACGGCCATTTGGAGCTCTTCGGTGGCGATATAGGTATTGGTGCTGGAAAATTTCATAGCGTCGCTTACATCCTGATCAACGGTTAATTTAGAGTGCCTCGTACTTTAATTAGACTTCTCTCGCATAGCAAGCGGGTCTCAAATGGGTTTTGGGCGCTCGTCTAAAGGTTCTTCTTTTGGCGATTCCTGGGGCTGCGTTCTTCGGCGCAAGACCGCATAGACTGCGACCGCCACGACCATCCCCAAATAGACGATTAAAAGAGCAAGACCACCTTCCAATGTGTTGGCAGAGCCTTTCAACAAAAAATCCATGAGTAAAATCACAATGGCTGGTGCGAAATACCCCGAGGGGTCTTGCAGCGTCCATGGAGTAAAGGCCAGCACAAAAAAACTGCCCCGAATCAGGACACGGCTCAAAAAGTGCCAGGTCTTGGTGAGCGCGAACAGCTGCCAAGCGAACAGGCCTCCAAAAGCGCAGTAACAGGCCCAGGCCATCCAATACTCAAAGGAAGCTGCCATCTTATTGCTGCACCCAATGGATGATTCGGTCTTCAAAATCCTCTTCTGCCACCCGGGTTTCAGAAATACAGCGATGGGTCACTGCAATACCCGCCTCTAAAACGCTCGACCGTCTCCCAGAAATCAGCGGGTGCCAAGACGCAAGGGGTTGGCCTTCGGCCACCAGACGATACGCACAGGTATTGGGCAGCCAATGGAACGCTTCGACGTCCTCGGGTTTAAGCCAGACGCAATTGGGAACGAGGATATTGCGCTGCTGATACTCCTGACACCGGCAGCTCGATTGTTCCAGATACTGGCAGACCACATCGGTATAAAACACCTCGCCCGTGTCCTCATCTTCAAGTTTATGCAGGCAACATCGTGCGCACCCATCGCAAAGCGATTCCCACTCATCCCGGGTCATCTCCGCCAGCGATTTTTCTTCCCAAAACCTCATATCGACTCAATCGGCGGCATTTGCAAAAAATAACCCTTCTCAGTGATCGCTGCGATGACCTCAGCCCCAGACACTTTAGCCAGTTGTTGCGCAGGCTCGAGGGTCAGGTGCATCACAACGCTGGGTTCACCAAATTGCGTCAGCAACCCGGGAGGAACTCGATTCAAGCCTTCTGATTCTGGCACGTACACGTAAAGATATTCCCGCAACGAAGATTTATAAACAACGGCCTTCATCACTGATTAATCGCCGCCAATAAGGGTTCACCGACCACCGCTTGGCGCCACCCCTGCATCGATGCGGGCAGCTCCGCCTGGCCTTGATTATCGGACTTGATGATCGACTCGAGATCCCGGCGCCGACTGAGCAGCTCAGGCGCGATGCCGTAGGCTTTTGATTGATCTGCAACCACCTGCCGCAGTCGATCGAGCTTTTTCTTGTTAACTGGGGTGGAATCACCGACCACTCGCCGAGGCAGCTCAGAGACGTCTGCCTCTTTCGCCTCAAGACCGAGCGCGACAATGGATTCACCATAACGCCGCAGACTTCGACTCGAAATCAGCTGCCCAGCCTTCAACTCGGCCGCACTGTGCACTTCGTGAGCGGCGAGTGTCATCAACTCTTCGGTTTCAAGAACTCGATTGCGCGGCACATTTTTGAATTGGGCTTGGCGTTCTCGAAACGCCGCCAAAAGTCTCAAATACTGCAGCTGCCTAGGGCTCAACTGAGACAATCCCTTAAGCTTGAGATAAGCCTGCTCTGGCTCGATTAACGTTGGCAACGATTCGGTCAGTCGACTGGATTCTGCCAGCACCCAATCCAACCGGTTCAGTCGCTTGAGCTGGGCTTCTAGATCTGCAAAGAGCGTAAACAAATGGATCACGTCGAGGGCTGCATAATCACATTGGGATTGGGTCAGGGGCCGGGCTAACCAATCAGAGCGCGTCTCTCCTTTGGGAATTTCAAGATTCAAACAATGGGCGACTAATTTCTGATAGCTCATTGAATAACCGATGCCGAGCATCGCAGCGGCGATTTGCGTGTCCAGCAGCGGTGTTGGCAGACAACCCAACCAATGCTGAAAGACTTCCATATCTTCAGAACCTGCGTGCACGACTTTGAGCGTCTCGGGCTGAAGGAACAGGGCCTTGAGACCCGAAAGATCAGAAATCGCAAGCGGATCAATCAGATAGTTGTCAGATCCCACCCCTAGCTGCAGCAGTCCAACCATCGGATAGTAAGTGTTGAAACGCGCAAACTCGGTATCCACAGCGACAACAGGCGCTTTCAAGCAGCGCGCCATGGCTTGCTCGAGTGCAGTGTCATTATCAATATAGATGTAATTCATCAGAGCGGCTTTCTGCCCTGCATCGCGTGCGCCAACGTACCGCCATCAACAAACTCGAGCTCGCCCCCCATCGGAATGCCGTGGGCAATTCGGCTAATACTTAGATCTAACGGCCGCAATCGTTCAGACAGGTAGTGCCGCGTGGCCTCACCCTCAACAGACGAGTCCAACGCAAAAATAACTTCTTTTACCTCTGACCCGCAGCGCGCAACCAGAGCTTCGGCACCAATCTCGGAGGGCCCAATCCCATCAATTGGCGAAAGGTTACCCTGGGTCAAAAAGTAGCAACCCCGAAAACTACCCGACTGCTCAAGGGCCATGACATCCGCGGGGCTTTCGACAATGCACAGCTGGGATCGGTCCCTCTTGCCATCTGCGCAGAGGGCGCAGAGTGCTGTTTCAGTAAAATTGCGGCATTGGGCGCACTCCCCAACCTCTCTCAAGGTCTGAGCGAGCACAGCGGCCAACTGCTGCCCCCCGGCTCGGTCACGCTCAAGCAAATGCCACACCATGCGCTGGGCTGACTTCCTGCCTACGCCCGGCAGACATCGAAACGCGTCAATCAAGTGCTCGATCAAGCCTTCATTCATGGCACTGGTCACCGTCTCGTTCAATCATCGCTAAGCGCTGAACGGGAACTTAAATCCGGGAGGCAAGGAAATCCCTCCCGTCAGCGCTGACATCGACGCTTGCTGCTCAGATTCAAGTTTCCGTACTGCATCATTGACCGCCGCGGCGAGCAAATCCTCGAGCAAACTTTTCTCTTCCTCGAGCACCGATGGATCAATCGTGACGCGTTTCACATCATGACGTCCGGTCATGATAACGGTCACCAGTCCCGCGCCAGCTTCACCCTGCACTTCGGTCTGGGCCATCTTGTCTTGCATTTCCTGGAATTTGGACTGCATTTCCTGGGCTTGCTTCATCAAGCCATCCATTCCGCCCTTTAACATCGCTACCCTTCTCCCTTCTTCTGATTCGGCATCACCGTTCCTTCTACGAAAGTGGCATCAAATCCGGACATCAGTGCTTGCAAATCCACATCTTCGGCCAATGCCGTCTGCGCAGCTTCGATCCCAGCGGTCCGTTCTCGCTCGAGCAGCATCGCGGGGGACGCCCGATCGGATGCAGCGACCCTCACCGTGACCGTGATGCTTTGCTCCTTGACCCGGCTGACCGCCTCTGAGAGTCGCTGCGCTTGAGTTTCATTAAAAAGACTCGCATGAGCCGGTGCTAAATGCAGATCCATTGAGGTTTCAGTCATTGCGGCTAACACACAATTGCTCGCCATTGCATAAGCCACCCCGCCAATCCCTGTTTGGATCAAAAGCTCACACCAAAGAAGATCCTGTGAATCCGCGACTGCTGGCAGCACTGGGTTGTCCTCGGATGCGGGCAGTCCAGAGGACACCACCACCTGAACTGGCTCAGCAGCCTTAGCCCGATCCTTTGCAGCCATCTCGCCTGCGCCCTCGGGCGCTTGAACCTCAGCGGCTGCCGCGCCTTTCAGCACAGATTGGGGTTCCAGCACAGATTGGGGTTCCTGTCTGGGTTTGAGAGACCTAACTTCAGCAGCCGCCGAGTTCGGATCAGCTTTTTCACGCGAACCCGAGTCCAGATCGGTTATTGCAGTCGTCTGGTCCCTGACCTGCGCCGCTGACTTGGGCTCGAGGACGCGTTCAGGTGACGTCGGGCGTGCTGTCGGCTGCGCTGGGGAGATCATCGTTTTTGCAGGAGCATCCACGGCTTCGACTGCTCTCGGCTCAGCATTTGATAGCGAAGCTTTCAAATCTTGGAGCGGCGAGACCGATGCCGGTGTGGGCGTGGGTGATTCTGGCGCTGGGGCGGTAACAGCCTTACGTACCCCTGGTGGTGCGCCGTCGGTTTCGAACGCCAGCATGCGGATCAGGGTCATTTCAAAGCCAAGCCTTACATCCGGCGCCAAATTGAGATCCCGCTTACCGACTAAACCGATCTGGTAGAACAACTGAACCGAATCCGGGGTTAGTAGGTCCGCCAGACCTTGTATTTTTTCGCGATCCCCCAAACTATTATCGACGCCTTCAGGGACGACCTGAAAAACCGCAATTTTATGTAACACCATCAGCAGCTCATCGAGTAGCGCTTCATAATCCGGGGCAAAATCAGCAATCTGTTCGATCAACCGATAAATCTCAACGCCATTCCCAGCAGCGAGGGCCTCGATGAGATGAAACACTTCCTGGCGATCGACGGTGCCGAGCATCGTCGCCACTTCGCGCTCAAGGAGCTTGCCCGAACCAAACGCGATGGCTTGGTCGGTTAGGCTGAGGGCATCTCGCATACTCCCATCCGCCGCACGACCCAACTGCCAAAGCGCGGCCTCTTCAACGTCGATGCCCTCTGCGGTGAGCACGCCGCGCAGGTGATTGACCACTCGCTCAGGGGACATGTTTTTTAAATTAAACTGTAAGCAACGTGACAAGACAGTGACGGGAAGCTTTTTAGGATCCGTGGTTGCGAATAAAAACTTGACGTGCTCCGGAGGTTCCTCAAGGGTTTTTAACATCGCATTGAAGCTGCTCTTCGACAACATATGGACTTCGTCGATCAAATACACTTTAAAGCGTGAGGCTGTAGGCAGATATTGGACGTTATCGAGGAGCTCGCGCATGTCATCGACACCCGTTCTCGACGCGGCATCCACTTCGATCAAATCAACGCTGCGGCCCTCGCTGATCTCAACGCAGGACGCGCAGCTGCCGCAAGGCTCTGAAGTCACGCCCTGAGCGCAGTTGAGACATTTGGCAAAAATTCGAGCAATCGTGGTCTTGCCCACCCCCCGTGTGCCAGTAAAAAGATACGCATGGTGCAGGCGATCTTGATCAAGTGCGTTGATCAAAGCTTGTAGGACGTGACCTTGCCCCTCCATGGATTTGAAATCCCCGGGGCGATACTTTCGCGCAAGAACTTGGTATGCCATATTAGCCGCCTTTAGACGAAATCATTGTAGCTCAAGGACACCCTCCTGAGCGAATTTTAGGTGCTGCAGACCCTGTCTCACCGCCAATTTAGGACACACCATGATTGTCATCGGTCATCGAGGCGCCTCAGGCTATCAGCCCGAGAACACCCTGGCAGCGTTTCGAGCTGCAGCAGCACTGGGCTGCAGTTGGGTCGAGCTCGACGTTCGTGCCGTACACGGTCGACTCCTCGTCATACACGACGAGCAACTGGGGCGAACCACCAACGGCACAGGGGCTTTAACGGACCACGGATTAGATGCCTTAAAAGCACTCGATGCAGGGATGGGCGAACGCATCCCCTTCTTAGAGGAAGTTCTAGACACCCTCGCAGGCGACGTCTCGATTAACGTTGAACTCAAAGGCTTGGGCGCCGCGGAGCTCACCAGCCAACTCCTCAGTAACGCCTGCAGCGAGGGCACGTGGCAAACCCACCAGTTTCTCATCAGCGCTTTTAACCATCGAGAACTCGTCAAAGCGGATCAACAGTTCAATCGGGGCATCCTGTGGGGGAAAACACATCCGGAGATGATCGAGCGGTCTATCGCCCTTGGCGGGCAGTGGATGAACATCGAACTGCAAACCGCAACCGCTGACCTCATCGACAGGGCCCATGCCGCAGGTCTTAAGGTCGCGGTCTACACCGTCAATGATCCAGACGACATCGAGGCCATGCGCAGGCTCGCGGTGGACGCTATTTTTTGCGATTACCCCGATCGTGCAATGACGACAGATTAAACGATTAAGCGCCCTTAAAGACCGGCGTTCTCTTCTCTAAAATCGCATCAACGGCCTCGGCGTGGTCTTCCGTTTGATGGGCCAAGGCCTGCAGTCCCGCTGACATTTCTAGGATACTTGGCAAGTCAGCTTTTCGGGATTCTTTGAGTAGTTTTTTGGTCATTCGTAGGGCATGAGGTGGGTTCGCTGCCACCCGCGCTGCAAGGGCACGCGCGGCATCCATCAACCCGTCCGGCGCAACCACTTGAGAGACGATACCCCACGCAAGGGCGGTCTCGGCATTGACAGGCTCACCCGTAAACGACATCTCATTGGCTCTAGCCTGACCGATGGCCCTCGGCAAAAACCAAGCACCACCATCCCCGGGAATCAAACCGACTTTGACAAAACTCTCTGCAAACAACGCCTTCTCTGACGCAATCCGCAGATCACACATCATCGCAAGGTCACAGCCTGCACCAATTGCAGCACCATTGACCGCGGCGATAATTGGTACTTCAAGCGCGTCAATCGCCAAAGGAATCCGCTGAATCCCCTGACGGTAGCCATCACGGATCTCAGTGGCAGTTCCGCCAAACATCCCGACTTTATCTTTCATGTCTTTAACATTGCCGCCGCTGCTAAAAGCCGACCCTGCGCCTGTTAGGATCACCACGCGAACCGATGGATCAGCGTTGATTTGATCGCAGGCAGCGACAATCGCATTCACCATTTCATCTTCTGAAATCGCATTTCGAGTTTCGTGCTTGTTTAATGTCAGGGTGACAACAGCTTCACGCTGTTCGTAAAGAACGACATTGCTCATAAAAGACTCCGGAAAATTTTCAGCGACGGTAACATGCAAAAAACAATGATACCATCCTGCAATGGCTCGATCCTTCCCATTCCTCATTGTTCTTGTCCTCGGTTTTATCGTGTTTTCTACAGCGAAAGCCGATGAGTCGCGAGCATTGTTGTTTGATGCCATTGGTCAACGCCTTGGCCTTATGAAATCCGTCGCCCATGCTAAATTTGCACAGAACTTACCCATCGAAGACCGCGAGCGTGAGGCCGTGGTCATCAGCGCGGCGGTCTCGAGCAGTGCGGCGAGGGGGCTGACGACAGCTTCAGCACAACTTTTTTTTGAAGCGCAAATCGAAGCAGCCAAAGCCATTCAGACCTATTGGTTTAAACGCTGGAAAGATGAGCCCCCTTCTTACCTGCCACCAAACCTTGTGACCGACCTGAGACCCAAACTATTGGTCTTGGGCAACCAAATTACAGAACGTCTCGATACGCCGGTAACCGATCAGCACCGTGCTGAATTTATGGCCGCTACCGATATCGAGGGACTGGACCCGGATCAACGCAGCGATCTATTTTTAGTCCTTCGGGATCTCAAAACGCGCTCTTTGCTAGACCGGATTCAACGCTCGGGCATCGTCAAAATCGGAACGACCCTTGACTATCCACCGTTCAGTGCGGGCAGCCTCGCGTCTCCGAAAGGCATCGACATTGAACTCGCCCTTGGGCTTGCCTTAAAACTGGGCGTCAAAGTCGAGTGGGTTAAGACAACTTGGCCTGAGCTCATGACAGACTTTTCGGTGGGCCGATTTGATATTGGAATGAGCGGCATCTCGATTACACCCAGACGCGCCCAAATCGCGGCTTTTTCTCGCCCCTACCACATTGGCGGAAAGACTCCGATTGGTCGCTGCAAAGATCAAAGCAGGTATCCGAACTTTAAAGCGATCGATCAACCCACGACGCTCGCCATCGTGAACCCCGGAGGCACCAACGAAAAATTTGTCCTAGAGCGACTCAAGCAGGCCCAGGTCCGTAGTTTCGACGACAATCGCCTGATTTTTGAGGAAATCATCGCCGGCCGGGCCGATGTGATGTTCACCGATGAAATCGAAGTCATGCTGCAAACCGGAAAGACACCAAGCTTATGTGCCCTACTTCCTGGTCAGCGCCTCACGCATCAAGAAAAAGGCATCCTGATGCCTAAAGACCCTTCATTGGTCACCTTTGTCAATCGGTGGTTAACCGGACAGATTGCGGCGGGTCGCATCGAGGCCCTGAAGAAGCAGTATTTGGGCGCCGAGGCTTCACCGCCCTGATCGTCACGAGCCGATGATCAGATCTCCGAAAATTCCGGCACCGCGACGCCTTTTAAAAACGCCTCAACCATCGCATTCACCGCTTCTGGTGCATCCTGCTGGACCCAATGTGAAATACCTGGAAAGTACCGTAGCGTCAGATCTGAGACATAGTCTTCGGTACCAAAGGTCGTTTCAATCGAGAGCGCCATGTCATCTTCCCCCCACAGCATCAAGGTCGGCACCTCGATCATTGGTAGGCCTAGCCGACGCTGACGACGCATGCCGCCGCCCCGAACCAATGCGCGATAATAATTGATCATGGCCGTGGCGTTTTCGGGTCTCGCAGCATTGTCATCAAAAAGCGCAATGGCAGCGTCCGAATAATTTGCTGGCACCGCCGCCGATTGACGGATCATATCTCCCATGCCTTTGGATTGAGTCAACATACGCTCGGGTAACCATGGCAGCTGAAAAAAGAAGATATACCAGGATTTCATCAGCTGGCGGATCCCTACTGCACCAGCCGCTGGGCCCGGATGAGGCACATTGCAAATGATCAATTGATCGATCGCTCGCACGCGCCGCATCGCGAAGTACCAAGCAATAACCGCCCCCCAGTCATGCGCCATGATCGTAACCTGGGTGCAATCGGCTTTATCAATCAGGGCTCCCACATCATCCATTAGGGTTTCAATTTGGTAGCTATCTATTCCCTGCGGCACCGAAGTATTCCCGTATCCCCGAAGATTAGGCGCCCAAACTGTATAACCCAGCGCCGCCAAGTGCGGCAGCTGGAAACGCCAGGAAACGCTATGTTCCGGGAATCCGTGCAAGCAAAGCACCAAATGATCACCGGTTCCTGCCATATCGACTTCGAACTCTAGGCCATTGGCCTGCACCCGCCGGGTCTGAATATCAGGGTACAGCTCAGATGTTGTTCGCATTGGACCTCCTTGAGACGCTGAAACTCAAAGCTTACACTGATTCTTTTCAAAACTAAGCCGCCCAATGGCCTTGATAACGCCACTCACCGATATCCGATGCGCTCTAGGCGAAGGGCCCCTGTGGGATGCTCCCCGATCTCGATTATTTTGGGTCGATTCATTAAAGGGTCGCCTCTTTAGCCGCAGCGAATCGGGGATTGAGCGCACGTGGCAGTTGCCCAGCATGTTGGGCAGTCTCTGTGTCATTGACGCGTCTCGAGTGATTCTTGCCCTGCAAAGCGGCCTTCATGAATTCAACCTCACAACTGAAACACTGACGCTGATTCACGATCCTGAGCCCAACCAACCAAAAACCCGGCTCAATGATGGAAAAACCGATCGGCAAGGGCAGTTCCTTTTTGCTTCGATGGGCATCAAAGATCGCAACCAGGGCTGGGGCGGTTTATACCGCCTCAAGCACGATTTGACGGTGGAGCAACTGCTCAGCGACGTCATTGTTGGTAACGGACCTTGTTTCTCACCGATGGGAGACACCCTGTATTTTAGCGATGGCCGGGGCGTGATGAATCGGTACGATTACGACCCAGACGGACCATTGTCACCGCCCCAAAGCTTCTTTGATGCTAGAGCACTGGGCCTTGCTTGTGACGGAGCAACGGTCGACGCACAAGGCAACATCTGGACGGCCTTCATCGGGTCTGGCGCGATCGGATGTATCGAACCCTCTGGCGAGCTAAAGCAAACGGTAAAAATGCCGATACCCCTACCAAGTTCCGTCATGTTTGGCGGCCCAGACCTTGAGGCTCTTTTTGTAACGTCGATCAGTGATTCGGGAAATCGGCGCGATCATCAACCGCAATCTGGACTTATTTTTAAAGTTGAACATTTGTGTGCGAGCGGTGTTATCGAGGCTCCCTTCGGCACTCAAACTTAGGTACAATCGGGACAACATGGTTGATTTTCCGAGCCACCTAGGGTTACTCGGAGATTGCAGTGATAGCATACAGTCCGCCCCTTACAAGGACACCCCAGCCCAAAATGGTCGCGTTAAAGCCAAAAGAGTTCTTTGAGCAGCACCTTCAGGAATCAACATTCGTCAAGGAGTTGCCACCCTCCGATGCCGAGTTAATCGGCGGAGCGGGCGAGTACGTCGACTACGCAGCCGATGAGACTTTGTTCCTTGAAGGCGACGATGCTGATGCAATGTACTTTATTGTGACCGGTACCATCGTAATTTTTACCAGCAAAGACCGAGACACAGAGCAAGAGCTCGTTCGCCTTGGACCGCTTGATCATTTTGGAGAACAAGGTTTACTGAGCATCAATGCGGGCAAGCGCACCGCCAGCGCTCGGACGGTAGATAAGACCCGACTCATTCGCGTCTCCGGCGAGCTCATCAAAAACACCTTGGCGCATCAATCAAAATTAGTCGATCAGCTCGAGAAAATAGGTGCAGAGCAGCAAAAGATCAACCAAGACAATCGAAAGGTCCAACTTCTGCTACGGCTTTCCCGCTCTCGGGCCTCTGTAAACCTCAAGCTGCCACGATACCCTGACAACTTTTCGAGTCTGCTGATTGGCGTTGATGTTCAGAGAGAAGTGCTTCAGCTCGATGAAATCATGTCTGAATATAGAAATCCGATCAGACCCAAAGACGTGATTACCGTTTCGGGCTCGATTATGGGGACCCCAATCACTTTCAAGACACGGGTGATCGAAGAAAAAGTGGTTGAGGGCTCAAAGCTCTACGAATGCGCCTTCCCTGAAGATATGGTCTATGAACAGCAGCGGTCGCAGTTCCGCCTCGAATTAGGTGCCGCCAGCCGGGCAGAAGCTTGCGTTATCAAGGATGAGAAAAAGTACCGAGGCAAGATCAGCGATGTTTCCGAACGGGGTGCTGCATTTAGATTGCGAAGGGGTGTTCCCATCGAAAAAGGCGATCGCATCGACTTTGTGGAATTTATTTTAACGCCAGAAATCACGATCCAACCCAAAATAGAAATTATGAATGTTCTGGATGTGGCCAAAGCACCCAATCTGCAGCAGTACGGAGTTCGGTTTTTAGGAATATCGACGACGGATTCTGCCGCACTCAAGGATTTCATGCGAGAGGAAGAACGCAAACGCCTTCGAATGAGTCGACGTTAAAAAACGTTTCACCGCCCCGCATAGATCTACTTCTCGATCTGGCAATGCTTTTCCATGCAGGATTTAGCTTTGAGTCATGTCTAGGCTCTTGCTAGAATCCCTCAACCGCAAAACGCGCCTCTTTACTGCCTGCATCTTTTGGATTAATTACGCAGTCTAAATGGGCTTTTTATAATTTTGCGGACTCCGGAGAGGTGTCTGAGTGGTTGAAAGAGCACGCCTGGAAAGTGTGTATACGTTAATAGCGTATCGAGGGTTC